>Ga0207647_10000704_pt1 | contig 26230 bp, 26 predicted proteins | sample KBSCornC2_FD_184295 | JGI IMG/M metagenome (GOLD analysis project Ga0207647, IMG submission 184295) | Corn rhizosphere microbial communities from Kellogg Biological Station, Michigan, USA - C2 (SPAdes) (version 2) | ecosystem: Host-associated > Plants > Roots > Rhizosphere ... | reverse complement strand
TTGGAACACATGGACTACACATTGCAACCGGCCTCTTTTGGATGATTGTACTGCTTGTTCAGGCTATGAAAAAAGGCCTAACGGAATCGGTATCCCGTCGCTTAACAATGCTCAGCATGTTTTGGCATTTCCTGGATATTATTTGGATATTTATTTTCACCATTGTGTATCTTATGGGGGTTTTGTAAATGGAACAAGAAAAAACTAACTCACTCCTTACCTCATATGTAGCAGGATTTTTACTCTCGATTATTTTGACATTTATCGCGTATATTTTAGTGGCGAACCATATCTTAAGCGGCGTATTACTTGTTGCAGTGATCATTGGCCTGGCGATTATTCAGTTATTTGTGCAGCTGTTCTTCTTCCTTCACCTAGGTAAAGAGTCAAAACCGCGCTGGAACTTATTAATGCTTTCATTTGCCCTAGGCGTCGTGATTATTATTGTTTTTGGTTCACTTTGGATTATGAATAATCTAAATTACAATATGATGCAGGATATGCACGATAACTCCAAAGACATTCGCGACCAAGGCGGCTTTTAGAAGAACAATATGACATCAAAAATTAAGACGTACTATTCTTTAACTAAGCCTGGCGTTTTGTATGGAAATGCGCTCACGGCTGCAGCTGGTTTTCTGCTTGCAAGCGGTATAGCTGGTGTTTTTAATTTTTGGTTATTTCTCGCACTATGTATAGGTAGTACGCTTATTATTGCTTCAGCCTGTGTGCTCAATAATTATCTTGACCAAGATATTGATAGCAAGATGGCACGCACAAAGAAACGCGCGCTTGTTCAGGGTGAAATAAAAGGCAAGAATGCTGTTTGGTTTTCCGTTATTTTAGGAGCGGTTGGCCTCTTGATCCTGATGCTATTTACAAATACTTTAGTTGTTCTCGTGGGTGTCGGGGGCTTTTTGGTATACGTCGTATTTTACGGTATGCTTTCAAAACGGCTCTCCATTCACGGAACACTTGTGGGAAGCATTTCGGGTGCAGCTCCAATTTTAGCAGGGTATGTTGCCGTTTCGAACCAGTTTGATATTGGTGCGGTGCTGGTATTTCTTATCCTTTTTTTGTGGCAAATGCCAGAATTTTATTCGATCTCTATTTTCAGACATGACGAGTACAAGGCCGCAGGTGTGCCGGTAATGGCGGTTGTCAAAGGCATCAAAAACACAAAAATTCAAATATATATGTACACTGCGGCGTTTGTAACCGCGACATTGTTGCTAACCGCGTTTGGCTACACGGGCTACATATATCTGGTTGTCATGGGACTGCTGGGGGCGTATTGGCTCTGGTTAGGCGCCAAAGGCTTTGAAGCTAAGACCAAAGCCGCAAATGAAAAGTGGGCGCGTAAGATGTTTAGGTTTTCATTGGTGATGGTTTTGACGGTTTCGCTCATGATGTCAGTTGGCCCGCTATTGCCGTAAGGAGTATACTGGCTACATGATTATACTGACTCATATTGTCATTGCACTGGCTAGCTTAGTCTGTGCGAGCTATGCGTTCTTTCGACCTTCAAAGAAGGTAATTCGTGCATCGTATGCACTGATATCAGCCACATTTGCAAGCGGTACGTATTTGATCGTAAGTACGCGAACACACTTGCTTGAGTCGTGTGTCATGGGATTGGCCTTTATTGGTTCGACACTTGTGGCTACGGTGGTGGCAGAACGCAAATTGGCGTACGAAAAGTCTCGCGTCAAATAGTATTTTGTGACGCCAACATTGTTTTCTGTAGAGATGCTTGAGAAAACGATGTGAGGTACTGCGAAGCGCTAGGGAGCATGTATACTAGAAACCAAGCTTATTTATGACGCAGAAATTTTCTAACCGCTTGCTAGCGCTGTTGTCATCTCGGAAATTTTTCTGGGGTGTAATAGTTTTTTTTGTATTTGAGTCGGTGTGGATTGCAGTCTCGGCGCGCTATCCAATGGCGTTTGATGAAGACTTTCATTTTGGTATTCTCAAGCTGTACGCGGGCAATCACTTTAGTCCGTTTTTTGCGTCTCAGCCTGCTGGTGGGGACGCATTTGGCGCGGTGGCGCGCGACCCATCATATCTGTATCATTACCTTATAAGTTTTCCGTATCGGCTGGTGAGTTTGCTTACTGACTCGCAGATGGCCCAGGTCGTAATCTTACGATGTGTTAACGTTGCGTTGTTTGCGGGCGGATTGATTGCATTTCGCAAACTATTCCTACGGGCAAAATTGTCTCCGGCTCTCGCGCATGTGGTATTGACAATTTTTGTATTGATACCAATTGTGCCCCTGCTGGCCGGCCAGATCAACTATGACAATTTATTGATTTTGACAGTGCCGCTGACGTTGCTTTTGGCGATTAGTATTTTAGACGGTATTCGTGCCCAAAAGATACATGTGGCGCAAATATTGTTTCTAGGCTCTGTACTGTTTCTGGAGAGTCTAGTCAAGTATTCATTTTTGCCAATTGCAGGGGCGGTGGCGGGCTATTTGACGTATCGGCTAGTCCGAAGTTTTTGGGCCCGGTGGTCTACCTTGCCTGAGGCTGTCGTGACTAATTACCGGCAACTTTCAAGCAAAACCATTGCTGGTCTGGCCGTATTGCTGGTGGTGAGCATGGGGCTGTTTGTGCAACGGTACGGGGTCAATGCCCTCACGTATCGCACGGCTTTACCCGACTGTGCTGTAGTTCTAACTGAGGCGCAATGTCATCATTACGTGCCATGGGCGCGCAATCATGAGCTAGTGTCTCAGAAAGTGGCTATCGACAAGAATCCTCTAGCGTATGCAAATTTGTGGTTCCATGCTATGTTGCTGCGTTCGGTTTTTGCGATTAATGGTCCATTCAGCGACTACACTAACTACTTCCCTCTGTGGCTACCACAAGCTACCATAGAGTTTTTGTGTTTAGTCAGCGTGGTTTTGGCGATATTTTTTGCGAAAAAGCTATTTGCAAGACATCCCGAGCTGCAACTGCTCGCTGCAACTGCCCTGTTATATCTAGTGGTGCTGGTTTACACAAACTATAAAGGATATCTGCACACTGGAGAACCGGTAGCCGTTAACGGGCGGTATTTACTACTGGTGTTGCCGCTAGTGTTGGCGATCGCGGCGTTGGCGTTTGTGTGTTTTTTGCGGAAACTCAATATTGTTTGGTTCAGGCCGATGTTGGCGACGGTGATTATTATGGTACTTTTGCAGGGCGGCGGTTTTGTGACGTTTATCCTGCAGAGTGATGCAACCTGGTACTGGTCGGGCAACCGAACCGTTGAGCATATGAATAGCGTGGCACGGACAATACTCAGGCCGCTCGTCTACGAGAAGCCCGCCGAACGCTTTCTAAAGTACGAATAGTCGAATTGACAAAAATTAGCTATACTTATGCTTATGGGTAATATGATTGGTATCCACCAGCAGGCTGGCGTTGTTATGGCATACGTTGCAACACCTGAGCCAGACGTGATATGCCACGGTGCCGTCATCGTGCTACACGATATCTGGGGGTTAACTGACCATATAAAAAGTGTGGCCGATAGGTTTGCGACACTTGGCTATTACGTCTTGGCGCCGGATCTGCTATTTGCGACTGCCGAAAAGCGCGCTCAGGCTGTTGAGATGCAGAAAGATTTATTTTCTGTGCAAACTGAGGTGCGCGAAGCGGCGATACGAAAGTTGCAAACGCTCCTAACGTCAACTCAGACGCCGCAGTTCGCGTCTTTGACGCTTGCTCGGCTGGAATCTTGTTTCGAATATGTTTATAACCAACCAGTAGTTCGTCAAAAAGTTGCGATAGTGGGCTTCGGCTTTGGCGGAACGTATACCTATTCGCTGGCAGTGCGTGATTCCCGACTGAGAGCTGCGATACCATTTTATGGTCACGCAGCCTATCATGAGCTGGAGCTGCGGCATATCTCTTGTCCGATCTTGGCTTTTTACGGTGCTCGTGATGGAAGAAGCGTGCGCGAACTCGCCACTCTAGGACCGCATATGTTACATGCAGGTGTCCAGTTTACGCCAGTTATATATGACGATGCGGGGCCGTCGTTTTTTAACGAATCAAATTCCGCAACCTATAACCACGAAGCAGCCACGGATTCGTGGCATCGTACTGTCAATTTCCTGCGCCTTACGATGGCGTAGTTTTTCAAATTAAACTAAGATTCTGGTGTAGTATCTTTGTGTTGTTTGATGGCAGAGCGTTTGCCTGTTCGTCGATGTGTTCTGATAGTTTGCTTGCGTGAGTTATGGATAGTGCGAGCAAAACGACGCTCGGCCTCGGTGTCGGCATATCGGGTGATGGGTTCGTGTACTAAAATATGTTGTTTGGAGTCAAGCTCTTGAATAACATTTATGGCGAATTTGTCGATGAGCCATTCGCGACCCGGAGCGACTTCAGCAATTGCTGTAATATGCCACAAATTTTCACCCACGTTTGCCTGCGTCATAATAGCGAGCGGGCTGACGACTACTACGGCACCCACGGGCAAACGCAAGTTGGTCGCTTCGACGAGCTGGGCACCTTTTTCAATATCAGTGACAAACAACTCAAGGGCTAGCGTCCGTACGCCTCGAGGTGTGACACGTACTGCCCATATGTTCTGGTTGTTAATCCAAATGACTTCGCCATTTACGCCCCTGATCTTAGTCGATCGAAGTGTCACCCGCTCAACGACACCTTGCCCGTTCACCAAAGGGTCAACGCTGATATGATCACCAACACCATACCAGTGTTCTGCCATCATGACTGCGCCGTATGCGAGGTCACGAAGTATGGGACTCAGCGCACCGCTGACGATCAAGGCTAGAATTGCACCTGCGCCTATAAGCGCTGAGGGTTGCCGACCGGGGTGGTTTAATAGCCACCAAAAATATAATGCCAACACGACCAAGAGAACGCGTATCAGTGCGATGGAAAGTATCAAGAGCGTTTCCGTGCGGCGCAACTTATTGACGACGGCTAGATTTTCAGTTTTATCGATACGCGCGCTAAGAATGTGGACAAACCGTCGAATGATAGCCGCCACCAGGCGTCCTAATAAAAGCGCGATGATGATAGCGATAATAAAAGTCACAATCGATTGGGCGTTAAAGAGAGTATCAGTTATTTGGCGAAGTACATTTTTTGACTGTTCGACGGTTTGGTCCAGCGTGTCGCCGCTGGCTCCGAATATCCACAAGATTTGTTGCATAGTTTTGCTCTCAACAGTTAGCTAGTGCAGTCATTGTAACATTTTTGTGAATTCACAGTTTTCTCGCCAACTTAAAAACCCCGCCTGTTGCCACGGGGTTTTTGTGCTCGACATCTCATCATATGAGCTGTAAAGCTCAAAGCACAGATATATTAAAACAAATAAATATGTCATACTCTGTACGATCTATTACATATAACTTGTAATATTTTTTACAACCATCCCTGTTAAAAACAATCGTGGTAAATATTACTTTATAAATTATCACGGATAACATGTGATTCACTCTCTGCTGTTGCGTGGCGCCTTGTATTTCTTCAGTTACTGTTTTTATCATCTTCTGCCAAGTAAGCACGGTTGTAGAAATAGTATAATTACGGTAAAATCTATCTGTTACGTAAATATTGGGGCGTCGCCAAGTGGTAAGGCACCAGTTTTTGGTACTGGCATTCGGGGGTTCGAATCCCTCCGCCCCAGCCAAATTAGTCAACAGAGGTGAAGATGCACTCGTTAGTGCATCTTTTTTTGTTTCTTGCAAATCACACCTCTGTTGATTTGGGTTCAAATCCCGTAAGCCTTCGTCGCTTTCTACGATGAATCGCTATTGACACCGTATATTTCTGCAATATACTTAGGATATGAAGATACTGCCGCAGCCAATCGCTTTCCAGTGGGACAAAGGCAACATTTTCAAGAATGCCGAAAAGCATGCTGTTACTATTCAAGAGGCTGAGGAAGTCTTCCTGAACGAGCCATTCGTTGTAGCTGACGACATCAAACATTCAAGTTCCACCGAACAACGATTCTATGGGCTTGGCCGCACCAAAACAGATAGAAAGTTGTTTGTCGCATTCACCATTCGAGATAAAAAGATAAGAGTCATATCCATACGTGATATGAAGAAGAAAGAAAGGAACATCTATGAGCGACTTGAAAAAAATTCCTAGCTTTAAAAATGCCGATGAAGAGGCTGATTTTTGGGCTACACACGATTCAGCGGAATATATAGACTGGGCAAAAGCCGACAAGGTAGTTTTCCCCAACCTTAAGTCTTCTACTGAGTCCATATCACTGCGGCTTCCGTCTTCACTGCTGGCTCGCATCAAAGAACTAGCTAATGAAAAGGACGTTCCATACCAGTCGCTTATGAAGGTCTATCTGAGTGACCAGGTCAAACGTGAGCTTAAAGTAGCGCACAAATAGCTACGAGTCCGTCACCAGCACATTATGTTCAACCATCAACCTCGTGATTACGTTTGCCCATTTTGTTCGTACTTGGCCGGTATTCCAAACAAGTACAACCGACCAGAGGACGTCATTTATCAGAACGACCATGCGATGGCATTTATTGCTCCCAAATGGTGGACCAATAATTCAGGGCATGTACTGGTAATACCTAAGAGGCATTCTGAAAATCTTTACGATATTCCCGATGAGGATCTTGCCGAAGTTTACAGAGCAGTCAAGAAAGTAGCCGTTGCAATTCGTAGCACTTATGGTTGTGAGGGCACTTCAACACGACAACACAATGAACCGGCAGGACATCAAGATGTCTGGCATTTTCATGTTCACGTTTTTCCTCGGTATGAAAATGACAATCTCTACCAAAACCATGACCAGCAAGCCTTCGTCGAATCTCATTTGAGAGATCCATATATCAAAAGGCTAAAGACATACTTTACATCTCATCCGGGTCAGTAATAATTACCATTCCATTGTGATAAACAAAGCCAAGTTGTTCCAACCTGCGTCCAATAAGGATGAAGTCGGCTGCCAAGGGGTGCCAGTTGAGGGACTCATCCCCAGCCAAATTAGTCAACAGAGGTAGAAATGCTCCATTTTGTGGGGCATTTGTCTTTATCTGGCACCCCAGCCTGTATTTATGGCAATACGTACCGATTGATGTCATAATACTCATCATGTCCGAGTTACTACTTCCTTCACCTGAATCTTCACGCAGTGACTTTCTTAGAGTTACAAAGGCCCTCGGCGTACCACTCGATGTGTACGATGGATATTTCGTGGATGGAGATAGAGAGTTAAATGTCATTGTTGACACAACGGATCGCCCACGCGTAGAAGACGGCGAGTTATACAGCGACCCATTGCACGAAGTCAGTATTTCAGAAACAAAACTCGATGGCACAGAAAGAAAAATTCCTTGTCCTAATGCAGACCGGTATCCGCTCACACGACGGATTGAAAGTGACAGACCAAGACTGGCGATTATAGGGAAGCTCGTCGTGACCCACCCTGAGATAGTAGCTGATACGGTAGTTCTGCAAGGGCCGAACTGGCGCGGAACCATTAGATAAAAATCGTTTCTGTCCATTAAAAATTCCCGTCAACAGTTGCAGGTTCAATGACTCGTACTTTGTTGTGATGGTGTGCGGGCCCAAGCTTGTCTAACTTCCTTGCAACAACGATGAAGTCGGCGACCAAGGGGTGCCAGCTCAGGGCTCGTCCGCAGCTAATAGAACGTCATTTGAACTTTTTCAAATCACTCCGGTAAAATGGATAATTTTGGTTTGGTATTTTGAACGCGTATGCTCCAAGCAAACTATTGATTTAAAAATCGTCAAGCCTATAATAGCATTATCATAGAAAACGGAGACAAAAGATGACTCGAGCAACATACGAAGGGCGACAGCCAGTACAGGCGCTGAATATAGCGCCAGCGGATCAGGCCCCTGTTACTGCCGGACGATGCGAAGATTGTGCTTGCCCGGCTCCGACGATCACTAAGCGCCTTGGTGAAAATGTCTTTACGGCGACCTTGGCGCCAGAAGCGGAGGCTGCCCTAGCTACAACTGAGGTAGTAGCGGCAGCTGACATGATCGTTGGATCAGTCGTTCTTAGTTTTGCCCTGACGCAGCCCGAGGAAGTAGCTTAGGGCGGCCCGGAACCTAAGTAGCTCGAAGAAACTATTGCATGGCTGAAGAACTACGAGGAGACGTTGGCGTAGGCGAACAGCTTAGGGATAGCTATGAGCCGTTGGGGCGGCTGGCCGTCATACGCACATTGGCAGGCTATACAGACAGCACTACACCAACTCCCTTGTGGGGTGAACCAGATGTCGTCTATAATCCGATCACCTCTTCTTTGACCAGGCTCGACGGCGCCGCCTGGAGCGTACTAGAAGCTATTAGCTCTGATGCCGACACCGAACCCGATGGTGGCGGCGATGCTCTGCTCTCCACTCTGGCGCATGACCATGTCGAGACCATTGTCGAAGGTCTAAAGCAGCACAGTCTTATTATTCCTCGAGGAGAACGGCCTACTATAGAGTTCGAGACACCGACTACTAGGCATGAGCTGTATATTGAACTCACTAGACTCTGTAATTTTTGCTGCCCAGGATGTGCAGTTGGTATTGACCAGGAGCGAGCTCAGCCCGAGGCACAGAAAGTCGGGCGGCCAAAATTGCTACCAATTCTCGACATGGATACTGGCGAGACGAGTCCGGCGCGTACAACAATGAGCAACCATATTCTTGATACGTTGCTCACGAATGCTGCTAGGGCTGGCAAGGCGAAAGGCGTGGAGAACGTTCATATTAAGTGGGCGGGCGGAGAGCCATTAATGCCGCGACCTCGGCATGTCATTGAGCACGGCCAGAATACCATCAAACAACTAGGCGAGAAATACCCCTCTATTGAGTTTACCCAGGTTATTATTACCAATGGCGGCTTTCTAGACCAAGGAGTCGTAGATAAGATTAAACAGATGGAGCCAAATATCTTGGTAAGTGTTAGCCTTTGGGGTTTAGGTGAAACGCAGGACAAAGCTCGCGGAGTACGACGCAAACAGGATACGTTCCCATATATTGTTGAGGGCATCAAACGATTGCACGAAGCCGGCATAACTTACAACATACATCATGTTATAACACCAGAAAATGCTGCGGAGTTTGGCGATTTCGTGCGAGCGTTATGGGACACCGAAAGTGACACGTATCTGGCAAAAGATTGGGCTTGGCCCGATGGATCTCGGCCGTTGCCACTGACTACCTCATTCTTCCGAGGACAGACAGCTGAACAATTGGCTATATTAAACGATGATGGCCATCAACGCATGGTCGAAGGCCTGCGGGGTGGTTTCAAGGTAATTCATGAGCTCATTACTCGTGGCATACCTATTAAAGCGCTCGACCGCATAGACTACCTTCAGCCCTTTCGGATTGTGCCGACCGTATGTGGCAGTGGCATCGACTATGCTGCCGTCGGCCCTAATGGTGAAATTGAATCGTGTCACGAGGGACTATATGGCGCACAAAGTAAACTTAGTGAACTAGCCCAGTCAGGCAGTGTCATGGAAGTCGCCAACCAGGAATATGCCCAAAAACTCCACCAGCTAATTGGTGCAAATATTTCTATGTCCGAAATTGACGAAACAACCGCTACGGCATTACGACTACATGGCGGGAGCGGTTGCCCGCGTACGGTCATGGCTGAGAACGGGGGTCAACTTGGCTTTGCTGCCTCAACAGCCCGAGAACTCTATGCTCCAATTCTGCAAGAGTGGATAGCTTTGGAGGCAATGCGACGATATGCTCGTAGTCACTAGGTAAACATCGGGATAGCAAATTATCTGTCATCTTCGTCTTCCCTATCAACGTCAGAAGAAATACCTAACAACAGCAATACCTTCGATGCCAGTAAAGTTCCGTAGTAATTCTTCATACTTAGCCTATGCTCAATGAAGGGATGGAACAGTGAGTTTGACTGCTGACGATTACGATAGATTTGTCGATATATTTACCAACGACCTGGTGGTTGATGTGAGCGACCTAGGCCTTAAGCAGCTATCCGTCGACGATCCCGAACATAGCCTTGAAGCATATATAGCAGAGTTAAAATGCTCTGATTTTTCGGGGCATTTGTTTTTATCTGACACCTTTCATGTTTCACTTTGGCCAGCACTCGATTATATATGAAGCTGATTTTTTCTAACCTCATACAATAGTAATAAAATCTACAACCAAGGGACTAGGACTGCTCGGATTTACTTGGTGAGGGTGGAAGCCCAAGTTCACTAAGATTAAGTGTCGAGTGAATCTTTTGCGGCAAGTGCTCTCGCGCCTTGCGCGCTAGCTTCGGCCGAAACAGTACTTCCAATGTAATAATTAGAGCTAGAGGCAGTCAGTGGATCCAGCGCAGTCACTGCTTTTCCGCAGCTTCAACCACCCCACCTGCTGTAGTGACAGCAGGATTTGAGGTTACGGCTTGGTCTAGGTCGCTTTTTACACTAGCGAGTGCGGTTGCAACTTGGCCCAATCGTGCGAAGATAGCCCCAACCTTATCAGCTGTCTCTTCAACTTCTGTTTTGAGCTTAAGCGACCTCTCGCCTGCACTGAACAACGCCTGGCCGCATCTATCAGCGGGTTCTTTGATGTCTCTCATATATATTTTTGAACAAAAGGCTATCTTGCCCATCCTGTCCTTGCCCTGTGCCGATGGCTTGAGTGCTTTTGAGCCCGGCTGACTGGCGATTTCTGATGCCTCTCCCTTTGGCTTCTCTTTTGGTTTCGGTGGAACGTATTTTTTGGCGTAACGCTCGCGCGAGGATTCGATAACCAGTTCAGCTATTTCATCGCTGCCAGCATCTTCTAGTAGAAGTGTCTCACCGTATCAAGCAAGATACTGGGATTTTTCTAGGCAGTATAATTGTGACCCAAATAATAAGTATTTAATAAAAGGTTGTCATAGTGTAACTACAAAATAATAAATAAAGGAGTGAACTATGAGATATATATCAAAATGGCGTGCCGTAGTAAGCGGTGCCTCGCTAAGTGCTGTAGCTCTGGTAGCGGCTACTAGCGGTGTTGTGTCTGCTGCACCGGCCTTGGTACAGGGTGATCAATCTGCGGGAACTCACCCTACGCTAAGCAACTTTGTTTCGGGCAAACAGGATAAGCCGGCGGTTGCGCCGGGTTTCTGGCGCTGCCGCAGTTTTCCCAAATACACATCGAAAAGCGCGTGTCCCAAACTTCTACCAAATCTGTAGCCTGCCCTGCGCAGTACGCAAAATGCACGTCGCGGTAGGTGCAGCTGTCAGCAAAATACGACCGCAGCAGCAATCCGGAAGAGTTGCGCCCACTTAAAGTTACGTTAGTGACAGTGCAGTAACGTATATGTCCTTTCATCGTGCCTTTGCCACTGACTTCCACGAGCGGCTCGGTGCCGCCCAGGCGAACGAGTCGCGTGCCCCAGCGTGCCTCGCCAGTCAGGGTTATGCCCGACCTCCTGATCTTGAGGCCGCGCACCATATACTTTCCGCGCGGAATTTCTATGATGCCGCCGTCTTTTGCCGCATCAATAGCAGCCTGTATGGCTTTTGTGTCATCGGTTACACCGTCACCTTTGGCGCCAAAGTTGGCCGCATTAAGACGCACGCGTCCCTTAGTACGCGGGGTTCCATCGGAGTTGTGTGAAACCAATAAGAATTCGTTTAGTAATGTTGCCCATGTGCCCTCGTCATGGCCCGGTTCTGGAAGTCTTGCCATAATTAGCCTTCTCCTACGACATGATTCATGTTACTTTGCTTTAAAAAAACGAAACCAACCGTTGTGGCCAGTATCGTGCCCGCTATCCATGCCCATCCGACAGCCATAATTCCAAAGTGAGGGACAAACGCGTAACTCAAGCCCAGGATAACTCCGGCATACACAACATTCATCACGACCACTCCCCGCAGATTGTGTATCACTTTAAAAATAGCACCCATCGCTGAGCACAACGCGACCGTTAACGCACTTATAGAGAATAGCCTGAGCAGTGCGCTTCCACCTGCTGCATATTCGGTTCCGAAAAATCTCAAGATAAAACCGCTGAAGGCGAAGATGAGTATTGCGGCCGGCACCAGCAGTGCGCCGATAAGTTTGACGGCTTTTAGCACATGCGTTTTCAGGGCGGCTTCGTCATATGATCCTTCGGCGAGTACCGATTGTGTCGAAGCATATGCGATCGTGTACAGTGCGCTGGCAATAGTAAAGACAACGTAATAATATGCGGCGTTTTCGGGGCCGAGTTGATGTACTACAATAAGTGGCAGTATCGCTGGCGGCAAAAGATTTAAGATGCTGGATGCGTATACCGAAAATGAGTACTTTCGCGTAACACGTAGTATGTCCATGTGGACTTTCGGCGAAAAGATATACCCTCGTGCCTTTATAACTATAAGGCTGAGCACTAGCCCGAGTAACTGAGAAATGCCCACAATGACAAAGATCGTCATAACAGTCCCCTTCGCAATAATGAAAGGTAAGGCAAGCTTGAGAGCGCTGAAAAGCAGATTGATAATAAAAATATCCCTGGCTCGTTTTTGCGCTAAAAAGATTGCATTTGTAAGAACATTGAGCGAAGTCGCAATAGTAAAAAACGTAAAACCAACAAAATACCAGGGATTGTGCAGCACAAATGCCAGGCTTGGTGATATAAAAGGCAGCAACAGTACAAAACCGGCCGACAATATGCCGCTCAGCAGCGCTACCAGTATGAGTCCGTTGTTTATATGATCATTGCGACGAGTAGATTTTGGCAAAAACCTAATAAACGTTGTGTCGAATCCGGCCAGGCTGAGCATAGATAGCAGCCCCGATATCGACAGGAGTGTTGCAGCTAACCCAATCGTTGCGCTTGGGTAGCTTCGGGCAATGACTACCCAGAATATGAATCCTAGGCCGGCCACCACGAAAGTCGACAGCATGAGATACATCGCATTCATAAGAAAACTACTTTTACGTGCTGCGTGCAGGTAGCACATTGCTGTGGCGTACAGAGCGACCATCAGTGGTAAACCCCCGTTGACGTGGAGCTATAGATCCGGTCTTTGGTTTTGTCATAGAAATCCACGGGAAACGTCATGACAAGTGGGCTGTTTTCATAGTGTGCGTACAGCCGATGTCGCAGTATTTGCGAAGGATCGAGATACACGTAGCTACTGGTGCCCAGCTGTGACGGTAGGATGCCTTGCATGGAAAAGGGATAGTTGGGATCATGCATGAATGCCCGATTAAAGTTGGCTGCCCGTACGTCGCTGTCCTTGGGAATGTATGCCTTTAACCACACCAATGCCCGCGAATCGGCCTCCGGTGAATAGTATAAACCATAGTATAGACCGCTGTTATTCATACTAAGAGGCGGACTTACACCCCCTAATATTTGGGCAAACACGCCCGAAAATGTCAGGAACAAAAAGACTATGCCAGTGACGGCAAGTAGCGTACGCATCCAAGCTTTAACAAGCCTACTTACCCAAACAGTAAAAAGCATAATAGGAAGAATCAGAAAAATTATTGCCTGGTGAAACGCACGTAAAATACCATAATCCACCGACAAGAAAGGAAGTATTACGAGCAATGCCAATAACACCAACGCCGCAATGCTCAAGCAAACAAAGTCGGCGCCCAGGGCTTTAGGCTTTCTGCGTAGCATTCTATAGGTCACGAATGTGACACTAACTAGCGCTAGTATTTGCAAAAACCGGGCAAAGTTTTGGCGAAATGTGGTGATAACTGCCGGATCAATACCAATGGCATGGGCTTTTTGGCCCAGGCGGGTTAACGGCAGATTATCGCTAGTAAGGCGAGGTAGATACTCGGGTTTTATGGAAGCGGAGCCTGTGCCCGGCTTGCCCGTTATGTATGAATCAAATAGGTTAGCCTGCGACTTACCGCCGGCAAATAGTACCACGGCAGCAGTATCAGTTGATTTGTTGTCGTCGGAAAAGATCGCTGGAATGTCGGTAATTGACTTGCGAAGGGTTAAGAGTAATCCAGATGATGTGGCAGTGATTTGGGTATACCACATGAAAGTTATAAACATTAGTAGTCCTGCAAATAACGGCGATAACACGGTACGGGGCATAGTATGCCCTAAGGAACGGTGATGGCGCCACCAACCGATACAAAGTTTGCCCATAGCGGCAACCGTGAATAACGCGACAAATAGATATGATGTTGAATAATGCGAGAGGATCACTCCTAAACTGCACAATAAAAAAAGAAGCTTGTATCGTTTCTTCTGTACTTCATTAGTCATCATGAGCAGCGCGAGAGCAAAAAAAAGATAGGCCACGCTTTGGCGAGTCAGCATCGCTGAGTCATTAATAAATGTTGGGTAGCATATAAACAGTAGACTTCCCGCCAATGCAGCAAGCTTTGGGACATATCGCCGCAACAGCAGATAAATTACCACCGGACAAACGGCGAAAATAACTTGCAAGATCACTTTGAATACAACCAGGCCGGAGATATTGAGTAGACGAGCAAACATTTCCGGCAGGATTGTGATACTAAGGCAGGCGTTATAAGGATTGCGGTCCATGCTAATATCCCAAAAGCCGTGCATGTGCGTCAGTGTGTAGACGCGGAATTCGCGTTCTATATCATGTCCGACAATATCCCAGCCTCGTAGTGATGTCATCAGAAGCACACCGAGGCCTAGAGTAAAGATAAACCAGGCTAGCATGCCGTCGGACAAACGCTGGCGCAGCAAACAGACACATATAATAAGTGTTGCCGCATAGCCAAGAGTTATGAGAGCCACAAACCCGTCGCCCCCATTATTGAGCCGAAATGCTCCCAGTGCCGCACTGCATGGCAACAACGCGCTCGCAACTATGAGGAGAAAACTAGATTTTGGGAAATCTTCAACAGACCATTTTTGTATACGTACGACAGTGCGTTTCGTAACGATACCAGCCAGAATGATGAGGCCAGTAACCGTATCCCATACAGTGAGTGCTCCTGGAAGCTCAAGTGGTTTGGCCAAAAACAGACTCAGTATAGAATTGGCAGCCAGGCCGCTTAGGATCAGTACTAGTACACTAAGCCCAAAGCTATATACTAATCGCGTCGTAATATTCTTGAATGAAATGTGCAAGAGCCGCAATAATGCGGTGCCTGGCAGGAGTGTTATGCAAAGAAAAAGTACGACTTTAGCCGGCCACCAATCAATTCCGACCAGAGCGTTGGTGGCTACTAGCCAGCCTACGAGTATGGCGGCTATCCGGCGGGAGCTAACTTCCCAGGACTGCCGCATAAAGGCTTTCATATTCTTTAAGCGCGGTAGACCAACGAAACGCATTAGCAGCTTTGCGTCCCTGCTTTACCATTCTTGGCAGTGAACGGTATTGTTTGTAATAACGCTCGATACCGTCGAGGAGTCCCAAAAGCGTCGGCTCCGTAATAATGCCGATGCCTCTGATATGGTCTGCCACACCGATAACGTTTGTGCCAATGATTGGTACGCCTGCCGCCATGGCCTCGAGAAGGACGAGCGGCTGGGCTTCGTACAAGGAAGGCATTATCAAGGCGTCGCATGATTCGTAAAAATTTATAACTTCCTGTCGATCTTGCCGGCCGTGTAGGGTTATGTTGGTTAAGCCACGATTTTGTATCGTCCGTTTTATGGACTCGCTCTCCTCGCCGTCACCCAAAATATCCAGATGCATGTTTCGCTTTGTAGCTGCTAGCGTGTCTAAAAGGACTGGAAGATTCTTTTGCTTGCTCAAACGGCCTACGAAAAGCAAGCGTAAAATTTGCGGCGGGTTTGGATTGACGGCGGGACGATTGACGGCAAAGTAGGCGTCATTAATACCATTATGAAGAATGCGCACATCGCCGGAATAACCATAAGATTCACGGACAATGCGCAGCGTCTTTTCGTTGAGGACAACAACGGATGCCGCGGATTGCAGTACTCGCTTGAGTATTAGCTGCTTATAGAGTGGCAGCATGACTCCCGCCGGGCCCGAGGGCTCAAAATCGATGTGTAGCTCAGCGATATATTTAAAGCGGCGTAGCTTTGATACAAGCCATACCATTTCGGGAGTAAAGGCTTGGCCAATGTGGAGATGCACAATTGTATCCGACTTGGCTGCGCGAAAAAGTTGCAGGGGGAATGACGGCATAATGGGCGCGTGGCCGAAAACTAAGCCGTGCATGCGTCGAACAAGCACCTTGTTTTCCATTGTGACTCCTGTTGTGTCACTGCCTTCAGAAGAAGTCAGTACCTGTACCCGGTGGCCGGCCTTCGCCAACTGCTGGGAGAGATCGTAGACAGCATTTTCCTGTCCGCCAAGGTGCGGCGGATAATAAGCGCTTACCTGCAGAATATCTTTCACTTTCACATTGCGCTCCGGTATATTGTTTCGGCAGTTTGCGCAATGTGACGCCAGTCGTATTTGGCGACCTCGACGTAGCCTTTAGCCGCGACTGCTTTACGTGTCGCCGCGTCGCTTATGCAGGCACTCATAGCATCGGCCAGCTCGTTCTCGTCCGCAGGAGACACCACGTAGGCTGCATCGAAGCTAGCAGAAGCATCGCGCAAAATACCGACGGACGATGCAATAACCGGCACGCCAGCGGCCCAGGCTTCCAGCACTATGAGAGGCGTGGTTTCGTAAAGAGATGGAAATACTGCAGCATCGGCTTTAGAAAAAAGCGCACGCACTTCTTCTGGGCTTTTACGTCCAACAAATGTTACGATATCCGCTACGTTCTGGCTGTGAACAAGCTCACAGAGCGCCGCTTTCTCTGATCCTTCGCCGACGACAATGACCTTGAAAGTCGCGGGTATCATACGGGCTAACAGGGAGCTGGCACGGATTAGGTGTTCCAATCCTTTCTGACGCTCAAGCCGTCCAACGGACAAGAAAGTAAAATCATTGGTTTCTTCATTGGTAGTATCTGCTGTGCCAATATCCGTCCGCCAAAAATGAAGGTCAACTCCATTGGGCAATAATACCGTCTGCGTTAGCCCGGCGTTTTGCAATTTTTCGACATCATATGTGTTCGGTGCCGTGGCAATCCGTGGCCTAGTCCTTTTTGCCAGCCATAATTCTACTTTCCGGCGGAAGGCAGATTGGGTAGTGTTATAGAAAGTCACTATATGAAATGTATGAATCATTGGTATGTGATAAAAGTGCGCAGCCGTCGACACAATAAAGGCTATGTCGATGGAATGCGTATGGATCACATCGGGATGCTCCTTACTCAGTAGGGGGAATATCTGGAAAAATAGCGTCACTAAGGACAAAAGCCGTTTGGGTGTAATCGAATCTAACTTGGCTGGAGCGTCGCGCAGGCCGAACTTGTATACCTGAGGTGCTGCAACGATCTCGTCGCAATTCGATGTCACTATTACGGTCTCATGACCAGCCTTTTGCTGCTGCCTGCACAAGTTATAGACAACGACCGCATCGCCACCGAGCGCCTGCGGATATTTTTTGGATATATGCATCACTTTCATGGGGTGTATACTTCGGCTTGTTTTTGGGCTAGATGGCGCCATTCGTATTCGGTCTGAGTGTTGATACTCGGCGGCTGATCCAAAGAGATCCAGTGCGAAATGGCATCGGCCAGCGCAGTGGGATCCAGGGCGACAATGCTACCGTTCTGACCGTCCTCTATCAGGTGCTGCGCGGCATTTGCAGGGCTATCAATGGTGATGACTGGCGTACCGCATCCGAGTGCCTCGAGCGATGTAATGCCAAAGCCTTCCCGCACCGAAGGCGAACAAAAAACTTTCGCAGCCTTCATGTAAGCGTATACGTCAGCCTCTTTGGGCAGTACCCCCAAAAATGTTATATTCTTTTGCAGGTTCAGGCGGGCAACTTGTTGTTGCAGCCGTTTTTTTTCAATGCCGCCTCCAATAATTGCGCAACGTATTTCCGGATGTGTTTTGGTCAACCTAGCGATGGCAAGTATAAGCTTGTCGACGTTTTTATCTTTTACTAACCGACCGGCATAGAGTACGTCCAGTTGAATTGGTGCGGGCTGCACCATATGTAGCGCTGATGTATCTATGCCAGACGCGACTAGTTCAACACGTTTCGCTCGGCCATGTGTCGTTGCAAGCAAATTTTTCGTATGCAGTGACGCGGCCGTAATGCAGTAAGGTAGCCGGGTACTTAAATGCTCAATCAACGCCGCAACTACACCAGCGACACCCATGTAGTCTACCCACTCCTTGTGAGAGAGTGCTTCGTGCCAAGTCGCGTAGAGTTTGCGGCCTCGTAGCAAGCACACTACCCAGGCACTGAAGATCGGAAAGAATGGCATATGGTCCACATCGAGGACATCAAATCGTACGCGTAGCAGCTTGAAACAGGCCAGCCCAAACAAAAAACCTTCTCTGATGGTGCGGCGGTCACCATGATACATCTCGTAACGTTTGCATAGGGCGTGGAGGTACACGCCATCCTGGAACGATGCTCTGTCCGAACCCGGCCACCAATGCATAGTGTAGATATGCACGTCATGGCCCATAGCCGCCAGACGTTTAGTAATTTCATGCAAACGCTTTTCCTTGCCCCCTTTCATATACGGGTAAATAGCATCACTAACAAAGACCATTTTGTGAGACACAAGGAACTCTTGGCAACCTCTGGACGGGGAGATGATACGTCGATGGTTCGAGTTTCGGTAGCCGGTGTTGCTATTTGTCGGGGTTGCCAAACAAGGTTTTTGACCAGCATGTTAAGAATATGGTAGCCGTCTCTCAGTGGGTGCAGATTGGAAGTGCCGGCACGCGGATGGTAGCTAATAGGAACGGCTGCCATCCGATGGCCGAGTTTTGCCATCTTTGTTATCATTTCCATTTCTATCGCAAAACCTGGGCTTTTGATGTAAGGCTTGAGCACGTCAAGTGCTGACTTTTTCCAGGCGAAGTAGCCAGTCAGCACGTCCGTTACGTTTGCGCCATACAATAACTGTACTGCTCTTGTAAAAATGCGGTTGCCCAGACGATTGAGTCTGTTCATAGCAGTGGCTTGGATATGTCCGTAAAGCCTGGAGCCTACCACCACATCGCAAAAATCACTATGCAAGGGCTCAATAAGACGCATGACTTCTTCCGAACTATATGTATCGTCCCCGTCGAGCATCACAACATAATCTGTGTCTTCGGGTATATTCTGAAATCCGGCACGCAGCGCATTCCCTTTGCCTTTATTCGGCTCATAAACTATTTCGGCTCCAGCTGCTTTGGCAACAGCGGCAGTATTGTCAGAAGAACAGTTATCAATTACTAGTACTTTGATCTGGAGTCCGGCCTGCGCAAGTCTGTCATAGGGAAGTTTGGAGACGACCCCGGCAATGCCAGCCGCTTCATTGTGACAAGGTATAATAACGGCGACTTTTTTCTGGGGTTCAGTACTGGATACCTTCACGGCCTCTGCTGCCTAACGGTAGTCCAGTGATGGATGGCCTGAATCTGTGTAGTCGGCGTGTGGTCGCCAAGAGCGATGCCTTCGTACTCCAGACTTACTTTTATGGTGACCCGTCCTTCCACCCGGGGAAGCGTTACGTGTTTGCTGGTATTAAGAGAACTGCCGTAATTCAACGCAAAGCTACCACTATCCATCGCTTGCTCTGTATGGCCGTTAGCCGACACTACCGAAAGCGTGTAGTGATAGTTAGTTGTTCGGTGTTCGAGATTATGGACCGTAAACTCTACTGCTCGTGCCCTACCAGAACCGGCAGACAAAGCATGGTAGTCGGAAAAGTAAAATTCAGTTACACGTTCTGGGCGAGGCAGTAGCCGCCAGTTATCTAGCTGTTTTGCAAGTATTGGTTGGCAGAAAAAAAATGCCGTGCCTAGGCCGGCAACACTACCAGCTACAATAAAGTACGCGGGTGATCTAAAGAGTTTATTAATGTCAAGCTCCTACGTATTATGGGCGGCTATTTCGTAGTCAATAGCCGCATTCACAATGTAGAGCAGAGTTATTAGAAAAATATTAAACGGTTATCTTTTCAGATATGAGTGCCCGTTGCATCTGTAGCTTGTCCGACTATCAAGCCAGGCTAGTCCGAGCAGCACCCATAAATTGCTAGAACTTATCTCTAAGCCCCATCCCAGTCCAAGAACAACAATGCTTGGCTACACCTAGCTAGTATTCGTCACTATGGCTAGAGATTATGTTTCTCCGTACTTATAGTTTTGTTTGAGATACGTATTGAAATCATCCTCGATGCAAGTATGTTCAATCTCTAGTATGTATTTTAAATTGTGCACAGAATATTTTATAATTATAGGCTTTGAAAACTTACATGGACCTAACCTGGCGGAAACCCTAGAAATAGTACAACCTGACGAATTTGACGCCTTGGTCATAGGACTGGATCTCGACCAAACTTTGACGTCGAGCGACGCCGACCACAACTGCGTAAGGTTGAGCGGGCTCAGGGCTACGAGGCGTTTGCAAGTACGGCTAATTATATAATGTGTTTGCAAGAAATTCCCGTACGATTTATCATTAGTTTAATATCTTAAGGAGGGAATGCGGTGAGTATTCGGAACGTGTTGCAGAGCTTGGGTTGGCGAAGTAATTATAGAATATATCCTGGTTTGGTTGCGGCTGTTGTAGCAGTGACTGCGGGTGCAAGTGTGGTACTGGCGTTGCCTTCTAGCTCGGGCTTGGTAGCTCACTGGAGCTTCGACCAATCGACTGGTACGGTTTTGAATGATGACAGCGGCAATGGCCATAACGGTACGTTTGCCAGCACGCCTACCTGGGCAGCGGGTCGTCTAAATAATGCGTTGACCTTTAACGGCACTGACAACGTAGCGCTTGGCAATATCACACAGATTAATGGTGCCAGCAAGGCGACTTTGGCGACATGGATCAAACGCGGCGCAAGCGGCGCCGATGTTTTTGTGGGTAAACAAGCCAGCAGGCAAGACTTTGGTATCGAAGCGTATAGTGACGGCAAAGTGTATTTTGACGCGAGCAATGGTACAAATGTTTACGGGACAGTGAGTCTCAACGACACTGCATGGCACCATGTAGCTTTGGTGTTTGACGGTGCGCAATCTGGCAACGCAAACCGTCTGAAGGCATATGTCGACGGCGTTCAGAAGACGCTGGCATTTAGCGGCACTGTCGGGACGACGACATCGAGCAATACCACGCCATTTAACATCGGTAAGATGAGTGGCGAATACTCCAATGGTCAAGTCGACGACACATGGTTGTATGCTCGTGCGTTGAGTCAGGCTGAGATACAGGATTTGATGCAGCCAACTACGCCACCAGCTGATATTTTGGCTCCGAGTGTTCCTGCTAACGTGAGCGCTACGGCGGTTTCACAGACGCAAATCAACCTGACCTGGTCCGCCTCAACTGACAACGTCGGCGTGACCGGCTATCGGGTATATCGCAACGGTGTTGAGATTGCTACGACTGCCGGTACTTCGTATCAGAATACAGGACTTTCAAACGGTACAACCTATGCCTATACTGTTCGTGCGTATGATGCTGCAGGAAACCAAAGCGCAGATAGCGCTGTCGCTTCTGCTACTACACCATCTCCTGATACGGTCGCGCCCACCGTTGGACTGACCGCCCCTATGGATGGCGCCACTGTCAGCGGGTTTGTTGACGTAACTGCTACGGCAGGCGACAACGTTGCGGTCGACCATGTAACCTTCAGTGTCGACGGCACGCAGCTTGGCTCCCCTGACGCCAGTGCTCCGTATGACGTGCCTCTAGATACGGCTACTCTTGCAAACGGCTCGCACATTATTCGCGCCACTGCGTATGATGCCGCTGGCAATTCTGCTTACTCAGAAGTTACTATTATCGTTGACAACCAACCAGACACTACTGCGCCTATCGTGAATGTAACGGCACCGACCGATGGTTCCACTGTTAGTGGTGTAACTAATGTTACTGCTACGGCAGGCGACAACGTTGCGGTCGACCATGTAACCTTCAGTGTCGACGGCACGCAGCTTGGTAGTAACGATACGAGCGTACCATACAGTGCGTCGCTCAATACTTCTACGTTGACGAACGGTGTGCACACTATCCGTGCCACTGCGACTGACACAGCCGGCAACTCTGCCTACAGTGAAGTTGTAGTTACTGTGGATAACGACGTCACTGCTCCCACAGTAAGCGTAACTGCGCCGGCTGATGGCTCCACAGTTTCTGGCAATGTTTCGGTTACGGCTGACGCCACTGACAACCATAATGTGTCCGGCGTGAAGTTTTATGCGGGTGCTACCCAAATTGGTAGCGAGTCTACAGTGGCGCCATACAGTGTCTCCTGGGACACTACTACCGTTGCCAACGGCTCAATCCAGCTAACTGCTGTCGCACGCGATGCGGTCGGTAACATGACCACGAGCAGTGTTGTCGCCGTAACAGTCAATAACCCCATTCAGACGACTAAATTTGTCTCAGGCGTTTCATCGAACGGCCGCTATTTTGTAGACCAAACTGGCGCTCCGATACTGGTCAAGGGTGACTCGCCCTGGGCAATGTTCCCTGACCTGTCGCCTGCTCAGGTTGAACAATGGGCCACTAACCGTGAAAGCCACGGTTTTAATGCTGCTATCGTTTCGCTGGTAGGTGGTCCTGGCAACGGTGCCAACACGAATGGCTCTACCTACGATGGTATTTTGCCGTTTAACAGCGGTAACATTACCTCGTTTAACGAGGCTTACTGGACCCGGATGGACAATTACCTAACCATTTTGAAAAATCACGGTATCACCGCTTTCTTGTACCCTATGGATGGCTGGAACACGCTTACCGGTGGGGCTTTCCACGGCAAGTCTGCCGCCGATAGCAGGACGTACGGTCAGATAGTCGCAAACCGTTATGCGAGCTATCCGAACATTTTCTGGATGGCTGGTGGTGACTACAATGGCTTTGATAGCACGGTGAATAGCGAGTTCACGAACATGCTGGCCGGCATTGGTTCTACGGGCAACAACAAGCCTTTCTCGATACAGCTCAATAACGAAACAATTTCTACCGATGTGTCTACCTATGAGCCATTGGCCAACTGGAACTTTGCGTACACCTACTCGACTACCTACGAACAAATTTTGAAAGCCTACAACCGTACGCCAAGTACCCGTGACCCTCGACCGGTATTGTTTGGCGAGGGCAACTACGAAGGTGAGGATAACTACGGCGGCCCAGCTACTACCAACGAGACATTGCGTCGCCAGCAGCTCTGGACCTTGACGAGTGGCGGTGCTGGTGAATTCACCGGCTCACAGGATTGGCAATTTAACACAGGATGGGAAACACGTTTGGACACAGTGTGGATTTCACAAATGCAAAAAGTTCGCAATTTCTTTAGCGATCTCAATTGGAGCCAGCTTGTGCCTGACGATAAGTCGGCGGTGGTAACAGCTGGTCGAGGTACCAAGATTACGGCCGATGGTTACCGCGACGTTCTGGCGAACGACTATGTTACCGCAGCCCAGACGCCAGACAAGTCGCAGACGGTCGTGTATGTTCCAACCAGCCTGAGCGGCGCTGGTGTTGCTCGGACAATTACCCTAGATCTTTCTAAGCTACCTACTGGCTTTACGGCAACCTGGGTTGATCCAACGGATGCTACGGCCTCGCAAGTGGCTACGGTTGATGGTTCAGGTACCGTCACTACGCCTGCTGTCCATAGCGACGGTACGCGCGACTGGTTGTTGGTTATCCGCTAGTACCAAATATTTGGAAGGCACATAACAAAAGCGCCCATGTATGCGGGCGCTTTTTGTGCCCTCGCTCTCGTCCTAGTAGCTGCATAAAGTCGGCTGGCGGCACAACGCCTCGTCGGTATAAGTAAGCCAATCAACCAACTGTATGTGTACGCTACTCCTCACTCTGCACTGTCACGTGGCCGCTGCCTGTGCTAGCTCGAAATTATAGATTATGATAGCAGGCTCTGGTTCAGTAACCTTCTCTGCGCGGTTACCTGGCAACGACTGCAGGCATGAACAAAGTAAAGCACCCGCTAGGTTAGCGGGTGCTTCCAAAAGATCTAGCGCGTAAACTAGTTGACGTCTGTAACGACGATGTCGTCGAGATACAGACTGTCACCTGTAGTGCCTGAGGTGCTATAGACGTCAAGGTATGCGCTGGCGGTGCCGGTAGGAGCTGTTACTGTGGACAGACCTTGCTGCCAGCTGCTGCTTAGGCTGCTGAGTGGTACGAGGTCGGTTTGTAGCAAGTTTTGGCTACTGTCGAACCATTTAACCCGTACTGTGACATTGGAGATGGAGCCAGTGCCTTGCTTGACTTGGTAGCTAATGCGCTTGGCGCCAGCCGTGGCGTCAAAACCAGGCCAGTTGCTAAGCTGTACTCCCCAACCCCATGGGTCAGTCACGTCTACGCGCAAGCTGCCTGCGCCTTTGTAGGTATTGCTAGTCGAAGCCGCAATATTTGCCGAGTACCAAGATTGCCACTGTCCGACTGATGCTTCCCCGCCTGCTGTGTTGGCATCAAGGATGTTTGGCGCATCGCCAACTATTAGATCATCGAGATAAAAGTAGTCACCAGGATTTTCGTCGCCCGTCAAAGTAACTAGGGCGGTAGCTGTGCTAGCAGGAGCATCAACTAAGGCTGAAACATTTTGCCAGGTTGAAGTTAGAGTTGGCAAAGTTACGTAATCCGTTTGCAAAACAGCGTTGCTGCTGTCGAGCCATTTGACGGTCATCTTTGGCTGGACACCAGTGCCGGAGCCGAGCTTACCCCAGAAGCTTAGTTTTTTGACGCCACCAGTAGCGTCAAAACCAGGCCAGTTGTCTGCTTGCACTCCCCAACCCCATGGGTCGGTCACGTCTACGCGCAAGCTATGTGTGCCAGTGTGGGCTTCGGTGGTTGTCTGGGTCGCAGTGGCAGAGTACCAGCCACTCCATTGCCCTACGGAGCTTTCTAGGTTGCTCGTATCGGCATCGAGGTCGTTAGAGACGGTGGGAGGCGTAGAAGATCCGCCTCCGCTAACACCTGCATCCGGGTCTCCCGTGAAAGTGCTGTTTGCGTCTTGGCTAAATGGTGCTGCTCGCCACGTGTTGTATGAGACGGTTTCGCCATAGCCTTTGGCAAATTTCCAGTCTCCAGTGTAAGCATTGTCATGGAAGCTATTGCTATTGTTGAACATGACATCGTTCTGAACGCCGGATACGGTGTAGGGCGACCAGGGCATATTGTCAGCCCCAGTTGCGTACAGTGCTTGAGCACCGCAAAAGGTGCCGGCGCATGGCACGTTTGTCGCATTGAAGTTGAAGGCATTGTTGTTTACCTCGATGTTTTTAGCGTGCCAACGGCAGTCTGTCTTGTATGGCTCGCTGGAAATATCCGTGTAGCATGGGTGGGTGCTACTAATAGGGTTTGGATAGTCGTAGTCACGCGGTGTTTCTGGGATCAGAGTGGGGTCGATGAACGGTGTGCAGTAGCCTTTGCTAGTGTTGCCGTTGGAGTTACAGAAACGATTGGCGTTTTCGTATATCGACACGCCGGAGAAGTTGTCAGTAAAGTTGTTGCCGTAGATACGGATTTGCGCTGCACCGCTGACGGTGTGGTCTAGCCGTGAGTCGCCGCCAGACTCGGACAGATAAATAGCTGCGCCTGGAGAGCCTAGGTTATTGTTGCCGCTGACCCATGCGTTGCGGGTAATGGTGTTGTCGCGGATGGTGGCATTGTAGCTGATCTCATACCAAATACCTTCACCGTCGTTGTGGTCAATGTAGTTACCTTCGAACAAGAAATCGATATTGTTGGTGTCGGCCCAGAGTCCGGTGCCAAGATTGTCGTGGACATAGTTGTTGGTTACGGTTGCGCCATTGACGTCCCAAAATTTACCGCCGCCTGTACAGCCGCAGCCTTCGATCTGGCTCTCCCAGTCGTCCTGGTTGTTGCCGCTAATCTCGTTGTGGTCAAGCAAGATGTTCTTGATGGCAGAATCGCCTTCGACCGGAGATTTGAACATGCTAAAACCATATTGGCCATTGTCTTTTAGACAGTTATAAGTCGCTTCGCCGTCAGTGCCTAGAAAAACACCTGCGCCATCATTGTTCTTGATGGTGTTGTGCGTAATTGTCCAGTTTGTGCCGGAGTCATGGTTGACGACGCCTTCGTTGTTATTGTCGTTGCCACGGCCAAAGTTTTGAACAGTTAGGTATTTGATAGTAACATTGGCGACGTCGCCAGTGAAAGCGTACAAGTTTTTATTTTGTCCATCGATAATCGCCCCGAGCGCTCCCTCATATGTGGAGCTGGCACGTGCGATGATTTGGCCGTAAATCTC
>Ga0207647_10000703_pt1 | contig 26238 bp, 13 predicted proteins | sample KBSCornC2_FD_184295 | JGI IMG/M metagenome (GOLD analysis project Ga0207647, IMG submission 184295) | Corn rhizosphere microbial communities from Kellogg Biological Station, Michigan, USA - C2 (SPAdes) (version 2) | ecosystem: Host-associated > Plants > Roots > Rhizosphere ... | reverse complement strand
CGCTGGCGAGGAGCACCATCAGCACCGACAGCCGGTCGGCCACCAGCACGATGCCGAAGCGCGCCGGCCAGTCGCCGATGCGGTAGACCGCCGCCAGCGCGCCGTCGTGGGCCACGGCCAGCATCAGCGCCGCGGCCAGCAGCACCAGCGCGACGCACGAGGCGACGCTCAACGCCAGCACCGTGCGCCGGCGCTTCTCGCCCACCAGCAGCTGCAGCGCGGCGACCAGCAGCGGCAGCACGATCGGCGCGATGATCAGGTGGGCGCTCACGGCGTGCCGTCCTCGCCGTCGACGTGGTCGTTGCCGGTGAGCCCGCGCGAGGTCAGCAGCACCACCAGGAACAGCGCGGTGGTGGCGAAGCCGATCACGATCGCGGTGAGCACCAGCGCCTGCGGCAGCGGGTCGGCGTACTGCGCGATGTCGCCGGCCGCGTCGCGCAGCACTGGGTCGGCGCCGGTGCGCAGGCCGCCGATCGAGAAGATGAAGAGATTCACCGCGTAGGAGATCAGGGTCAGCCCGATGATCACCTGGAAGGTGCGCGGGCGCAGCAGCAACCACACGCCGGAGGCGGCGAGAATGCCGATCGCGGCGGCCAGGACCAGCTCCATCAGCCCTGCCCTCCCGTCTCGGTCGCGGGCGCCTGGCGCGGGCGGCGCAGCGACTGGTGCGCCAGCGCGATCAGCAGCAGCGTGGTGGCGCCCACCACCACGCTGAACACGCCCAGGTCGAACAGTACCGCCGAGGCCAGCGGCAGCTTGCCCAGCACGGGCAGCTCCGCGTAGCGGAAATACGAGGTGAGGAACGGACGGCCAAACGCCAGCGAGCCCAGCCCGGTGCCCACCGCCAGCAACAGGCCGGCGCCGATCCAGCGCACCGGCAGCACGCGCAGGTGCGCCTCCACCCAGCGTGCGCCGCGCGCCATGTACAAGAGGATCAGCGCCACGGCCACGGTGATGCCGGCGACGAAACCGCCGCCCGGCAGGTCGTGTCCGCGCAGGAACAGGTGCAAGCCGAACAGCAGGATCACCGGGAACATCAGCTGGATGATCAGGCCCGGGATCATCAGGTAGTCGGTCAGCGAATGATCGACCGCCCCACCGGCTTCGCCCGCATCCGGCATGACCTGCCGGCGCTGCTGCAGCGGCACATTGATGCTTTCGGCGGCCGGACGGAAACGGCGCAGCAGGCCGAACACGGTCAGCGCCACGATCGCCAGCACGCTGATCTCGCCCAGCGTATCGAAGCCGCGGAAGTCGACCAGGATCACGTTGACCACGTTGCGGCCGCCGCCTTCCGTGTACGCGCGCTCGAGGAAGAAGCGCGAGATCGAGTCGGCCACCGGATGCATCATCGCCGCATAGGCCAGGCTGGCCACGCCGAGGCCGACCACGATCGCGATCAGCACGTCGCGGCGACGCCGGAAACGGTGCATGCGGCTCTCCGGCGCCAGTCCCTCGATGCGCTTGGGCAACCAGCGCATGCCGAGCAGGATCAGGATCGTGGTGACCACCTCGACCAGCAGCTGGGTCGCCGCCAGGTCCGGCGCCGACAGCCACACGAAGCTCACGCACGAGACCAGCCCCGCGCCGCCGGTGAGCACCAGCGCGGCGAGGCGGTGGAACTTGGCCTGGCTCGCCGCGCCGATCGCGCAGGCCGCGCCGAGCAGCCACAGCAGCGCGAACGCCGGGTCGACGCTGGACCAGCGCGGATGGAAGCCGAACGGCGCGCTGGTCGCGGCCAGCGTGCCGGCGACGAGTGCCAGCAACACGATCCACAGCAGCTGCGACTGCAGCCGGCGGCTCGGATAGCGGCGCTCGATCCACTGCGGGATATCCGCAGCGAGCACGGCCAGCACACGCTCGAAGATGCGCTTGCCGCTGAGCCGCCCGGTCAGCGGCGCCACCTCGCACCCGGCAAAATAGCCGCGCAGGCGCACGTACAGCAAGCAGCCCGCCACGAACGCGAAGATGCTCATCAGCAACGGCGTGGTCACGCCATGCCATACCGCCAGGCTGTAGTCCGGCAGGTGGCCGGCGCCCAGCACCGAGCTTGCCGCCGCGCGCAGCGACGGGCCGATCACCCGCGCCGGCAGCATGCCCACCAGCAGGCAGGCCAGCGCCAGGAAGCCGATCGGGAAACGCATCCACAGCGGCGGCTCGTGCGGTTCGCGCGGCAAGCTGGCGGGCACGCGGCCGAAGAACACGCCACGCACGAAGCGGATCGAGTAGGTCACACCGAACGCGCTGGCGGCCACCGCAATCACCACCGAAATCGTGTTGAGCAACGGGCCCTGGCGGGCGGCCAGCGTCTCGGCGAAGAACATCTCCTTCGACAGGAAACCGTTCAGCAGCGGCACGCCGGCCATCGCCGCACCGGCGATCAGCGCCAGCGTGGCGGTGACCGGCATGAAGCGGCGCAGCCCGCCGAGCTTGCGCAGGTCGCGCGTGCCGGCCTCGTGGTCGACCGCACCGGCGGCCATGAACAGCGAGGCCTTGAAGGTGGCGTGGTTGACGATGTGGAAGATCGCGGCGACCACACCGAGCGCGCTGCCCAGGCCGACCAGCATGGTGATCAGGCCCAGGTGGCTGATCGTCGAATAGGCCAGCACGCCTTTCAGGTCCTGCTCGAACATCGCCGAGTACGCGCCCAGGATCAGCGTCACCAGGCCCACCCCGCCGACGATCCAGAACCATTGGTCGGTGCCGCCCAGCACCGGCCAGAAGCGCACCAGCAGGAACACGCCGGCCTTCACCATCGTGGCCGAATGCAGGTAGGCCGATACCGGCGTCGGCGCCGACATCGCCTGCGGCAGCCAGAAATGGAACGGGAACTGCGCGCTCTTGGTGAACGCGCCGAGCAGGATCAGCAGCAGCGTCGGCGTATACAGCGCATGCGCGCGCACCGTATCGCCCGCGGCGAGGATCACGTCGAGGTCGTAGCTGCCCACGACATGCCCCAGCAGCAGCACGCCGGCGAACAGGCACAGGCCGCCGCCGGAGGTGACGATCAACGCCATCCGCGCGCCGTCGCGCGCCGATGCGCCGTTGTACCAGTAGCCGATCAGCAGGAACGAGAACAGGCTGGTCATCTCCCAGAAGAACACCAGCTGGATCACGTTGCCCGACATCACGATGCCCAGCATCGAACCCATGAACGCCAGCAGCAGCGCGAAGAAGCGCGCCAGCGGATCGTCCGGCGACATGTAGTAGCGGGCGTACAGGCCCACCAGCGTGCCGATGCCGCAGATCAGCAGCATGAACAGCCAGCTGAAGCCGTCCACCCGGAACACCAGATCCAGCCCCAGCCCCGGCACCCACGGGATCACCTGGCGCAGCACCTTGCCGGCGGCAATCGCCGGGTACAACCAGAGGGAAAGCAGCAGGCCGAGCAGCGCCGTGGCGGTCATCAGCCACGCCGCCAGGTTGTGGCTGCGGCCACGGCCACGCAGCAGGAACACCACGACGCTGGCCACGAACGGAAGGCAGATGATGGCGCTTGGCAGGGCGTTGTCAGGCATCAGTCGCTGCGCTCGTCGAAAGGTTGTCGGTGTCTCCGGCAACCGGGGCAGACACCCCGGCACTTCATGAGCGTTTGCACGCCTCGGCGGATGAAACGCCTGTGCGTACCCTGGCGCGGGCAATCATTGCGATCGCCCGAATGACCTCACACCGCTTCGTTTGATTCTATAGGCCGGCCCGACCGATCGGCAAATACGCAGCGCGAGGGCGGCCGTGCACAGGGTTTGCACGCCTGCACTGCGTAACATGTGCCTCGGAATCCCCAGAACGGCAGCAGCTGCAAGTCTTCCGCGCATGCCTTCTTTCCGACCATCCGGAGAAATTCAGATGACTCTTCCACTGCCCCGCCGGCGGTATCGCTTCGGCCGTATCGCCGTCTTCGTTTCCCTCGCGCTTGCCAGCGGCAGCGGCCTTGCCCAGCAGTCGCCCGCGCTGGACCGCGTCAGCATCTGGCTGGGCGGTTATGACGCGCATGCCGACACCCGCATCGGCGCCAGCGACAAAAGCGGCCAGTACAGCGGCGACTTCAGCCTGGAAAAGGACCTCGGTTTCAGCGAGCGCAAGGGCGTGCCGCGCGCGCGGCTGGATTTCCTGATCGGCGACAGCCAGGGTTTCTCGCTGGATTACTACAGCGTCAATCGCACGCGCAGCAAGAGCCTGAGCCGCGACATCAGCTACGCCGGCAACGACTACAGCGCCACGGCGACGGTGCGCGGCAAGCTGGACTTCGACTTCGGCAGCGCCGCCTATCGCTGGTGGTTCGGGCACGGCAACGACGTGTTCGGGCTGGGCCTGGGCGGCGCCTACTACCGCGTGCATGCCGGCATCAGCGGCGAGGCCAGCGTCAACGGCACGCCGGTCGGGCAAGCGTCCTCCAGCACCAGCGACGGTGCCTGGGCGCCGATGCTGCAGCTGGGCTGGCGGCACGCGTTCAACGAGCAATGGCGCATGTATGTCGACGCCGCGGGCGTGAAGAAGAACGGCGGCCGGCTGAACGGACACGTCGTCAATGCCGCGCTCGGCGTCGAGTGGTTTCCGTGGAAGAACGTCGGCCTCGGCGCCGAGTACGGCTACAGCCGCGTCGTGCTGCACCAGCGCAAGCAAAACTACAACGCCAACCTCGACATGAAACTCGACGGCCCGTCGCTGTTCGTGCGCTTCCGTTTCTAGAGCAGCCACCAGACTTAAGCACTTCGTAAGCGGATGACCGGATAATCTCCCCACGAGTCGCGCCGCCTCCGTGGTCCCCGCGATCGAAGGAGCCTGTCCGTGCACATCATCCTGGTCGAGGACGATCCCCAGCTCGGCGCGGCGATCCAGCGCGCGCTGGAACGCCTCGCCTATACCGTCAGCTGGCTGCGCGACGGGCGCGAGGCGCTGATCGCGCTGCGCGACCAGACCGCCGACCTGGTCCTGCTCGATCTCGGCCTGCCCGGCAAGGACGGGCTCGACGTGCTGGTCGAGGCGCGCCGCCTGCACGTCAAGACCCCGGTACTGGTGATGACCGCGCGCGATGCGCTGGACGACCGCGTGCGCGGCCTCGACGCCGGTGCCGACGACTACCTGGTCAAACCCTTCCACCTGGAGGAGCTGGGCGCGCGCATCCGCTCGCTGACCCGGCGCGCGCAGGGCCTGGCCGCCAACCGCATCGACGCGGGTGCGTTGAGCCTCGACCTGGGCACGTCCGAGGTGAGCTTCCGCGGCGAGCGGGTCGAGCTGACCAAGCGCGAGTTCGCCCTGCTGCAGATCCTGATGGAACGCGCCGGCCGGCTGGTGCGCCGCGAGAACCTGGAGAACTCGCTGTACGGCCTCGACAACATGGTCGGCAGCAGCGCGCTGGAAGTGCTGGTGCACACGCTGCGCCGCAAGCTGAGCTTCGACACCATCCAGACCGTGCGCGGCTTCGGCTACATGATTCCGCGGGAGCCCCAATGAGGTTGGCGATCCCGCTGAAGCCGGCCAGCCTGCATGGCAGGTTGCGCCTGCTGATCATCGTCGTGCTGCTGGCGGTGCTGCTGCCGCTGGGCGTGCTCAGCTTTCGTCGCACCATCACCGAGGTGGACGAGCTGTCCGACGGGCGGCTAGCGCAGTCGGCGCGAACGCTGCAGGTGCTGATCGAGCATGCCGACATGCAGGCACTGCAGGGACGCGACGACACGGACACGCTGGTGCCGATCGAAGCCACCCGCACCAGCCCGCCGAAGCGGCACAGGAACACCTACGAGTCCGAAGTCGGCTTCCAGGTCTTCGACCGTGCCGGCCGCACGCTGCTGGCTACCGCGAATCTCGCCGCCCTGCCGCCACCGGCGGCCGGCGATGCGGATTTCCGGGACGTGCAGCAAGGGCGCTACCGCTGGCGCGTCTTCACCCTGCGCGACATGGCCGACGGCGTGGTGATCCGCACCGGCGAGCGTTACGACAGTCGCCACGACATCATGCATGCGGTGTGGCTGGAGCACAGCCTGCCGCTGCTGATCGGCCTGCCCCTGCTGGCCCTGCTGGTGGGCTGGGCGGTACGGCGCGGCTTGCGCCCGCTCGAAGCGCTGACCCGCGCCCTCTCGGCCCGCAAGCCGGGCAGCCATGAGCCGGTGCGGCTGCCCGACGCGCCGCTGGAATTGCAGCCGGTACTGGCCGCGCTGAACGGCCAGCTGGCGCGACTGGAGGATGCGCTGGAACGCGAGCGCCGCTTCAGCGCCGACGTGGCGCACGAACTGCGCACGCCGCTGTCCAGCGCCATGATCAACCTCGAAAGCGCGATGACCACCACCGATCCAGCCGAGCTGAAGACCGGCCTGGGCAGCGCCCAGCACAGCATCGCCGGGCTGGCGCGCCGGATCGAACAATTGCTGGCGCTGGCCCGGCTGGAAGCAGGCGCCGCGTCGAGCCAGCGCAGTCGCGTCGACCTGGTGGCCGTGGCGATGGGCGTGATCGAGGAGCTGTCGCCGGTGATCGCCGACAGCGGCGTGGAGCTGAGCTTTGCGCGGCTGACGCCGCAAGTGTCCGTGCAGGGTTACGAGGCCGCACTCGCGGCCCTGCTGCGCAACCTGCTCGAGAACGCGCTGCGTCACGTACCGGCCGGTGGCCAGGTGCAGTTGTCGATCGAGCAGGGCGAGCGCGTGGCACTGATCGACGTCATCGACGATGGCCCGGGCATTCCGGCCGAACGCCGCGCCAGCGTGTTCGCCCGCTTCCATCGCGAAGCCGGCAGCCGCGGCGACGGCTACGGATTGGGCCTGTCGATCGTGCAGCGCGCGGCGCAGCTGCACGATGCCACGATCGAACTGCTCGACTCGCCGTACGGCAGCGGCCTGCGCGTTCGCGTGGCGATTCCGCTGCAGTCCTGACAGGTGTGCTCTAAGGCCGCCCGACGGTGAGCACGGCGAAGCTGTCCGGCTCGATCGTGCGGCGGCCATTGGCCTGCCGGGTGGCGCCCAGCCGCGCCGCGGAGAGGTACAACCGGTGCAGCTTCGGATCGAGCGCGAGCGTGCGCGCACTGATCTGGGTGGGAATGGTCGCGGTCACGCGGTAGTGGTCCGGATCGTCCTCGTGCACCGCGGTGATCGTGCCGCTCTCGCCATTGGCGCTGTAGATCATCGCCTCGGCCGCGTCGAACACCACGCCGTCCGGACCCTCGCCGATCGGTACGTCGGCCACGTGATGGCCGTCGGCGGCATCGAGCACCGCCATCGTGCGGTTGTCGCATACCGCGAATAGGCGATGGTGCGCGTTGTCGAGGGCCAGCCCAGTCGGCGATTCGCACGGCGCCAGCGACCACACCTGCAGCACCTTGTCGTGGATCGAATCGAGCTGGACCAGCTCGGCCTTGTCCTCGATGTTCACGTAGACGTGGCCGGCGCCATCGGCCACCGCGAACTCCGGCTTGCCGGGCAGCGCGATGCCGCCGATCACCGCCTGTTTCGCCGGGTCGATCACGCTGGCGCTGGCGCTGCGGCCGTTGAAGGTCAGCACGTGGTGCGAAGCGCTGTCGTACAGGATCGCGTCGGGATTCTGGCCGGTGCCTGTAATCGTCGCCACGGTCTTCAACGAAGCCAGGTCGAACACGGTCACCGACGCGCTCCTGCCGTCGCTGACGAAGCCGCGATGCAGATCATCGGCGAGGGCGATGCCGTGCACGCCCGCCGTGCCGGCGATCGTGCCGACCTGCTTGCCGGCATCGACGTCGATCACCAGCACGCGGTCGCCGCGGCTGACGAACAGGTGACGGCTGGGCGCATCGAAAGCCAGATAGTCCCAACCGCCCGGGCCGCCCAGCGCCAGCCGCGACAGCAGCCGGGCGGGCGGTGGTGAAGAAGCCGCCGCGCATGCCAGCGGGACCGTGGCCAGCGCCAGCAGCGCAGCGGGCAGCAGCTTGCGAATCAGTCGTGGCATGGTCGGCACCTTGGATGAAGAGGGACGGCGGCCAGCATGTGCGCGATCGCTTATGCGGGCCTTAGCCGGCCGCCTTTTGCCCATCGCGGCGGCGCAGCAGCGCGTACAGCACCGGCATCAGCAGCAGCACCAGCGGCACCTGCACGAGCAAGCCGGAGATGATCGCCACTGCCAGCGGCTGCTGCATCTGCGAGCCCCCGCCGAGCGCCAGCGCCAGCGGCAGCAGGGTGAGCATCGCGGCCAGCGTGGACATCAGGATCGGCCGCGTGCGGTGCCGGCCCGCCTCGTGCAACGCCTCGTGCAGCGGCATGCCGGCGGCAGCCTGTTCGAGTTCGGAGAAGTAGAAGATCGCCACCTCGGTGACGATGCCGACGATCATCGTCATGCCCATCATCGCTGAGATGTTGAGCTCGATGCCGGTCAGCCACAGCCCGGCGAACACCGCCGGAATCGCCAGCAACGGCATCGCCAAGATCACCAGCGCCACCCGGAAACTCTCGTACAGGAACAGCAGCAGGGTGAACACCAGCGCGATCGCCGCCAGCAGCACGATACTGAGGCCGCGGAACGCCTGCTGCTGTTGCTGGTACAGGCCGCCGAGCTGGTAATACATGCCCTTGGGCAGCAGGCCGGGCCGGGCCAGCACGCGCTTGACGTCGGCGATGGTGGCACCGAGGCTGCGCCCGCTGATGCGCCCGGTCACCGCGACCATCCGTTTCAGGTTGTCGCGGGTGATCTGCGGCTGGCCCTGCACCTGTTGCAGCGTGGCCACCCGCGACAGCGGCAGCAGATGGCCGTCGCCGGCGCGGATCGGCAACGCGGCGACCTGCTCCAGCCGCTGATGCGTCGTGGTCGGCAGGCGCACGCGCACACCGACCACCTTGCCGTCGGTGGGAAGTTGCGCGGCCACGGTGCCGTCGATCGCCGCGGCGACCTGGTCGGTGACGCTGGCCGGATCGAGCCCTTCCAGCGCGGCCCTGGCCGGATCGACCTGCACGGTCAGCGCATCGCCGGCCGGATTGATGCCATTGCGCACGCCGACCACCCCGCCGATCCTGCCGACTGCCGCGGCGACCTTGCCGGCGGTGGCGGAGAGCTGCGCCGGGTCGGCGCTGTACAGCTGGATCTCGATCGGTTGAGGCACCGCCACCAGGTCACCGATCAGATCCTCCATCAACTGCGACAGCTCGATGTCCAGCCCCGGCACGTTCTTCTCGACCTCACTGCGCACCTGCGCCATCACCGCCTCGGTATCCGGGCGCGAGCCGCTTTTCAGGCGCACGAAGAAGTCGCCCTGGTTCGCCTCGGTGAGGCCGCCGCCGAGCTGCAGTCCGGTGCGCCGCGAGTAGGTGTCCACATAAGGATTCGCGCGGATGATCGCTTCGACCTGGCGCAGCAATCGATCGGTTTCCTGCAGCGAGGTGCCCGGTGGCGACAGGTAGTCGAGGATGAAGCCGCCCTCGTCCATCTGCGGCATGAAACCGGTGCCGACACGGGTGAAGGCCAGGCCGCCGACCAGCAACAGCGGCAGCACCAGCAGAAGCACCCGCAACGGCCGCCGCAACCAGCGCTGCAGGATGTTCTGGTAGCCCTGCATCATGCGCCGGGTGAAACGGCCCGGCGGATGTTCGGTCTGGTGGCGCTTGTCGAGGAAGCGCTCGGCCAGCAGCGGCACCGCGATCCAGGTCAGCAGGTACGAAATGATCAGCGCGCTAGCCATGGTCAGCGACAGCGCCTTGAAGAACGCACCGGTGACGCCGGACAGGAATGCCAGCGGCAGGAAGATCACCACGGTGGCGGCGCTGGAACCGGTCAGCGGGCGGGTGAACTCCCACGCCGCGGCGGCGATCCGTTCATGCAACTCGCCTTCGCCTTCGCCCGGATGAAGCCGACGCATGATGTGTTCGAGCATCACAATCACGTCGTCGATGATCAAGCCGACCGCCGCGGCCATGCCGCCCAGCGTCATCATGTTGAAACTCATGCCGAGCACCGACAGCAGCAGCACGGTGATCGCCAGCACCGCCGGCACCACGATCAGCGCGACCAGGATCACCCGCGTATTGCGCAGGAACACGAACAGCACCAGTCCGGCCAGCACGATGCCGATCAGGATCGCATCGCGCACGCTGGCCGCCGCGCCGGTCACCAGCTGGGTCTGGTCGTACCAGTTGGCGATGCGCACGCCGGCCGGCATCTGCGGCGCATAGTCGGCCAAGCGCTGCTTCACTTCCCTGGCGATCTGCACGCTGTTGCCGTCGGGCTGCTGGTAGACCTGCAGCAGCACGGCGTCCTGGCCGTCGGCGTTGACGCGGATCCACTGCGGCACGTGGTCGAGGCTCACCGCGGCCACGTCGCCCAACCGTACCGCGCCGCCGGGCCCGGCGCGCAGCACGATGCCGCGCAGCGCGGCGAGCGTCTTCGGCTGGTTGTCGGCCAGCAGCAGATACAACTTGTAGTGATCGGCGACGCGACCCATCGCCTGGATCGTCGCCGCATGGCTGACCGCCGTGGCCACATCGGCCAGGCTCAGTTGCAGCGCGCGCAGCTTGCCCGGATCGACATCGGCGTGGAACTCGGCCACCTCGCCGCCCTGCACCTGGACCTGGGCCACGCCGCTGATCCCGCTCAGCAGCGGACGCAGCTGATACTCGGCCAGGTCGTGCAGTGCACCCGGCGACTGCGTGTGCGAGCGCAGGCTGTAGGCCAGCACCGGGAACGTGCTGGGATCCATCCGCCGGGTGCTGAGCTGGGTGCCGGCCGGCAGCTGCGGCAGGACCTGCCCGGCCGCCGCATTCACTTCCTGCAGCGCCGCGGCCATGTCCGCGCCCCAGTCGAACGTCACCGCCACCTCGGCACTGCCGCGGCTGGTGGTGGAACGCACATCGCGCACGCCACGCACGTGGCGGATCGCCTCCTCCACCGGCGTGGTGACCACGACCGCCATCTGGTCGGCCGGGCGGTCGCCTGCGTCCAGCGACACCTGCACGCGCGGGAAGGCCACGTTCGGAAACAGCGCGACCGGCATCAGCAACGCGCTGGCGATGCCGCCGATCGCCAGCATCAGGGCGAGGAACAGCAGCGAACGCCGGTGCCGTTGCATCCATGCGGTGACGCTCACCGGGCGGACTCCCGCACCGCATCGCCGTCGGCCAGTTCGTAGGCACCGAGCACGATCACCTTCGCCTGCGCATCGAGCGGGCCCTGCACGCCGACGGTATCGCCGGCCGGGCTGCGCAGCGTCACGCCGACGCGCCTGGCATGGCCGTGTTCGAGCTGGAACAGGTAGTCGCCGCGTTCATCGTGCAGCACCGCGCTACGCGGCACCGCCCACGCGGTGAAATCGGCGGTGCGGATCTGCGCCTCCAGCGCCGCACCGGCGACCAGCGCCGCACCGGCTTCGGCCGGCAATTCGACTTGCGCGTCGAGCAGATGGCTCTGCGGGTCGATCGACTGGCCGATCATGCGCAGGCTGCCGACGAAGCTCGCCTTGTCGCCATACACGCTGCGCAATTGCACCGGCATACCGGCATGCAGCCTCGCGCCGTCTTCCGGCTGCACGCCGAGTTGCGCAACCAGCGCATGGGCAGGGGTGAAACTCAGCAACGGTGCGTTCGCGGCGAAGCGCTCGCCCAGCCCCACGCTGAGGGCGTTGACCACGCCGTCGGCCGGTGCGCCGATGGTTTCCTGCGCGCTGCCGCCACCGAGTGCGCGCTGTGCCTCCAGCGCGGCCTGGGCGTCGGCCAAGGCCTTGCGCGCGGTCGCCAGTTGCGACTGCGTGGCCAGCCGTTGCGCCGCCAACTGTTCGGTGCGCCGGAGTTCGCCGCTGGCCAGGCTAAGCGCACTCTGCGCCTGCTGGTATGCGCTGCGCGCGGCCGGATCGGGGGCGATCGTCAGCAACGGCTGACCGCGCCGCACGCTCTGCCCGGCCGCCACATGCAGCGCCACGACCTGGCCGCCGTGCGCGAGGCTGATCGCGCGCGCACGCTGCGGATCGCCCGCCGCGCTGCCCCACGCCTCGACGCTGTCGTGGAAGATCTGCTGTACCGGCGTGGCGGTGGTCACCGCCACCTGGCCCTTGTCCGGCGCCGCTTCTTCGTCATCGGCGGCGCCGTGGCTGCACGCGGCCAGCAGCAGGCACAACAGCGGCAGGAGCAGCGATCGGTTCATGGCGTGGACGCCTGTGCGGAAACGGGATGGGCGGTATCGCCAAGTTCGGTGTTGCCGAGCAACGCCTCCAGCGCGATCGACTGCGTGGCCAGCTGCTGTTGCACGGCGAGAAGGTCGAGGTCGGCGGCGAGCGACCGGCTGCGGACCGCCAGCCAGGTCGGCCAGTCCAGCAGGCCTTGCCGCCACGACTGCTCGGCGGCACGGCGCGCATCGGCCAGTTGTTCTGCGTGGACGGCCAGGCTGCGTTCGTGCTGCTCCAGCGTGGCGAGATCGGCGGCGAGCCGCTGCATGTCGCTGCGCGTGGTCAGCACGCGTGACGCGTAGTCGTCCTTCAACTGCTGCCGGGTCGCCCGCTCGATCGCGATGTTGCCGCGGTTGCGGTCGAACAGCGGCAGCGTGATGCCGAGGCTGAAACCATGGGTGTAGATGGCGCTGGTGTCGCGCGCGCTGTTGACGCCGAGGGTCAGCGCGGGAAACTGCGCCAGCACCGCGCCGCGCAACTTGGCTTCCTGCGCTTGATAGCCGGCCTGCAGCGCCAGCAGATCGGGGCGCCGGCGCGGCAGGTCGGCCAGCGCCTGCTGCAACTGCGCCGACGTGGGTGTGACCCGGTACGGCGCGCCGACCAGCTCCAGCGGTGCCGTCGGCGCAAGCCCGAGCAGCACGTGCAGGTCGCTGTCGGCCTGGTGCAGGGCGACCGTGTTGTCGGCCTGCTGCTTGCGCACGTCCGCGGCGGCGTTGAGGCCGGCACTGGCGCTGTCGTAGGTGAGGTTGCCGGCGGCCAGCGCCGCATGGATGTAGCCGCCGACCTGGTCCAGCGCCGCCTGTTCGCTGGCCAGCCGCGCCTGCTGCGCGCGCAGGTTCAGCACCTGGTCGAACAGCAGGCGCGCCTGCGCCACCGTCTGCCATTCCGCCCACAGCAGGTCGAGGTTCACCTGCCCGGCCTGGCTGCGCGCCGCCGCCTGGCGCGACGAGCGCGTCAGCAGGGCGCCGATGTCTTCGCCGAGTCCGAGGTTGAACGCCGTGCTCAGCCCGCCGCCGGAGTGTTGCGGAAAATCCTCGCCCAAGCTCAGCTGCGGATCGGGCAGCAGCCCGGCCGCGAAGGCCTGTGCGCGGGCCACGCCCAGTTCGTCGCGCTTGAGCTTCAACGCCGGGCTGTTCGCCACCGCCAGCATCGCCGTCTCGGTCACGTCCAGCCCGTCGGCGGGATCGAAGCGATGCGCCGCCAGTGGCGGCGGCATGTCGGCGGTGGGCGCGGCGAGTTGCGCCACGCCGGCCGCGCCTTCGCCCCGGCCCAGCGGCAACGGTGCGTAGCTGGCGCAAGCCGACACGATCAGCGTGACGGCGACGACCCAGGTCGTGCGCAGACCGCATGTCACCGCGGGAAGGTGTCGCTGGTGGCCGGCATCGTGCATGCCGCCATTCTGGAAGCCGCCGCTTAGTTCCTTCTTAAGAGCAGGGCAGCGGTATCACGGCCCCACCACGCGCAGCGCGAGGGTGGCGAAGGCGCCGTCACGGGCGAGCGCGGTGATGCGGTAGTCGCCGGCCTGCGGCAGGCTTATCGCGATCGCGGCATCGGCTTCGCTGCTGCCTTGCAGGCGGCCGTTGAGCAACCATTGCACGGTGGTCTGCGTGCCCAGCGCGTGCAGCGTGACGCGCAGCGGCTGCTCGCTGTTCGGGGCCCGCCGCAGGGTGACGCCGTTGCCCAGGCCGGCGATGCGGATCGGCGTGGCGCGGTCGAGCGAGTCGGCGGCGCAGCCGGGCGCGAGCGGCGGCAGCGCGGAACGGGCGCGGTCGTCCACGCTCAGCCATGGGGTGGCCAGCGCGGGCCAGCGGGCCAGCTGGATCGTGTGCTCGTGGCTGGCGTGACAGGCACCGCTGAGGCGCCGGCCCTTTGCGTCGACACGCAAGGTGAGCAGGCCGGACGACCACGCGCCGAGGTCGCGTTCGGCAAACGTGGGCGGCAGCGCGTCGTCGAGCACCCATGCGCTGCGGCGCTGGCGGCACAGTGCGGGATCGGTGGCGGCGACCGCGCCGCCGAGCGGCCAGCAGATCCCGACCGACTTCACGCTGGCCGGCTGCGCATGCGCGCGGCCGCCGCGCGAGGGCAGCATGTCGACGATCTGGAACAGCAGCGGCAAGGCGGTCACCGCGCCGTACTGGCCGGGCGACGGCGTGCCATCCGGGCGGCCGATCCACACGCCGACCGTCCAGCGGTCGGTGACGCCGATCGACCAGGCGTCGCGGTAGCCGTAGCTGGTGCCGGTCTTCCACGCCACCGTGGCGTGCCGATCGATCGCGCCGGCGAGCGGGCCGCCTTCGACGTCGGCCGGGTTGCTGGCGAGGATGTCGCGGATGATCCACGCCGCGCCGGGCGACAGCAGCCGGCGCGGTCGCGCGGGTTGTTCCAGCGTGTAGCGCGGCGTACCGGCGATGCCGCCGTTGGCGAACGCGGTGTACGCGCCGACCAGGTTTTCCAGCCGCGTGGACGCGCCGCCGAGGATGATCGAGAGGTTCGGCTGCGCACCGGCCGGCAGGCCGAGATCGACCCCGCCATTGGCCAGCCGCGCCACGAAGCGGTTCGGCCCGACCCGATCCAGCACATCCACCGCCGGCACGTTGAGCGAGCGCTGCAGCGCCTCGGCGGCGCTGACCGGGCCGCTGAACGCTTCATCGAAGTTGCCCGGCTTGTAGCCGCCGAAATCCTGCGGCGCATCGACCAGCAGGCTCTGCGAGTGGATCAGTCCATCGTCCAGCGCCAGGCCGTACAGGAACGGCTTCAATGTCGAGCCGGGCGAGCGCGGTGCGTTCACCATGTCGATGTAGCCGTGCCGCTGCGGATCGGCGAAGTCGCTGGTGCCGACATAGATGCGCGCTTCCAGCGTCGCGTTGTCGACCACCAGCAGCGCCGCCGACGTGTGTGCCGGCAGGCGCGACAGGTACGCGCTGACCCGGTCCTCGGCCGCACGCTGCAGGTTCGCGTCGATCGTGCTGGCGATGCGCCGTGCCTGCGGTTGCTGACGGTGCAGGCGCTCGGCCAGCAAGGCCGCGGACAACGGCGCGCGCAACGAACGCGCCACCACCGGTTCGATCGCCGCGTCGCGCACTTCCGCCGCGCTCCACCCACCGAGGTCGCGCATGCGCCGCAGCACCTTGTCGCGCGCGGCGCGCGCCGCCTCAGGATGGCGATCCGGCCGCAGCCGGCTCGGCGATTGCGGCAGTACCGCGAGCAGCGCCGCCTCGGCGTGCGACAGCCGGCTGGCCGGCTTGCCCAGGTACGCCCACGAGGCCGCTTCCACGCCTTCGATCGGACCGCCGAACGGCGCGTGGTTGAGGTACAGGTCGAGGATCTGCGCCTTGCTCAGATACGCTTCCAGCTGCAGCGCGCGGAAGATCTGCACCAGCTTGCCGCGGAAGCTGTGCGGAATCGGTTCGATGATCCGCGCCACCTGCATGGTCAACGTGGAACCGCCCGAGACGATGCGACCATGGCGCAGGCCACCGGCGAGACCGCGCAGCAGCGCATAAGGATTCACGCCGGGATGGCGGTAGAACCAGCGGTCCTCGTAGGTTAGCAGCGCCTTCAGGTACAGCGGCGACACCTGCTTCGCCGTGGTCGGGTAGCGCCATACGCCGTCGCTGTCGGCAAACGCGCGCAGCGGCGTGCCGTCGCGCGCCAGCACTACGGTGCTGCCGGTGTCGGGGGCGGGCAGATGCAGGGGAAACAGGCGGTCGAGGATGACGGCGACGAGCAGCGGTACGCCGACGACGACGAGTGCCGCGCGCAGCCAGCGCCATGCGCAGGAACGGCGCGTGGCGTTGAGCGGCGTGGCGGAAGTGGTCGCTGTCATGATGCGGGCCGGCTGCCTTACTCCCTCCCCTGCAACGCAGGGAGAGGGCTGGGGTGGGGTGCTCTTCGTCATGCCGAAGCGAAAGTCAAAAGCTTTACCCCCTCCCTGCCTCCCCCTGCAAGCAGGGGGAGGAGCAAGAGCGACGTTACGGCTCGACCACGGTGATCTTGGCCGGCTCGACCTTGCCGATGCCGCGCACCGCGGGACGATACATATCCTCCACCAGCGGCGGCGGCACGGTGTACGTGCCCGGCGTCACCGCGCGCACCAGGTAGAACACGCGGGCCTGGTCGCCGCGGCTCAGGTTCAGCGCGGCGGCGTAGCGGTCGTCGCGGTATTCCTCGTGCACGATCTGCGCCGCCGCGGCGTGCTGGTCCAGGTCGATGCCATCGATCACCACGCCGGACCACGACTGCGCGCCGCCGAGGTTGAGGTTCTCCACCTCCAGGCCGCCGGGCAGCAGATCAGTGACCAGCGCGTCGGGGACGTTCATGCGCGCCTCGATGCTCAGTTCGACGATCAGCGTGTCGCCCTCCTTCAGCTGGGTGCCCGTCCACGGTTTGCCGTCGGTGGTGAAGTAGCTGCGCCGCACGTCGATCTGGCTGTCGTCGGCCGGCGGTGCCTGCCGCGGGATGCCGGCAATGTCGAGCGTGGCGAAGATCGCCGCGTCGCTGGTCGGCTGCACGCTGACCCCGGCGTCGAGTTCGGCCACGCTGAGCGCGCGGCTCCACACGCGCTGGTCCGGCGCCTGTTCGGTCTTGCCGTTCACGGTGAGCGTGGCGGCCAGCGGCGCGTTGCTCTTCGCGTCGAACGCGCGTGCCACGCGGGCGATCGCGGCCTGCTCCTGCGTGCTCAGGTACGACCACGACCAGCGGTAATCCTTGTCCTGCTGCTGGCGCTGGCGCACGTTCGCGCTGGCGTTGCGCGCCCAGTCGACCAGCTTGGCGTCGTAGGCGGGCTTGCTCATGCCATAGGTGTGGGTGAGCGCGACCATCAAGGCCAGGTCGCGCAGGTCCGAACCGTAGTCGCCGACGTACCAGGGACGCTCCTTGCTCCACGCGAACGCCTCGTCGATGGCCTGCTGCGCACGCTCGTTGTCGCCCATCAGCTTCAGCGCGATGCCCAGATGCACCAGCGGCAGCGGCGCGACCAGCTTCTGCCGTTCGTTGTCGAAGATCGCACGCAGCGTGCCCAGCGGCGCGCGGTTGACGCGGGCCAGCACGAAGCCGGAGTACGCCTCGTCGGCGATGCGCAGGTGGTCGTGCTGCTCGTACTCGTAGTACGGATGGCCGCCGGCGAGCAGGTCGTCGTTGAGCCGCTGCAGCGATTTCTGCAGCACGTCCTGTGGCACCGCGAAGCCGGCGTCGCGCGCGTCCAGCATGAAGTCGACCACGTACGGCGTGGTGAAGGTGACGATCGGACTGGTGCCGCCCCAGAAGCTGAAGTGGCCGTTGCTGGCCTGGAACGAGGCGATCCGCGACAGCGCGCCGTCCACCGCGGCCTTGCGCACGTCGTCGCTCATCACTTGCGCACCCAGCGCCTTGGCCGTCTGGCCGTCCAGAATCAGTGCGGCGTAGCCCTTGCTGGTGGTCTGCTCGATGCAGCCGTACGGGTAGCGCAGCATGTCGCGCAGCGCGGCCGCATACGGCAGCGGCGGCAAGGTGCTCAGGGTAATCCGCGCGTTCACCGTGGCCGGCAGCAGGCCGGCGATCGCGGCGGCGCCGAAGCGCTCGGGCTTGCCCGCCTCCAGCGCCATGGGCGTGGTGCTCACCGTTTCCGGCCAGGCCGGGCGCACCGCGAATTCGAAGTGGCGGTCCACGCTGTAATCGTTGAGCTCGGCGTGGATGTCCACCGTCGCCACCGCCGCGCCCGCGCCGGCGGTGACCGGCATGTGCACGGTGGCGCCGGCGCCGTCCTTCAGCGGGACGCTCTGCGCGGCCTTGTCCACGGTGATCGGGCCACCGCCCTTGACGCTGACCTTGGCCGTGCCGTCCTTGCCGGAAAGGTTCTTCAGGTCGAGGCTGATCACCGCCTTGTCGCCGGCCGCCATCACCCGCGGCGTGCTCGGCTCGACCACCAGCGGTGCGCGCACGGTGACGTTGCCGTCGGCGTTGCCGTAGCGGCTGTCGGTGTACGCCAGGGCGGCCAGGCGCAGGCTGCCGTTGAAGTCGGGTACGTCGACGTGCAGCATGGCCTTGCCTTGCGCGTCGAACGCCACCGGGCCGGCGAACAGGTCGACGATCTGCACCTTCGGGTTGAGCCGCGTGGCCTTGGGCAGCGCCGCGCCGCTCATGTCGCCGCCGTAGCGCAGCTTGGCCTCGGCACCGTCCATCGCCTCGATGATGCGGCTGTACAGGTCGTACGCGTCGACGCCGAGCGCGCGCTTGGCGAACAGCCACGCCCACGCGTCGGGCACCGGGTAGTCGGTGATGTTGAGCACGCCCTGGTCGACCGCGGACAGCGTGACGAAGGCTTTCTGCCCGGCCAGACCGCTGGCCTGCACGCCGACCTCGAGCGGGTTGCCCGGACGCATCAATGCGGGCGCGTCGAGCTTGAGCGGGATACGCCGGTCGTTGCGGTCCATCGCCACGTATTCGACGCCCATCGCGCGCGCCGGCGTGGTGTGCTCGGCCGCCTCGCCGCCACGGAACACCAGCGCCGTCACGTAGACGTCATGGCGTTCCCACTCCTTGGTGACCGGGATCTCGAAGATGGCGCCGGCCTTGGCGTCGATGTTCTTGGTGTAGAGCAGATGGTCCGACTCCACCAGCAGCACGCCGGGGCCGTCGTGCGGCGGGGTCACGCTGACCTTCATGGTGTCGCCGGCGCGGTAGCGCGCCTTGTCCAGTTGCAGCTTGACCTTGTCCGGGCGCGCTTCCTTGCCCAGGTTCTCGTCGTCCCAGCTGTAGCCGGCGAAGAACGGGAACACCGTGGTGAGTTTCGTGGCCGGGTCGTACACCTCGACGCGGTAGCTGCCCCACTGCACCGGGAATTCCACCTGGGCCGACTTGCCGGCGGCCACGTCGATGTCCTTTTCCTCGATCAGTTGCAGGCGCTGGTTCGCGTTCGACTGCCAGCCGCCATCGCGCTCGTACAGCCAGTAGAAATCGCGCAATTCGCGCTGCAGGCGCACCTTCAGATGCGCGCCGGCGACCCGTTCGCCGTCCGCATTCGCGCGCACGATCTCGAAGCCGGCCGGCGCTTCGCTCTCCGCACCCTGCTTCGGATCGAACAGCGGGCGCACGCCGACCAGCGCGTCGGCCGGCCAGTAGGTGCGCTTGAGCAGCCGCGTCACCGCGCGGCCGCCGCTCTCGTACACGCTGCCGGACAGGGTCACCGCCAGCGGCGCGACCGGTTTGACGTCGTCGGGCAGCGCCACGTCCTGCTCCAGCATACCTTGCGCGTCGAGCTTGGCGTCGACCACGTCGTCGGCGCTCTTCGGCAGCTCGACCAGCGGGTTGCCGAAGAACGTGTCGGCCATCTTCGGCAGCGGATGCACGTCCGGCGCCACCAGCAGTTTCGCGGTGAAGCGGTTGCCGTCGGCCGGCGCGCCGTACAGGTAGCTGGAGGCGACCTTCAGCTTCAGCGGCTCGCCCGGCGCCAGCCGGGTTTGCGGGCTGGACAGATCCACCTTGAGCCGCTCGGGCAGGAACTCCTCGACGTGGAACGGGAACGCCTGCACGGTCTCCTTGGCTGAAGGATCGAGGCGGAATTCCAGCTGCCACAGGCCGGTCGGCGCATCGGCGGGAATCGCCTGGCTCAGCTCGAAGTAGTTCAGCTGCTGCGGCTCCAGCCGCTTTTCCACCAGGGTGCGGCCGTCCGGCTGCTTCACCCGCACGAACAGCGACTGCGCCTTCATCGGCTTGCCGTCGTCGTCGCGCAGCAGCGCCGAGGCGCGCAGCGTCTCGCCAGGACGGTACAGGTCACGGCCGGACCAGGCGTACACCTCGAACGGCGCCTGTTTGCGGCCGCTGATGTCGAAGTTGGACACGTCCAGCGCGGGCCGGTTGAACGGCAGCACCGAGACGTCCTTGCCGTGGCGCGCCACCAGCACGTCGGAGGCCTTGACCTTGTACGCGAGCAGCGCGTTGCCGTCGGCGCCGGTCGTGGCCTTGAGCTTGCTGCGCCCGGCCGCGTCGCGGATCTCGATATCCACCGCGTTCACCGGCGTACCGTCGCGCAGCGAGGCCACGTGCAGCAGCACGTTGTCGCGATAGACGCGCAGGTGCAGGCCGAGGTCGCTGACGAAGAAGGTGGCGGTGTCGTAGCCGTCCTTGAACGTGCCGCCGGCCTTGACCACGGCCATGTAGACGCCCGGCTGGGCCAGCTCCTTGATGTTCTGCACCGGCAGGTAGGTGACGGTGCGCTCGTTCGGTTCGCCGCCAAGCGTGTAGTGGTTGGCGTAGACCGAATCGGCGATTTCGGTGATCGGCATGCGGCTGCGGCGGTCGTCGCCCTCGCCGCAGCTGTTGTAGTAGGCGACGTCGTGGTCGAGTTCGTAGCTGTCGCGGTGGCCGTTGCGCGGATAGGCGCAGAACAGGTCGGACAGCGCGTCGTCGCGCACGCGGAAGAATTCCACGTCGGCGTCGTGCACGTTCATCGACACCAGCGGCAGGCCGCGGGTGCCGCGCGCCGGCAGCACGCTGCCGTGCGAGGCGAAGCCGACCGCCGCCGGCAGGTTGCCGGAATACACGTCGTGCTTCACCGCGTGGCCGAGGGTGCGGCCGTCGGCGGCGAGCAGGCCGGCCTTCAGCTGCACCGCATAGCGCGTGTTCGCCTGCACGAACGGGAAGCGCAGCGTCTTGCCGTCGTTGTCGAGGCTCCAGCTGCCGCTGACCATTTCGCCGTTCGGGCCGGTCACCGCGATCAGCGTGTCGAACGCCTGCGCCGAGGCCAGCGTGGCGTTGAAGCGCAGGGTCAGCGCGGTGCGCGAGTCACTGGTCTGCGAACTGGCCGAGACCAGCGCGAACTCCGCCTTCGCCTGCGCCGGCGCGGAAGCGCTGCCGGCCGGCGCGCCCTGCAGGGCCGGCTTGCCGTTGTCGTGGCCGCGGTGGCAGGCCACGAGAAGCAGGCCGAGCAGCAGGGTGATCAGGACACGCGACAGGACTCGGCGCGAAAGGCACTCGTACGATCGACGCGACATGAAACCTTCTCCCTGTAGGTCCTGTGGGGAGTATCGCCGGAATTCATGGCGCCTTGGTGGCGCGGATCGGGCGCGCCGGCGGACGCTGCGGCTCGCTCGCCGTCAACGCCGTGCGGACAGCGTCTGCCGACCCAGCCAGTCGGCCAGTTGCATCAGCACCTGGCCGCGCCCCGGCTCGGCTTCGTTGAACAGCTCGTGGTACAGCGTCGAGAAGAAGCGCGTGGTGAGCTGCCCGCTCGACGCGGCCTTGCGCGCAAACGCGCGGCTGCCGGCGGGGTCGACCAGGCCGTCGCTGTCGGCCACCAGCAGCAGGGTCGGCAGCGGCAGCGTGGCGGCATCGGCGATGCATCTCGCACCGTCGCGGAAAATGAAGTCGGCCAGCCGCGGCGTGATCCAGCCGTGTCGCAGCGGGTCGCTGCGATAGTCGGCGACCACCTGGCGGTCGTGCGAGAGCTGGTCGAAATCCAGCCCGTTGCGCAGCGGCAGGTTCGGCGCGATGCGGCTGAGCGCCCGCGCCAGGCGGATCATTCCCGGCGATTCCCAGCTGCGCAGCGCCGGCGAGGACAGCACCAGCGCCGGTGGCGTGATGCGGCCGTCCAGCACCGCACGCAGGGCAACCAGCCCACCCATGCTGTGGCCGAGCAGCAGCGGCGGATGCGGCAGGCCGTTGGCGTAGTCGTTGAAGACGGTAGCGAGGTCTTCCAGCAGGTCGTCGCCGTGGCGCAGGCCGCCGCGCCGTCCCGGGGTCTGGCCATGGCCGCGCTGGTCGTAGCCGCGCACGGCGTAACCGCGCTGGTTGAACCATTGCGCCAGGCGCCGGTAGCGGCCGCTGTGCTCGCCCAGCCCATGCACGATCAGCACCGCGCCGCGCGCCTGCGGCAGCGGCCAGTCGCGCAGGAACAGCCGCTGGCCGTCGGCCAGGTCGAGCCAGGACGTGTGTTCGGTGCCGTCCGCAGGACGGTTCTGCAGTGCCGCGTGCATGGGTGGTTTCGCGTCCGTTTCTCTGGTCCGGCGCCGCCGCGCGTGCCGTATGGGCCGGCGCGGATTCCGGTTGGCCGGGATCCGCGCCTGTGCATCCATCAATGTTCCGTGACCCGCATGTCCTTCGTCAGCAGGTCGAGCTTGCCCTTCATGGCGGCCTGGGGCTGGGTGCCCGCGGTGCCATAGAAGGCGGTGTACAGCACCGTGGACGGCTGGCCGGCCGCGCCGGCCGGGGCGACCACGGCATTGATCATCATCAGGTCGTTCTCGTAGCGCGCCACGGCATTGTAGGGATATTGCCGTTCCGCCAGCTTGCGCCAACGGCTGCTCAGGTCGTCGTCCAGCCCGGGCGGCGGGGCGGCGTAGCGCTGGACGTTGACATTGTTGTGGTCGTCGGAAGCCGAGTCCTTCCAGATGTCCACGTCGCCCACGTCCCACACCGGCTTGCCGTCGTCCAGGAAGAAGCGGAAGCCGAGCCACAGCAGGTTGTCCGGCTTGACCGGCTGCAGGGTGGACGGATAGGAAAACGCCACCCGCGGCGAGGCGTAGCTGAAGCGGCGGTCGTAGTCGAAGTCGATGCGGATGTCCTTCAACGTGGCCGGCTGCAGTGCCGGGTTGCCGAGGAAATCCTTCCACTGCGTGAGGGTGCCCTGGTAGGTGACGTAGACGAAGCTGCTGATCTCGTCCAGGTCCAGCATCGTGTCGTGTTCGTGGGCGGGCGGCGCAAAGCGCACCAGCATCACGCTGCCGTCCGGCACCAGGAGCGAGTACGTCACCACGAAGGCGTTTGCGTAAGGCAGCGGCCACACCCCGATGCGCCAGGATCGCTGCCAGCGGTCGATGTGGGTCGATTCGCGGACGGGCTTGCCCAGCGAGGTGATCTTCACCTTTTCGCCGGCGACCGCACGCTGGAACATGCCCGTTCGCGCCAGCAGGTCCATGCGCGACTTCGCGTCGCCGTAGAACGTCGCCGCGGCCATCCCGTCGGGCCGGCGCAGGCGGACCAGTCCGTTGCGCGCGACCCCGCCAGTGGCCACGTAGCCATTGCCGTCCAGCGCGAAAGACCGCGTCTGCTCGCCGACACGCTGCCATTCGCCGTCGCTGCCGCGCACGATCAGCGTGGGAAAGCCGTTCAGTTGCGTCTGCTGGTGCAGCAGGCGTGCCGAGCCCGCGCCGTTCGGGAACAGGTTGGCGGACTCCTTGGCGAGCAGCGCCTTCAGCTGCGCATCGCTGTTGGTGTCCATGCGCGACTGGAATTCGTGGTAGAAATCGCCCAGGCCGGCGGGCAGCGCGAACTGCGCCTTGAGCTGGCCGTTCTGTATCGTGTCGAACAGGTCGAGCTGGTAGGAGAGGCGCGACTCCATGACGGCCCGGCCGGCCGGTGCGTCCAGCACCTCGCGGATCGGCAGCGCGTAGTTGAGGTTCTCGTTGGCCGACTTCATCAGCACCACGCCGATCAGCTTGCCGTCCTTGTCCAGCAGCGGGCCGCCGCTGTTGCCGGGCGAGGCGGCGGCGGAGAAGCGCATCCACTTCCAGGCGCCGTCCTGCTGCTCCGGCGTGTCGGAGGTGTACAGGCCGTCGCGGATCACCACGCCGGTGCCCAGCGCGTTGCCGACCGCGTAGACCACCTGGTTGAGCGCCGGAGTGGCGTCGATCTCCAGCGCCGCGTCGCCCGCCGGCGGCTGCGCCAGCGTGAACACCACGAAATCCTTGCCCAGCGAAAATTTCTCGACCTTGCCGATGGGGTACACGCGGCCGGTGGCGTCGCGCAGCTCGGGCGGCCCCCACAGGCTGTCCGCCCCGGCCAGCAGCACGTGGGCAGCGGTGACATAGCGGTTGTGCCCGATCGCGAACGCCGTGCCGATGGAGTAGTACTTGTCGGTACGCTCCTGGTAAGGCAGCAGATCCAGCGGCAGCGGCCTCTCGTAGGTCAGCGGGTCGCTGGTCGGCTTGGCCTGCACCACCTCGAAGGTGGCGGCCTGGATCTTTGGCAGCATCGCGGGATCAAGGCTGGCCGCCCGTGCCGCCGACACTCCCGCCAAGCCCAGGCCGGACAGCAGCACCAGCATGCCGAGCCGGCGGATCGCTCCCTCGCACCGTGTACGCATAGGTTTCCTTTGCCCCGAGCCGAGGCGGCCACCCGCGGACTCCCCTCGGCATCCTCGCGAGCAGCGGCCGGCATGCATCTTGGCATGACCGCGCGCCGCTTGCATGGCATGCGCAGGGCGCGGCGCGGGCAGGTCCTGAACGGGCCCTTACAGCTCGGCGCGGAATTCCACGCCGATGATGCGCGGGTCGTTGACGAACGCGGTGCGGTTGTTGAAGTCGATCGCGCCGGTGATCGCCTGCTTGTCGGTGATGTTGCGGCCGTACAGGGCGATCTCGCGGCGGCCGTAGTCCCAGTTGTAGCCAAGCCGCACGCCGCCTTCCAGCAGCGGCTTGCCCTTGAACTCGGCCGAGTCGTACAGGAAGAAGTTCACCTCGCTGCGGTAGTTCCAGTCGGTGTAGACGAAGAACTCGCCGCTGTCGCCGTACGGGATGCCGTAGCGCGCGGTGATCGTGCCGATCCACTTCGGCGCGTTCGGCAGGGTGTTGCCGTAGACCAGCGCGTTGTCGTTGGCGCTGAGCGGGTCGAGGATGGTGCAGCCGGAGCCGCACACGGCCACCGCCAGGTTCGGGTCCTTCAGCTCGGTGTGGTTGTAGCTGCCGCCGGCGGTGAGCACGAAGTTCGGCGTGAGGTAGGCTTCCAGGTCGAACTCGGCGCCGTAGCCCTGGGTCTTGCTGGCGTTCAGCAGGCGCGTCACGTTGATGTCGCCACCCACCGCGGTGAGCTGCTGGTTGTGCATGTTGAACGTATAGACGTCCGCATTGAAGCGCACGTGGTTGTCCATGCCGGTGGTCTTCACGCCCAGCTCGTAGCTGGTGATCGTCTCGGGCTTGGCCTGCGAGATGAAGTCGGCGAACAGCACGCGGCCCTGCACGCTGGGCGCGCGGAAGCCGTTGGCGATGCGTGCGTACACGTTGACGTTCGGGCTGAGCGTCCAGGTGCCGGTGAGGTCGCCGCTCCAGCGCGCGTCATGCGGCTGCGCGGTCTGCAGCAGCGGGCCGCCGCCGATCGGCGACATCACCCGGTCCACCTTGAAGTCGCGCGAGTCGTGCGACCAGCGCGCGCCGGCGCGTACCTCGAAATCGTCGGCGAGCTGGTAGTTGGCCGAGCCGAACACCGCCCACGCCTTGGTGCGCTGGGTCTGCGTGGCGTAGCCGTCCAAGGCGTGGTTGTTGAAGGTGGCGTAGTCGAAGTTGCTGATCGCGATGTCTTCGTCGAAATAGTAGGTGCCGACCTGCCAGTTGAGCTTGTCCTGCCCGTTGCTGGCGAGGCGGAATTCCTGGGTGATCTGGCGATCGTGCGGCAGCGCGTCGGCGGTCTCGGCCGGGAACGGGATGAAGCCCGGGCCCATCGGCGGGTGGAAGCTCGCGCCGTAGCCGCCGTCGACGTCGCCGAGGCTGTAGGTGGTGGCGCGCTCCAGCCCGGTGATCGAGGTGAAGGTGGTGTCGCCCAGGTTCCACGCCAGGTGCAGGTTGCTGCCCCAGCTGAACAGGTGCTGCTTGTTGCGGCCGTCCTGCGAGACCTTGTCGCGGTCGAAGCCGGGCACGAAGCTGGGATCGCCCAGTTCGATCGCATTGGCACGATTGACCATCGCGCTGCCGTCCAGCCATCGCGCGTGGCCGTTGATCAGCGCGCTGAAGCCGCCGTTCTCGTACAGCGCCTGCAGCCGCACGGCGCGGTCGTTGTAGCCGCCCAGCACGTTCTTCTGGCCGGTGAAGGTGTTGTCGATCCAGCCGTCGCGATGCTGCGCCAGCGCGGAGATGCGGCCGGACCAGTGCCCACCCAGCGCGCCGCCCAGTGCCGCTTCGGCGTTGGCGGTACCGAGTGAGCCGTAGGAGACGCGAGCGTAGCCGCTGGTCTCCTGGCTCGGGCGCACCGACTCGAACTTGATCACGCCGGCCGGCGAGTTGCGCCCGAACAGCGTGCCCTGCGGGCCGCGCAGCACCTCGACCTGAGCCAGGTCGAACAGCGGGAAGCCTTTCAGGATCGGGTTCTCCTGCACGATGTCGTCGTACACCATCGACACCGGCTGCGAGGCGTTGAGGTCGAAGTCGCTGTTGCCCAGGCCGCGGATGTAGAAG
>Ga0207647_10000694_pt1 | contig 26349 bp, 21 predicted proteins | sample KBSCornC2_FD_184295 | JGI IMG/M metagenome (GOLD analysis project Ga0207647, IMG submission 184295) | Corn rhizosphere microbial communities from Kellogg Biological Station, Michigan, USA - C2 (SPAdes) (version 2) | ecosystem: Host-associated > Plants > Roots > Rhizosphere ... | reverse complement strand
AAAAACACAAGTACGTGACGCCGATCGCGAACGGTTCGGCGATCGGCGCGTTCGCTCTGACCGAGCCGCAGTCCGGTTCCGATGCGACGGCGATGCGCTGTCGCGCGATCAAGCAAGGCGACGGCAGCTTCATCATCAACGGCAAGAAAAGCTGGATCACTTCCGGCCCGGTGGCGAAATATATCCTGCTGTTCGCGATGAGCGACCCCGACAAACATGCGCGCGGCATTACCGCATTCATGGTCGACACCGATCGCGCCGGCTTCCATCGCGGCAAGACCGAACCCAAGCTTGGCATCCGCGCCTCGGCGACTTGCGAGATCGAATTCACCGACTATCACGTGCCGGCGCCAGATGTGGTCGGTGAAGTCGGCCATGGCTTCAAGATCGCGATGGGCGTGCTCGACGCCGGTCGCATCGGCATCGCCTCGCAGGCGGTCGGCCTCGCGCGCGCCGCGTACGAGGCCACGCTCGTGTACTCGCGCGATCGCAAGGCGTTCGGGCAATCGATCGGTTCGTTCCAGATGATCCAGCAGAAAATCGCCGACATGAAATGCAAGCTCGACGCCGCCGAATTGCTCACGTTGCGCGCGGCCTGGACCAAGCAGCAGGGCGGGCGTTTCTCCACCGAAGCGGCCGTGGCGAAGCTCACGGCGTCGGAAGCGGCGATGTGGATCACGCACCAGGCCGTGCAGGTGCATGGCGGCATGGGCTATTCCAAGGAGATGCCGCTGGAGCGCTACTTCCGCGATGCCAAGATCACCGAGATTTACGAAGGCACGAGCGAAATTCAGCGCATGGTCATAGCACGCAACGAGACTGGATTGCGATAACCGCTAACCCCGCGTTGGCGCAAGCTTTTCCGCCGCTTCGGCCGCTCAATGCGCTGGCGCATGCCCGGCCGCGGCAGTATCCTACGCACCCCGCAAATTCTCGCTCCCAGGCTGGCTAAATGAACGCCCAAACCATTCCGGCGCCGAGCGCTGCCGATTCCATTTTGCAGCAGGTCATGCAGCGCCTCGGATCCGCGCCGAGCGCGCAGGTTTTCGCCACGCATTTCCTGCGCAGAATCAGCGCCGACGATCTCGCCGCGCGCAGCGTTGACGACTGGACCGGCATGATCCGCGGCATGCTCGACTTCGTGCGCGTGCGCAAGCCTGGCGTGCCGAATGTGCGTGTGTTCAATCCCGCGCGCGAAAGTGACGGTTACGAGACCACGCACACCGTTGTCGACATCATGACAGACGATATGTCGTTCCTCGTCGATTCGGTCGGCATTGCGATCGACCAGGCCGGGCTCGGCGTGCACGTCGTGATTCATCCGGTCTATGGCGTCGAACGCGATGCGGGCGGCCACGTGCTGCGCCTCGCGGCGGAAGGCAGTGGCGGCAAGAGCGAATCGCTGATGCATTTCGAAATCGATCGCATGGCCGAACCTTCCGAGCGTGCGCAACTGGAAAAATCGATACGCAACGTGCTCGAGGATGTCGCCCAGTGCTACGACGACTGGGCCTCGATGCGGCAGACGATGCTTTCAATCGCCGATGACATGGGCAAGCAGAAACTGCCGATCAGTGCCGAAGGCGTGGCCGAAGCACAGGAATTCCTGCGCTGGGCGGCGGCCGATCATTTCACGTTCCTCGGTTATCGCGAATACGCCGTTGCCAATGTCGGCGGCGAAGAAGTGCTGCAGGCGGTGGAAGGTTCCGGCCTGGGCATTCTGCGCGGTATCGAGCGTTCACTTGCGCCGCGGTCGCTCAAATCGCTGGCCGCACGCGACCTGCCGCAGTCCGGTGCGCTCGATGCGATCATCCTGACCAAGACCAACGCGCGCGCACGCGTGCATCGGCCGGGCTATATGGATTACATCGGCGTGCTCAAATTCAACGATGCCGGCGTGCCGATTGCCGAGCAGCGCTTCCTCGGCCTGTTCACCTCGGGCGCCTACACCCGGCGGCCATGGGAAGTGCCGCTGGTGCGGCAGAAATACGAAGCGGTGATGACGCGTTCCGGCCTGCGCCGGGATTCGCATTCGGGCAAGAACCTGCGTCATATTCTGGAAACACTGCCGCGCGACGAGCTGTTCCAGTCCAGTGAGGACGACTTGCTCGCCGCGGCCACCGGTATTCTGCAGCTGCAGGGTCGCGCGCGTTCGCGCCTGTTCGTGCGCCGCGACACGTACGGCCGCTTCTTCTCGTGTCTCGTATTCATTCCGCGCGACCGCTTCACCGCCGATATCCGCGACCGCATCGAAGATCTGCTCAAGCGCGAGTTCCACGGCGAAGGCGTGGATTCGTCGATTCAGCTCGGCGAGTCGCCGCTGGCGCGGCTGCATCTGGTGGTGCGCCCGAAGCCCGGTGAAAAGCCGCATTACGATGTCGCCGATCTGGAGAACAAGATCAGCCAGATCGTTCGCAACTGGCACGACGAATTGCGCGACACGCTGGTCGCAAGGCTCGGCGAGGAAAAAGGCATCAAGCTCGCCAATCGCTACGGCAAGGCGTTGCCGGCCGGTTATATCGAGGAAGTCAGCGCGCATGTTGCCGCAGCGGACGTGGAGTCGGCGGCCACGCTCAAGGACGAGAACGACATTCATCTGCAGCTGTATCGCTCGCGCAAGATGGGCGACCGTCTGCGTTTCAAGCTGTTCCGCTATGGCGTACCGATCACGCTGTCCGAAGCGCTGCCGATGCTCGAGAACATGGGGCTGAAGATCCTCTCCGAGCATCCTTACGAGATGAAACTCGGCGACGCCACGACGATCGTGATCCAGGATTTCGAAGTGCAGCCGGCGGTGCGCTGCGACTTCGACATCGAGCAGCTCAAGGATTCGTTCCAGACCAGCTTCGAGCGCATCTGGCGCGGCCAGGCCGAGAACGACGGCTTCCACCGGCTGATACTCGGCGCCAACATGGAGTGGCGCCAGGTCGCGGTGCTGCGCGGCATCGCCAAGTACCTGCTGCAGACCGGCGTGCCGTTCTCGCAGAGCTACATGGAAGAAACGCTGAACCGCTATCCGCTGATTGCCGGATTGCTCGTCGAGCTGTTCGAAGCGAAGTTCGATCCGAATCGCGAAACCGGCAAAACCGTGATCGAAGGCGCGCGCAAGCGCCTGCGTCGCGAGCTCGAGACGTTGCTGTCGGAGGACGTGGCGAAATCCCATAGTGGATTTGTGGACAATCTCGTCAATGCACGCGGCGAATCGCGCGAAGTGCAGGCGCAGGCGATCATTGGCGCGATCAAGGTGCTGCTCGACCGCGTCGCCAGCCTCGACGAAGACCGCATTCTGCGCGCATTCCTTGGCGTGATCGGCGCGATGCTGCGCACGAGCTTCTATCAAACGCCGGGCGGTAGCCCGCGCGAATACATCAGCTTCAAGTTCGATCCGGCCAAGGTGCCGGATCTGCCCAAGCCGAGGCCGTATCGCGAGATTTTCGTTTACGCACCGCGCGTCGAAGGCGTGCATCTGCGCTTCGGTCCGGTCGCGCGCGGCGGCCTGCGCTGGTCCGATCGCCGCGAAGACTTCCGCACCGAAGTGCTCGGCCTGGTCAAGGCGCAGATGGTCAAGAACACCGTCATCGTGCCGGTCGGTTCGAAAGGCGGCTTTTTCGTCAAGCGTCCGCCCGTGGGCGGCGATCGCGACGCGCAGCTTGCCGAAGGTGTCGCCTGCTATCGGCTGTTCATCAATGGCCTGCTCGACATCACCGATAACCTCGTCGAAGGCCGGATCGCGCCGCCGCAGAATTGCCTGCGTTACGATCAGGACGACCCCTATCTCGTCGTCGCGGCCGACAAGGGCACCGCGACATTTTCCGATATCGCCAACGCAGTCAGTGCCGAACACGGTTTCTGGCTCGGCGATGCGTTCGCCTCGGGCGGTTCGGTCGGCTACGACCACAAGGCGATGGGCATCACCGCGAAAGGCGCGTGGGAATCGGTCAAACGACATTTCCGCGCGATGGGCCGCGATTGCCAATCGGAGGACTTCACCTGCGTCGGCATCGGCGACATGTCCGGCGACGTGTTCGGCAACGGCATGCTGCTGTCGAAGCACACGCGTCTGCTGGCGGCGTTCGATCATCGTCACATCTTCCTCGACCCGAATCCCGACACGGCCGCGTCGTTCGTCGAGCGCGAGCGCATGTTCAAGCTGCCGCGCTCATCGTGGGCCGACTACGACGCGAAGTTGATTTCCAGGGGCGGTGGGGTCTTCCCGCTGTCGTCGAAGTCGATTGCGCTGTCGCCGGAAGCGCGCGCCGCCCTGGGTATCGATGCCGGCATCGACGCGCTGTCGCCGAATGATCTGAAGCGCGCGATTCTCAAAAGCCCGGTCGATCTGCTCTGGAACGGCGGCATCGGCACGTATGTGAAAGCCGAAAGCGAGACCAATGCCGACGCCGGCGATCGCGCCAACAACGCCATCCGCATCAACGGCAGGGAACTGCGTTGCAAGCTGATCGGCGAGGGCGGGAATCTCGGCATGACCCAACGCGGCCGCATCGAAGCGGCCTTGAATGGTGTGCTGCTCAATACGGATTTCATCGACAACTCGGCCGGCGTCGACACGTCGGATCACGAGGTCAACATCAAGATCCTGCTCAACGACGCGGTGCAGCGCAGCGAGCTGACGATGGATGGCCGCAACAAGCTGCTGGCATCGATGACCGACGAAGTCGAACAGCTCGTGCTCAACGACAACTACCGGCAGAATCAGGCCATCAGCCTGATGGAGCGCATGTCGGTCGCCCGTCTGGGCAGCAAGCAGCACTTCATCCGCACGCTCGAAGCACAAGGTCTGCTCGATCGCCAGATCGAATTCCTGCCGTCGGATGCCGAGTTCGCGGAACGCAAGGCGCGGGGCCTGGGCCTGACGCGCCCGGAACTTTCTATACTTTTATCCTATTCCAAGATTGTACTTTTCCAGCAGCTGCTCGATTCGGACGTGCCGGAAGACGCGTACCTGTCGAAGGAACTGCGCCGCTATTTCCCGGTGCCGCTGCAGGACAAGTACGCGCAGCACATGGAACGCCATCGCCTGAAGCGCGAGATCATCGCTACCGCGGTGACGAATTCGATGGTCAACCGCATGGGCGCGACGTTCGTCATGCGCATGGGCGAGGACACCGGCAAGACTCCGGCGCAGGTGGCGCGTGCGTTCAATATCGCACGCGAAGTGTTCGACGCGCGCGAAATGTGGGCGCAGATCGAGGCGCTCGACGGCAAGGTCAATGGCAATGCGCAGATCGACGCGCTGTTGCTGATCTGGGCGGCGCTGCGCAATTCCACGCGCTGGATGCTCAATCACGCTGATGCCACGCTCGACATCGCCGCGGCCGTGCAGCGTTTCCATCAAGGAATGCGCGATTTGCGCGGGCATCTGCGCGATGCGATCACGCCGCGCGAGCGCGTGCGCTACGACGCCGACAAGCAGCGCTGGCTCGATGCCGGTTTTCAGGACCAATTGGCGACGGATCTGGCCGGGCTGCCGACGCCGGGCTCGGGCCTGGACATCATCCATGTTGCCACCGACCACAAGCTCAAGGTCGAGCGCGCCGCGGAAGTCTATTTTGCGCTCGGCGAAGCTCTGCACCTGTCGTGGCTCATGGGCAAGATCGAGGAACTCACCGTCGACTCGCGCTGGCATGCGCAGGCGCGCGGCAGCTTGCGCGACGAGCTGTACTCGCAGCATCGCGCGCTGACCGCGCAGATCATCGAGCGCGGCGGCGACGGCAAGGGTATCGATCTGGTCGAAGCGTGGCTCAATCGCGAAAACCAGGCGCTCAAGTTCACGCTTGGCATGTTCGCAGACATGCGCACGCAAGTCGTCGCCGACTATCCCATCGTTTCGGTGGCGGTACGCCGGTTGGCGAATCTGGTGCACAGCGGGTGAACCGAGCGGCTCCGTCGCCGCAATCCGCCAGACGAAAGGCACGGTGACTTCCGGCAGTTCGTAGCGACACCTTTCTCGGGCAAGGTGTCGCCAACACGCCGGGGAGTGCGCATGAAGAGCATCGTTTTTGTCGTGCTGTTCGCCAGCCATGCGCTGCTGGCGAATGCCGAGGACGTGACCACGGTCGCGCCAGGTGTCCACGTCGTCAGCAGCGCCTACGTTCCTGGGCGACAACCCGACGGCAACAGTGTGATCTTCCATGCACGCGATGGACTCGTCGTCATGGATACCGGCCGTCACGCCGAGCACACGCAACGCGTCATCGATTTCGCGCGCGCCGCCGGCTTGCCGATCAAGGCGGTCGTCAATTCGCATTGGCATCTCGATCACATCGGCGGCAATCCGCGTATTCGCGCCGCGTTTCCCGACGTGCATGTCTACGCGAGTGCTGCGATTGACGACGCGATGCATGGCTTCCTCGCCGACTACCGCAAACAGCTCGAGGGCGCGATCGCCCAGAGCAAAGACGATGCGCAGGTGCAGGCCTGGCGCGGCGAACTGGCAATCATCGATTCGGGAAAAGCGCTGTACCCGGATGTCACGATCGCCCAGTCGCGAACGCTCACGCTTGGCGGGCATCGATTCCAAGTCCACCTGCAAGCGAACGCAGTGACGGCGGGCGACGTTTGGCTATTCGATCCACAGACCAGAGTGCTGGCAGCTGGTGACCTCGTCACGCTGCCGGTGCCTTTCCTCGACACGGCCTGTCCGGCACGCTGGCAGGATGCGCTGGACACGCTGGCGAAACAGGACTTCAAGATACTGGTGCCCGGTCACGGCGCGCCGATGTCGCGCGAGCAGTTCGCTACGTATCGACGCGCGTACGCGAACCTCCTGACTTGTGCGGCATCGGATAAAGGCAAAACCGCGTGTATCGACGGTTGGCTGCAGGATGCCGCGGGCCTCTTGTCGGCCGAAGACAGCAAGGCTGCGAAGCCGATGCTCGATTACTACATCGACAGTTCGTTGCGTGCCGATCCGGCAAAGACCAAAAAGCTCTGCGGCCAATAGAGCCAGCCGCAGAGCCGATGCCGGTTACCAGGTGTAGTGCACGGTGTAGGTGATCTTGCCTTCGCTGTCGGCAGCCAGGTCGAGTGGGAAGTCGACGGTTTGTGCATCGCGCTTGTTGAACGCATGGTTCTTCGCGGTGATTTCCCAATTGCTCCAGCGATAGAGATATTCGCGCACGATCACGGTCGCGGCTTCCTTCTTTCGGTTGCGCACGCTGATCTCGAAGCTTTCGTCGATCGTCTTCGCGCTCGTGTCAACGTGGAAGCTCGTCTGTTTGCGCTCACCGACGATGTCGAACGCGTTGCCGAGCTTGATGCGCAGCGTTTCGTTGCGCGGCGTGTGTTTGATCACATCCTCGCCGACGAACTCGAGGGCGCCATCACTCTGGTTGGCCTGGTTCACGCGCACGCGTCCGGCGGGCAGCGGCATGCCGAGGCGGTTGGCTTCCTTGTTGTCGAATTCCAGGTACGAGCCGACCGAGCCTTGGTTCGTCGCCGCGTAGCCCTGGTCCTGGATCGGGCCCGACCACCAGTAATTCCATGGCTGCGGCGCGGCGGTGAACACGAGTTGCTTGCGGCAGGCGACGTCATGCACGGCTGGAAAGAGCTCCAGTTGCTTGGTCGAATTGTCGGGCAGATCGGTGCGCCGACCCAAAGTATACAAATGATATTCGGAAAGCGTGGATTCGCTGAAACCGGCGCTGGCGGCATCCATCTCGGCACGCGCCGCCTTCATCATGATGCCGGCTGCCTGCGGCGCAGCCGAGGGCGCGCGGTTGACTTCGCCGGCAACCAGTTTCAACTGCGCGTTGGGATAACTGCCGCCGGATTGGTTCACCAAGGTCACCCAGGCGGCCAGGTCCATGCTGCAGTTGCCGCCTTGTTCGCGCATGGTGACGTTGTAGTCGCTCCACCAGGTCACGCCCTGGGTTTGATAGCTCACGCGAGTGTCCTGCGCGCCGCCATTCTTGCTCGCGACTTTCCACACCAGCGTCGGCTTGGAAATCAAGCCACCGGGCAGCGCGGGAAACTGGATGTTGCTGTAGTTGCCGAGCGTCAACACTTCGCCGGTATCGCGTTGCAGGATCAAGCCGCCGCTCGCGGAGAGCAGCTTGCCGCTGACTTGTTCGGATTTGTCACCGTGAACCTGGGTCACGCTGATCGTCTGGCCGATGTAGCGATCGAGGAGCTTGGCGTTGTCGACGAGATCGTATTGATAGTTCTGCTCCATCACGCGCGTGCCGGCCGGATCGGACAACGATTCGAACGCAACCGTCGTCGGATCGATGCGCTTGGCGACGTCGCTGAAGCGCAGCTCGCCGACACCCGGTTGCAAAACCATGCGACGCGCATCGCGGATCAGCGCGTAGCCCGGCAGATTGGCGCCGTAATTGGCCAGATTCGCCGTGCTGAGTTGGCCCGGTTGCGCCGCACTGTAGACGGTAAGCGAATAATCCGGCGCGTCGGCGGCCGTGGCGGCGGACGAGACAAGGGCGGCAGTGATGGCAATGGCGAGTGGGCGATACATCGTGAGTTCTCCGTTGGTGTGTGGCCATGGAACGCGACACACGTCACGGCGGGGTTAGGCATGCAGCACGTTTCAGCGCCACCGCGTTGCTAAAATCCACATCCGCATCCGAGGAGGGCCGTGCCATGCGTCTGTCTCACGTTGCGTTCGCGCTTGCCGTTTTGTTTTGCGCAGATTCCCACGGAAACGCGCTGTACTGGCCGGCGGGGGCACCCTGCGACGGCACCTTGCAGGCCTGCATCGACGCGGCGAATACCAATGACGTCGTCTACGTACAGACTTCGGCGACGATCTACCCAGGCCCCTACCTGTATGTGACCAAGCCGATGAGCCTGCTGGCGAAGGCGGGGTTTCGTCCGGTACTCGTCGCGGGCAGCACGATTTCCGCGCACTACACGCCGACCGCCGGCACCAACTGGAGTCTCGCGATCGAGGGCTTCACGCTGCTCGATGGCATGGTCATCGTGCAGGCGAATGAAGGCAATGCGACAGTGACGTTGCGTGATCTCGACATCACGACGCTCAACGCCGTGTCGACGTTTACGTCGGGTATCGGTCTGCGGAATAGCGGTACTGGCACGCTGAATTTCGAAGTGGCGGACAATCGCATCCATATCGCGATCAATAATGTGTCCGAGCCGCCGGGCACGTATGTCGACTCGGCAAGCGGGTTTTCCGGTTCGATTCACGACAACCGCATCACGAGCTCCGGCACGCAAGGCATGCGCGGAATCGCACTGTTTCCCGGCGCCACATCGTCGGTTGGCGTCTACGCGAATCAGATCAGCGGTACGCTCGGTTACGGGATCACGGAATTCCCGTACAACAGCAGCGCCGCGGCAACGCTGTTCGCGGTCAGCAACGCGATCTCATGCGCGGCTCAGAGCGGTTCGGGCCTTGCACTGGTGACAGCAGCGAGCGGCACATTCGATGCTCAACTGTTCAACAACACCGTGGTCGGCTGCAATTACGGCTTCGGCGTCAGCAATACCGGCGCGCTGACCGGGCGTCTTGCGAACAACCTGTTCGCCTACAACGCCATCGGCGTACAGATTCCGATTGCGAACGCGGCAGGATTCACCAATGACCACAACCTCGTGTTCGCGAACGCCAACAACTATTACACGCCCGGTGCCGGCACGATCACGAGCGATCCGCTGCTGCGCCGCGGTATTGCCGACGCGCGCCTGAGCAGCGGCTCGCCGGCGATCGATGCCGCCGACAGCGTCAGTCTGCATGAACTGCTCAACAACACGGGCAGCCCCGAGATCGATGCCGATGGTCTGCGTCGATTCAAGGGCACCAGTCTCGCCGATATCGGCGCGTTCGAGTTCGGCGATTTCTCGCTGACACAACGCAATGTCAGCGGCGCGAGCAGCGCCAGTACGATCGATGGCGCGGCGCTCAATGGCATGGTCAACGCGCGGCCGCAACTGACGCCGACGCGCATGGCCGAGTCGTATCAGGCGACGAGCAACGACCACTACACGGGTTTCGATTACGTCAGCAGCCACTATCGCATTCGCGATGAGGACAGCGCGGTGTTCAGCGCGCGCAGTGCGTTCAACGTGTTCGCGCCGGCGCCGGGGCCCGGCGTGCTGCTGCACAGCTCGATCGCAGGAACCAACGTGTTCGGCTTCGGCACGCAGATCAACGACGCATACCTCAATGATCAACCGAATCGCATCGTGCTCGCCACCCACCGCGAGGGCACGGCATTCGACCATCCGTTCTCGGCAACGTATTCGCTCGGCAATCGCTGGTACTTGTTCGAGAGCGACGCGGTCAGCGATTTCCCGAATGGCCTGGATTTTCACATCTATGCGCAGGATCCGAGTATCAACGCTTTCCGCTGGATCGCGCCTGAGGGCGGCGCCACCACTTACACGGTGCTCGATCAACTCGTGATCAACGGCGAGCCATGCGCGCAGATCTACGCAACGCCGGGTTACTCGGGGCTCAATCCGCATCCCGTGGAACTGCGCTACGCGTCGGGATTGCGCCGCTGGCTCATCGAAAACATCGATGCGGCAACGCTGCCGGCGGGACAGGACTTCTACGTTGTGGTGGATGAGGCCGCCACGGTCGCGTGCCGTTACGAGCACATTTTCCACGACGAGTTCGAGTTGCGCGACTGATATTTCGCGCGATCTCGCAAAGCTGCAGCGTGCTCGCGTAGAATCCGGCGCATGTCCGAGCCCATGGCCATTGCTTTTGTCGCCGCCAGCAACGAGGAAGCGCAGGCTGCGTTGCTCGATTTGCGCCGGCGCTACAGCGAGGTGCCGTTGGAACAGGCGCAAGTGATCGTTGCACTTGGCGGCGACGGCTTCATGTTGCGCACTTTGCATCGGCACCTGCCGCTGAACAAGCCCGTGTATGGCATGAAGGTCGGCACGGTCGGCTTTCTGATGAACCAGTTTCATTCGGACGGTTTGAGCGAACGTCTCGCGCGCGCGCAGGCGACCGCGCTCAAGCCCCTGGTGATGCACGCAGTCGGCGAATCCGGCGCGACGACGACGGCGCTCGCCTTCAACGAAGTGTCGCTGCTGCGCCAGACCAAACAGGTCGCGCACATCCGTGTCTCGCTCAATGGCGCGGTGAAAATCGACGAGCTCATGTGCGACGGCATTCTCGTTTCGACGTCGGCCGGCTCGACCGCGTACAACCTGTCCGCGCACGGTCCGATCCTGCCGCTCGGCGCGGATGTGCTGGCGATGACGCCGATCAGTCCGTTTCGTCCGCGGCGCTGGCGCGGCGCAATTCTGCGCGCAGGCACCGAAGTGAAACTGGAGATACTCGATCCGTACAAACGCCCGGTCAGCGCGACCGCGGATTCCAACGAAGTGCGCGACGTGATGGAAGTGACGATCCGGGAATCGCGCGAGCAAACCGTGACGCTACTGTTCGATCCCGAGCACAATCTGGAGGATCGCATTCTCAATGAGCAATTCGCGATCTGAATTTCGTTTTATCGCGATCGCGATTGGCATCTGGCTGGCATTCGTCGACGCGAATGGTGCCGAAGTCGATCCGCACCTCTCCGTGCAAGCGCAGAGCGCCGGCGACGTCGATGTCTTGCTCGTGCTGGCCGAGCAAAGCCGCCCGGTGTTGCCGCTGCCGGCGCAGGCCGACTCCCGAACTTATCGCCGCGCGCTCGTGGACGCTTTGCGGGCGCGCGCGCAACACGCGCAGCGCGACCTGCGAGGATGGCTGGATGCGCGCAGCATCGAGCACCGGGATTTCTGGATCGCGAACCTGATCCAGGCGCGTGTGCCTGCCTCGGCGCTCGCTGAACTTGCGGTGCGCAGCGAACTGGTGCGCATCGATGCGAACCCCGTCATCGCGTTGCAGCGACCGACCGCGCAATTCGCACCGGCCAGCACACTCGGTATCGCCTGGGGGGTAGCAAAAATCGAGGCACCACAACTCTGGGCGGCGGGATACACGGGCCAAGGCGTGGTGATCGGCGGAGAAGATACCGGTTATCAATGGAATCATCCCGCGCTGAAAGCGCATTACCGCGGCTGGAACGGGACGAGTGCCGACCACAACTACAACTGGCACGACTCGATCCACGATTCGGTTGGTAATCCATGCAACAACAATGCGCAGGCGCCGTGCGACGACGACGGCCATGGAACGCACACGGCGGGCACGTTCGCCGGCGACGATGGCGCGGGCAATCAGATCGGTGTCGCACCCGGCGCGCGCTGGATAGGTTGCCGCAACATGGATCAAGGCAATGGCACGCCGGCGCGCTATATCGAATGCATGCAGTGGCTGCTCGCGCCGACCGATCTTGCCGGGAACAACGCCAATCCCGATCTTGCGCCCGATATCGTCAGCAACTCCTGGGGTTGCCCGGCTCAGGAAGGTTGCGCGACGGGGCTGGAACTTCAAGGCGTCGTCGACACGCTCGTCGACGCCGGAATCTTCTATGTGGTTGCGGCGGGCAACGACGGCTCGTCTTGCTCGACGATCCTCGATGCGCCGGCGGTCTACGACGCGAGCTTCGTCGTCGGTGCAACCGGCAGCAGCGATGCGCTGGCAAGTTTTTCCTCGCGCGGGCCAGTCGCCGGCAGCCTGCTGATCCGGCCCGATGCGTCTGCGCCGGGCGTGGGCGTGAATTCCAGTTATCCGGTCAACACGTACCAGACCCTCAGCGGCACGAGCATGGCCGCGCCGCATGTGGCCGGCGCCGCGGCGCTGCTGATGTCGGCATTTCCGGCGCTCCGGGGCAAGCCGCGCGAAGTGGCGTCGATACTGCGCGAAACCGCGACGAGGCAAGGCGTGACCGATGCCACGGTGCAAAGTTGCGGCGGCACCTCGCGGTCGACGTGGCCGAACAACATGATCGGCAGCGGCCGCATCGATGTCGGCAACGCATATCGCGATATCATCTTCATCGATGGACTCGATGACTGATCCGAACGCCGAGAAACTCGTGGTCGCGATTTCGTCGCGCGCCTTGTTCGATTTGTCGGAAAGCCATGATTTATTCGAACGCGAAGGGCTCGAAGCGTATCGCGGCTACCAGATGGCGCGCGAAAACGAGCCGCTCGCGCCGGGTATCGCGTTCCCGCTCGTGCAGAAGCTGCTGCGACTGAATGCCGCTGCGCCCGAGGCGCCGCGCGTGGAAGTGATCTTGCTTTCGCGCAATTCCGCCGACACCGGGCTGCGCATCTTCAACTCGATCGAACGCTACGGACTGGAGATCGTGCGCGCGGTGTTTACCGGCGGCGCGTCGACTTCGCCGTACGTGAATTCCTTCGGCGCGCAGCTGTTCCTGTCGGCGAATCCGGAAAGCGTCGCTGCCGCTCTCAATGCCGGCATCGCCGCCGCAACGATTCTGCCGTCCAAGGCACCGCAGACCGCATCGGATGAACTGCGCATCGCGTTTGACGGCGATGCCGTTATTTTCGGCGATGAATCCGAGCGCGTGTCGCAGGAGCAAGGCATCGACGCGTTCCATCGGCATGAAATGGAACTGGCCGACAAACCGTTGTCGGGCGGTCCATTCCGCGGATTTCTTTCCGCGCTGCACCGGCTGCAGGCGGCTTTCCCGGCCGATTCCTCTCCGATTCGCACCGCGCTCGTCACGGCGCGCTCGGCACCGGCACACAAGCGCGTAATTCTGACTTTGCGCAGCTGGGGCGTACGCCTGGACGAAGCATTGTTTCTCGGCGGCCGCGACAAAGGCCCGTTCCTGCAGGCGTTCGGCGCCGACCTGTTCTTCGACGATTCGCATGCGAATGTGGAGTCGGCGCGGCTGCATGTGGCGACGGGGCACGTGCCGCATGGGGTTCGTAACGAGGAAAAACGCTAGTGCCGACGAACTTCGAGGCGCTGGCGCCCGAGATCATCATCGAAGAAGTCGATGACGGCGGCCGCGTCGCCAATGCGCTGTTCCGTCTGCGCTACGGTTCGGACGCGCCGGATTTTCCGTTCCACGTGATTGCGTTCTGGAACGATAACGGCAGCCGCGTTCCGCTGTGTTACATCCATTTCACCGCGCAAGGAGACGCGTTGCTTGGCGGCGGCGCGTGCGTGGACAATCGCGTGCTGCGGCGGCTGCCTGAGGATCTGCGCGACCGGATTCGCATGGCGGGTGGTCTGTACAAGTACAGCCTGGCGTGGTCGGTGCAGCACTTCGCCGCGCGTTTCTCCGCGATCTTCGGTTATTGCGGCGACGTGCTCGCCGAGCGCACCGACTTGGCGGTCGGATTCGAGAAGACGGAGTATCCGCGTCTGCTCGTGTACTTCACGCGTGCGCTCGACGCGGTCGAGCAGCGCATGCTGATCGAACGGGCCAATGCGGTCGGCCCATTCTAGGATTGACCCGTTCGCGTTGAGCGTAGCTCGCACAGCGAGCGGAGTCGAAACGCCGCATGTCCTTCGACTCCGCGCCTTCGGCGCTACGCTCAGGACGAACGGAGCGGCTGCGCGATATTGCGCAAGATTACGCGTAGCTCGTCCGCAGATTTCCAATGGTGTCCGCAGATGTAACGCGGCAGGTTCCAGCGATCGCTGCTCGCGGTGACCGGCGCTGCGCCATCGCCGAACGCGGCACGCACACCGATCGCTGGTCCAAACTGCGGCAAATATTCGTTACGCAGATACTCGCTGGCCTGGCTGTACGGATAGCAGAACAGCGACGTGTGTGCCGGCGATATCTCGTTGTCGATCAATTTCGCCGCCGCAGCAATCTCCGCATCCGCGCGTTCGCGGTTGTCGACCGCGAAAAACGTGCCGCGCTCCATTCCGGCGAGGCCCGGCAGCGGAATCGCCGCGTGGTTGTGATCGAAACTGTGGTTTTCGATCGCAATGCGGCCGCTGTCGAGCGCCGGGCGCCACCAGCTGGCGCTCATCCAGCCGCTGCCAAAAAGACAGTTTCGATCGAGATAATCTCGCGCCTGCCTTGATGCGATCACGAAGCAGGTCAGGTGCAGATCCGGCTGGGCATCGGCGCCGCGCTCGGCAATGAAATCCAGCATGCAGTTGTACAAACTGCGTTGTGGCCCGTGTCCGGGGTAATCCAGATCGAACCAGTCGAGGTTCGAGCCGTCATCGCAAGTCAGCGCGACGCACCCTTCCAGCGCGCGTTCGGCGCCGCCCAGCAGGCGATCGACCGCCCAATGCAGCGGCACGATGCGCAAGCCGAGATCGTCAACCAGGCGCAAGTCTGCGGCGAAGGCGACGTGGTCGTTGTTCGCGTAGTCGTTGCCGGTGATATTGACGGCGTGGTAGGTGAGAATCGGGATGCGCATGCGAGTCGATGGAGCCAATTCGCGCGATTTCCCCACGGCCACTTGGCGGGACAGCGCTACGGCGAGCGGCTAGAATACGCGACCCCCGTTGGCCGCACAATTTCCTGGAGCTTGAGCATGGCCGCAACGCCGCTGAACCCCGTTGATTTGTATGACATTCGCTCGCTGCTCAGCGAGGAAGAACGCATGGTGCAGGACACCGTTGCGCGCTTCACCGATACGCGCGTGCTGCCGATCATCGGCGACTGCTTCGACCAGGCGCGGTTCCCGAAGGAGTTGATCCCCGAGATGGCCGAACTCGGTCTGCTCGGCTCGTCGTTGCCGACTGAATACGGCTGCGCCGGCATGAACGCGGTCAGCTACGGCCTGATCTGCCAGGAACTCGAGCGCGGTGATTCCGGCATCCGCAGCTTCGCCTCGGTGCAGTCGTCGTTGTGCATGTATCCGATCTACGCCTACGGCAGCGAAGAGCAGCGCAAGCGCTGGCTGCCGGAGATGGCGGCCGGCAAGGTGATCGGCTGCTTCGGCTTGACCGAGCCGCACGGCGGGTCCGATCCGGCCAACATGAAGACGAATGCAAGAAAGGACGGCGGCGACTGGGTCATCAATGGCGCCAAGATGTGGATCACGAATGGCAATTTAGCCAACATCGCGATCGTCTGGGCGCAGACCGAGGATGGTATACAAGGTTTCATTGTGGAAAAAGGCACGGCCGGCTTCGCGGCGCAGGAGATCCACAAGAAGATGAGCCTGCGCGCGTCGGTCACTTCCGCGCTGTTCTTCGACAATGTGCGCGTGCCGGAGGCCAATCGTTTGCCGAACGTGAAAGGCCTCAAGGGCCCGCTCGGCTGCCTGACCCAAGCGCGCTACGGCATCACCTGGGGCCCGATCGGCGCGGCGATCGCGTGTTTCACCGAGACCACCGAATACGCCAAGCAGCGCGTGTTGTTCGAACGCCCGATTGCGGCCACCCAGGCGGTGCAGCTCAAGCTCGCCGACATGGCGCGGCGCATCACGCTCGCGCAACTGCTGTCGCTGCAGCTTGGCCGATTGAAGGACGCCGGCAAGATGCAGCCGACCCAGGTGTCGCTCGCGAAGTGGAACAATTGCCGCATGGCGATCGACATCGCGCGCGAATGCCGCGACATCCTCGGCGGCGCCGGCATCACCACCGAACATTGTCCGATCCGGCATGGCCTGAACCTGGAATCCGTCATCACGTACGAAGGCACCGAGACCGTGCATCAGCTGGTTGTCGGTCGCGAAGTGACGGGCATCAACGCGTTCTGAGGCTGTCAGGCGACAGAGGGAGCAATGTTGTCGACTATTCCGATAGAGATCGAAACCGCGCGCCTGCGGTTGCGTCTGCCGCGCATCGAGGATTTCGACGCCTATGCCGAAATGCATGGCGACGAGGAAACCGCGCGCTACATCGGCGGCGCGATGCCACGTGCTGCGGCGTGGCGCAAGTTTCTGCAGATGCCCGGCGCATGGGCGATGCAGGGCTATGCCATGTTCTCGGTCTGCGACAAGGCTACCGGCGAATGGCTTGGCCAATGTGGTCCCTGGCAGCCCGAAGGTTGGCCCGGTACCGAGGTCGGCTGGGCGTTCAAACGTTCTGCGTGGGGCAAGGGCTATGCGCGTGAGGCCGCGGTCGCCTCGATTGATTGGGCATTCGACAAGCTCGGCTGGACCGACGTGATCCATTCGATCAATGCCGAAAACAAGTCGTCGCAGGAACTGGCCAGACGGCTCGGTTCACGCATCCTGCGCGAGGCAACTCTGCCGCCGCCTTACGAAACGATCGTGCTCGATATCTGGGGGCAGACGCGCGACGAGTGGCGCGCGCGCCGGCGCAACGGAGAGGTGAAATGATCACGGTCTACGGGTATTCGCCTTCCGGCAATTGCCACAAGTTGCGCATGATGCTCGCTCATCTCGGCCGTGATTACCGCTGGATCGAGACCGACAGCGCGCACGGCGCCACGCGCACGCCGGAATATCTGGCCAAGAATCCGAACGGCAGGGTGCCGATGATCGAGCTCGACGACGGCCGCATCATGGTCGAGTCGAATGCGATTCTGTGCTGGCTTGCCGATGGCACGCAGTATTTCGCCGGCGATGCCTGGCAACGCGCGCAGACACTGGCATGGATGTTCTTCGAGCAGTACAGCCACGAGCCGTACGTAGCGGTCGCGCGCTTCATCTGCGGCTGGACGCCGCTGGACTCGCCGCGTCGCGCCGATCTGCCGAAACTGCGCGAGCGCGGCGACCAGGCGCTGGCGGTGATGGAAAAACATCTCGCCAAGAATGCGTGGTTCAGCAGCCTCGGATACGGCATTGCCGACATTGCGTTGTTCGCGTACACGCACTGCGCGGAAGACGGCGGTTTCGAGCTGTCGCATTACCCGAAAATCCAGCAGTGGCTCGCGCGCGTGCGCGCGCAACCGGCCTTCGTGCCGATGCCGCCCTACGCAGACGAAAACATCACACTGATCGCCAAGAGCAAGCAAGGCGGGGCCTGATCGCCGCGCCTCGAGGAAATGTCCATGAATGCCGTCGCCAACCCGATTCCTGCCCGCCACAAGAACGTCAACCGCGCCGAAGTCTGCGACCAGAACTTCATCGAGTTCGTGCAGAACTGGTCGGGCACGCCCGCGCACGCGAGTGCGAGCGATGCGCCGGTTCTTCCCGGCAGCCTCTGCACGCGCAAGGATTTCATCGATCTGTTCGAATCGCAGCTGATCAGCCGGCATCTGGACTTGATGGCGCGTGTGCTGCGCGTGAAGAACAAGGTCTTCTACACAATCGGCTCGTCGGGTCACGAGGGCAACGCGATGGTCGCGCGCCTGACGCGGCACACCGACCCGGCATTCCTGCACTATCGTTCCGGAGCCTTCATGGCCGAGCGCTTCCGCAAGCTCGGCATGGATGCGATCATGGATTCCGCGTTGAGCTTCGCCGCGAGCAAGGACGATCCGGCATCCGGCGGGCGTCACAAAGTGTGGGGCAGCAAGCCGTTGTGGGTGCTGCCGCAGACGTCGACGATCGCCTCGCATCTGCCGAAAGCGCTCGGCACCGCGGTCGCCATTGAGCAGGCCCGGCGCATCGGCCACAAACTGCCGATCCCGAACGATGCCTTCACGATCTGTTCGTTCGGCGATGCCTCGTCGAACCACGCCACTGCGCAGACCGCGTTCAACACCGCGCAGTGGACGGCATACCAGAAACTGCCGGCGCCCGTGCTCTTCGTCTGCGAGGACAACGGCATCGGCATTTCGGTGAAGACGCCCGGCGGCTGGATCGCGAACAATTTCCGCAATCGCAGCGATCTGGATTATTTCTATGCCGACGGCCTCGATCTCGCCGAAGGCTACGAAGGCGTCGCGCGCGCAATCCACCATTGCCGCACGACGCGCCGGCCGACATTCCTGCACCTGCGCACGACACGCATCATGGGCCACGCCGGTACCGATTTCGAAATCGAATGGCGCAGCGTGGAAGAACTCATGGCCGTGGAGGCGAGCGATCCATTGCTGCGCTCGGCGGCGATTGCGCTGGAATCCGGCGTGTACACCAAGGAACAACTGCTCGCCCGCTACGAGGATTTCCGCAAGAAGTGCTTTGCGGCCGCGGAAGAAGCCGACCGCCGGCCCAAACTGACGGAATTGCAGGACGTCCTGACTCCTCTGGCGCCGTATCATCCGAATCAGGTGAATCTGGAAGCGCGCCGCGCCGACTATCACGACAAGCGTCTGGCTGTATTCGGCAACGCGGAAAAGCTGCCGGAAAAATTGCCGCCGCGGCATCTGGCGATCCAGATCAACCAGGCGCTGCACGACGTGCTGGCGAAGTATCCGGAAACGCTGTTGTTCGGCGAGGACGTCGCACAGAAAGGCGGCGTGTATACGGTCACCAAAGGCCTGCACAAGGCGTTCAAGAATACGCGCGTGTTCAACACGCTGCTCGACGAGACGATGATTCTCGGCCTCGCGCAGGGTTTCGCCAATATGGGCATGCTGCCGGTTCCGGAAATCCAGTACCTGGCGTATTTCCATAATGCCTGCGACCAGATTCGCGGCGAAGCGTGCTCGCTGCAGTTCTTCAGCAACGGGCAGTACCGCAATCCGATGGTGATGCGCATAGCGAGCCTCGGCTACCAGCGCGGCTTCGGCGGGCATTTCCACAACGACAATTCGATCACCGCATTGCGCGATATCCCGAGTCTCGTCGTCGGCTGCCCATCGCGCGGCGACGATGCGGCGATGATGCTGCGCACGTTGATGGCTCTGGCCAAGATCGATGGCCGCGTCTGCGCGTTCCTCGAACCGATCGCGCTGTACATGACCAAGGACCTGTACACGGCCGGCGACGGCCAGTGGCAGTTCGCGTATCCGCCGCCGGATCAGGCGCTTGCGCTCGGCGAAGAGCGCGTCTACGCGCCGGAAGCGAAGGATCTCGTCATCTTCACGTTCGGCAACGGCGTGCCGATGAGCCTGCGCGCCGCACGCGAAATCGAGACTGCGCGCAGCTGGAAAGTGCGCGTGGTCGACCTGCGCTGGCTGCAGCCGCTCAACGACGCGGCGATCGCCCGCCATGCCGGCGAATGCACGCGCATTCTTGTCGTCGACGAAGGCCGCAAGTCGGCCGGCGTCGGCGAGGGCATCATCACGGCGATTGTCGAAGGCGGACACGGCGCCAAGCCGCTCAAACGCGTCGTCGGCGTCGACACCTACACGCCTCTGGCCGGCGCGGCATTGCTGGTGCTGCCGGGCGATGCGGATATCGTGGCGGCGGCGAAGGCGCTGGGCTAGGGGAACTGCGCCCCTACGAAGAATGCGCTTTTCCCGCTAAACTCCACGGCCAATGACCCAGAGTCAGCCACTCACGATCCTGTTTGCCGATGTCAGCGGCAGCACCAAGCTGTTCGAGACGCGCGGCGACGTCGAAGCACGCCGGCTCGTCGCGGCCATACTCGGCGCATTGGCCGAAGTCACCGCACGCCATGGCGGCCGCGTCATCAAGACGATCGGCGACGAGATCATGTGCACGTTCCCCGGCGCGATGCAGGGTCTGCTGTGCGCGGTGGACATGCAAAAACGCGTCGCCCACGATCCGGACTTCGCGCGCGACAAGCTCGCGATCCGCATCGGTCTGCATCATGGCGAGGCACTGATCGAGGAAAACGACGTCTACGGCGACGCCGTGAACACGGCCGCACGCATGGCCGCGCTGGCCAAGCGCGAGCAGGTCATCACGACCGCCAGCACGATCAATATGCTGACCAACGTCGGCATGCTGCGCACGCGCGCGGTCGGCCAGGCGCGCGTCGCCGGCAAACTGCAGCCGATCGACATCGTCGACGTGCAATGGCAGGAAGATACTTCGAACGTGACGATGGTGCAGCGGGCGATCCGCCTGGATGCCGGCGGCGCCAAGGCGAAGTTGTTGCTGAGATATCGCGGCCAGGTGCTTGAAATGGATGCGCTATCGCAGCCGTTTACACTCGGTCGCGACACCGCCAGCAGCCTCATCGTCGAAGCCGAATGGGTGTCGCGCAATCACGCGATGATTGAATACAAGCGCGGCTATTTCGTGATCTCGGATCGCTCCACGAACGGCACCTACGTCAAAGTCGGCGACGCCGACGAGTTGCGCCTGCATCGCGACGAGGTGCACCTGCGCAAAAGCGGCACGATCAGCCTGGGGCAGACGATTGCCCTGAATCCGGATCACGTCTTGCTGTTCCAGTGCACCGACTAGATGACGATCGGTTCGGGCTCCAATTGCACCCCGAACCGCTGCTTCACCGTTTCCATGATCCTTTGCGCCAGCGCCCAGATTTGCGCGCCCGTCGCATTGCCATGATTGACGAGCACCAGCGCGTGCTGGCTCGAAACCCCCGCATCACCTTCGCGTAAGCCTTTGAAATCACAACCTTCGATGAGCCACGCCGCGGACAGCTTGCGTTGGCCATCCGGCGACGGCCAGTTGGGCAGCTGGGGATGGTCGCGCAGCAGGTCATCCGCTCGGGTGACCGGTGCGAGCGGATTCTTGAAGAAGCTGCCGGCGTTGCCGATCAGCGCTGGATTCGGCAACTTGCGCGTGCGCAGGCGCATGACGGCATCGGCGACGGCCGCATGGCTTGGCGTGTTGGAGTCGATATTCATCTTCGCCAGTTCCTCGCGCACGCCGGCGTAGTCCAGGCGCAGTTCGCGCGAACGCGGCAGCAGGAATTCGACCGAGGTAACCAGATAGCGATTGGGTTCGCGCTTGAACAGCGAGTCGCGGTAGGCGAACGTGCAGTCGGCGTTGCTCAGGCGCACGCGCGCGCCGGCGTCGCGGTCGAACGCTTCGACCGACTCGATGAACTCGCGTACTTCCACGCCATATGCGCCGATATTCTGGATCGGTGCCGCGCCGACAGTTCCCGGAATCAACACCAGGTTTTCCAGGCCGGCGAAACCGTGGCCGAGTGACCAGTGCACGAAATCGTTCCAGTTTTCGCCGGCTTCCACGCGCACGAGCGCGTGGTCGCCGTCATCGCGCACGACACGGATACCACGCGCGGCAATCGACATCACCACGCCGGGCCAGTCGCGCGTCAACAGCACGTTGCTGCCTTCGCCGAGAATCAGCACGGGGCCGGTTTTCACCGCTCCGAGCTTGAACAGCTCGGGCAGGTTGCTGGCGTCGTGCACGTCGATCAGCAGTTCCGCGCGTGCGGGTACGCGGAATGTGTTGCGCGAGGTGAGCGGCGCATTTTCGACGACGGTATAACCCGGCTCGGAAATGATGCTTGTGATCATCGCGCGTCCCGGATGGCGTCCACGCTTTCGCGGATCAGCTCCGGTCCGCGATAGATCATTCCGCTATAGAACTGCACGAGCTTCGCTCCGGCGGCGATTTTCGCCGCTGCATCGGCGCCGCTGAGAATCCCGCCGACGCCGACCAGCGGAATCCTGCCGCCAAGCCGCTCCGCCATGCCGTGCAGGACGGAAGTTGCCTTGTCGAACAGCGGCTTGCCGGACAGACCTCCGGCTTCTTCTGCGTGCGTCGCGCCGGCTATCATGCTGCGATCGATCGTCGTATTCGTACAGATCAGGCCGTCGATTCCTGCCGCCAGCAGCACGGAAGCGATCGCGTCCAATTCGGCGTCGCCCAGATCCGGGGCGATCTTCAGCAGCATCGGTTTGCGCGCGCCGTGTTGCGCGGCCAGTTTCTCCTGCGCCTCGCGCAGCGTGCCGATGAAGCGCTTGAGCGTTTCCTCCTCCTGCAGGTCGCGCAGTCCTTGCGTGTTCGGCGAGGAGATATTCACGGTGACGTAGCTCGCGCGCGCGTAAACACGCGTGAGACAGGTGATGTAGTCGTCGACGGCACGCTCGTTCGGCGTGTCCTTGTTCTTGCCGATGTTGATGCCGAGGACACCGCCATAGCGCGCGCGTTCGACGTTGCGCACGAGCGCGTCGACGCCTTCATTATTGAAGCCGAGCCGGTTGATAACGGCCTGGTGCTCCGGCAGGCGCCACATACGCGGTTTCGGATTGCCCGCCTGCGGACGCGGCGTCGTCGTGCCGACTTCGATGAAACCGAAGCCCAAGGCGGCCAGCGCGTCGATATGCGCGCCGTTCTTGTCGAGGCCGGCGGCGAGGCCGACCGGGTTGGCGAAGTGCAAACCAAAAACTTGCGTCGGCAGCGGCGCCGGCTTTGCCGCGAGTAGCGGATTCAGGCCGGTGCGATAGGCTGTTTCGATCCCGAGCAGGCCGAGATCATGCGCGCGTTCGGCGTCGAGGCAGAACAGGAACGATCGCGCCAGCGAATACACGTCAGTCCTTCTGCAGTCGTGCCGTGCCGCGTTTGCTGGCGATTTCGACCATCGTTTCAATGCGGATCATGCGACGGTCGAGGTCCGTCGTCAGCTGCGACAGGGTGTCGACGTTGCGTGCGAGGCGATCGAGATCGCCCTGCATGCGCATGACTTCCTTGAGTGCGGCGATGGCGTCGGCGACGGCTCCCATGGCGATCAGCGCGTACGGTAGCGGCGCGCCGACTCGGCCACGCGTCGCGGTCGGACCGGGCCGCTGCGCATGGCGGCGATGGCGCGCTCCGCAGACGCGTTGGCTTCGCGCAGTCGTTTCCGCATCGGCGCGATCGTGGCGCGCAAAGCGGCAGTCAACGCTGCAAGTTCGCGCGTTTCCTCCATCGAACTGACTCCATAGGCCTGCACCGCCTGGCGCACGAGTTCGCTCGCGGTAATGCCTCGGTCTTCGGCCAGACTTTGCAGCTGGCGCTTGTCGTCGGGAGAGATCAGTAAAGTGACGCGCTCGGTTTTCACAACGCGCTCCTCAAGAAGAACCTGCACATGCTAACAACATGTGCATACCGGTTCAACCGAGCAAGGTCTAGTGCAGGTGAGCCGCGAACCAGGCCAATCCGCCAAAAACCGTCAGGAACAGGAACATTGCCAGCGCAAACAGGACCAGGTGCGCATAGCCGAGCACGAGCCCGGCGACGGCCATGCCGTCGCCCTCCATGCTGCCCGGCGGCGCGCGGCGAATTTCCCCGCGCGCGAGATGGCCGCAGACCACGGCGACGACTGCGCCGATAAACGGGATCGCCATCCAGCAAAGGATGCCGAAGACCAGGCTGATGACCGCGGTCGTGCTGGTGATGCGGACGGGAATGTTCATGCTCAGAACTCGAACTTGATGCCTTGTGCCAGCGGCAGCGAATCGGAATAGTTCACCGTATTGGTCTGCCGGCGCATGTACGCCTTCCACGCGTCGGAACCGGATTCGCGGCCGCCACCGGTTTCCTTTTCGCCACCGAACGCGCCGCCGATCTCCGCACCCGAGGTGCCGATGTTGACGTTGGCGATGCCGCAGTCGGAGCCGGAAGCGGAAAGGTACTGCTCGGCGGCCTTCAGGTTCTGCGTGAAGATCGACGAGGACAAGCCCTGCGGCACGCCGTTCTGCATTGTCATTGCTTCGTCGAGCGTCTTGAACGGCATCACGTACAGGATCGGTGCGAAAGTTTCGGTCTGCACGACTTCATCGGTATTCCTGACGCCAGTGACAATGGTCGGCAGCACGAAGTGGCCCGCGCGATCGAGCTTCTTGCCGCCGGTGACGATGGTGCCGCCGGCTGCTTTGGCTTTTTCCACGGCGGCAAGGTAACGCTGCACGGCGTCCGCACTGTTGAGCGGACCCATCAATGTCGTCGATTGCGTCGGATCGCCGATCTTCTTTTCGACTTGCGCATATGCGGCGCGCAGCTTGCCGAGCACGTCGTCGTAGATCTTCTCGTGCACGATCAGGCGGCGCGTCGTCGTGCAACGCTGGCCTGCCGTGCCGACGGCGCCGAACACGATCGCCGGAATCGCGAGTTTGAGGTCTGCGCTTTCGTCGACGATGATCGCGTTGTTGCCGCCGAGTTCCAGCAGGCTGCGGCCCATGCGTTTGGCGACGCGTTCGCCGACGTTGCGCCCAACGGCTGTCGAGCCGGTGAAGCTGATCAGCGGCACGCGATGGTCATCGACGAATTTTTGCGCGAGTTCGCTGCCGGCGTCGTTGAACAGGAAGAACAGGTCCGGGAACCCGGCGGCCTTGAGCGCTTCGTTGCAGACGCGCAGCGAGGCAATCGCCGACAGCGGCGTTTTCGGCGACGGTTTCCAGATGCAAATATCGCCGCAAACCGCGGCGATGAAAGCGTTCCATGCCCACACTGCGACCGGGAAGTTGAACGCGCTGATGATGCCGACGAGACCGAGCGGATGCCATTGCTCGCCCATGCGGTGGCCCGGGCGCTCGGAATGCATCGCATTGCCATACAGCATGCGCGACTGGCCGACGGCGAAATCGGCGATATCGATCATCTCCTGCACTTCGCCGTCGCCTTCGGGTTTGATCTTGCCCATTTCGAGCGCGACCAGCGAACCGAGCGCGTCTTTGTGCTTGCGCAATGCATCGCCGCAGATGCGGATCGCTTCGCCGCGCCGCGGCGCCGGCGTCGTGCGCCACGTCTTGAACGCTTCCTGCGCGCGCTTGACGATGGTTTCGTAATCCGCAGCGGAAGTCGCCTGCACGCGGCCAATCACTTCCAGCGTGCTGGGATTGACGACTTCGATCATGCCGGCGTTGCCGGTTTTCGACCACTCGCCATTGCCGAGGTAGGTGCCGGATTCGGTCTCGGTCAGACCGAGTGCCTTCAAAATTGCAGCAGACATGGAAACTCCAAAAATATAGGGAATCTGGCTGCGCCGGACGGCGCGAAAGGGGCGCAATTGTAGCAGAGCCGCGCCAGCAGACCGGCTTGGCGACCCCGGCCCGATTCGAACGGGCGACCTCGCCCTTAGGAGGGGCGCGCTCTATCCAGCTGAGCTACGGGGTCGTGGGCGCAAACGTCATTTTCGCATGAACTTCGGCGGCGATGTCCATTCTGGCTCTGGCGATTTGTTCCGGCGTGTGCCAGATTGCGCACCGAACAAAAACCGCGTGAGGAATGCCATGCAAATCTCGATGTACGAAGCGCTGATTCCCGTTGCCAATCACATGCTCGGCAATTTGTCGAAGATTCTCGACAAGGGCGCGGCGTTTGCAGAAGCGAAGAAGATCGATCAGGCCGTGCTGACCGGCGCGCGCCTGGCGCCCGACATGTTCCCGCTCACACGCCAGGTGCAGATCGCCTGCGACATGGCCAAGGGCGGCGCCGGCCGTCTCGGCGGCGTGGAATTGCCGAAGCACGAGGACACCGAAACGACGTTTGCGGAATTGAAGGCGCGCGTGGCCAAAGTGCAAGCTTTCATCAACAGCGTGCCCGCGGCGAATTTCACGGGCAGTGAAGATCGCGCGATCACGCTGAACATGCGCCGCGGCGACTTGCACTTCAACGGCCTAGACTATCTGCGCCATTTCGTGCTGCCGAACTTCTATTTCCACATCACGGCCGTATACGCCATCCTGCGCCACAACGGCGTGGAACTCGGCAAGGACGATTTCCTCGGCGGTTGACAAGCAGAGCTTTCACTCGGCCTTCGGCCGAGCGAGTCACCTTTCTTTGCTTGTGCAAAGAAAGGTAACCCAAAGAAAACACACC
>Ga0207647_10000693_pt1 | contig 26376 bp, 26 predicted proteins | sample KBSCornC2_FD_184295 | JGI IMG/M metagenome (GOLD analysis project Ga0207647, IMG submission 184295) | Corn rhizosphere microbial communities from Kellogg Biological Station, Michigan, USA - C2 (SPAdes) (version 2) | ecosystem: Host-associated > Plants > Roots > Rhizosphere ... | reverse complement strand
AGTTTTCCGATCTGGTGGATGTTTTGGATCCTGGCATCGATTGCAGGCAATATCTCCATGCGACTTTCCTTAAACGACAATGTTCCGCACACAACGGGCGCAATTGTTTCAATAGGTAGTAGCGCCTTGTACCTGATGGCGGCCGTCTTCGCGTTTCTAGTTGTCGATGCGATTGATAGGAGACAGGAAGACACGGCCGAGAAGCTACAACTCGGAAAGTTCGCGAGGCCGCAACCACCGCCGGTCGACCTTGGTAGTGCGCCGGTCATGAACGAAAGCTCATTTTCCGGGCAGTGAATTACGCCTGTGCCAACTCAACAAAATCGGCGTGCCACTTTCACGGCACGCCGATTCGAAAAGGGTTAACAAGTTAACGACAGTTATTGTCCCGGTTCTCCCACTGCCTTGAAACCGGTGGCGTTGATAACTTCGCGCAACTTCGCTTCAGACAACTTCTGGTCGTCGTACTTGATGACGGCCTCGCCTTTGTCGGAGCTCACCTGTGCATCTTCAACGCCTTCGGTGGCCTTGAGCGCCTTGGTTACCGACGAAGAGCATTTCGCGCACTTCATTCCCTCAACTTTAATAGTCACGGTCTTGGTGAACGCTGCGGCAGTGATCACGCCGAACGTCAGGACCATAACACCAGTGACAACCAGACTAATGATTCGATTTCGCACTTCTTCTCCCTCCTTCTGCATTCTTCATCAGGAGCGGCTTTATCTTTTCGTCGAATTCGTCGCGAAGAAGTATGCCGCTGATTATGTCGGTTATTTTGCCTTCACGATCTATGACGATCGTTAGCGGCAAAGTCTCATCTGAACTAAAACGAGCTTTGATCTGACGTGTGCCGAGGATGATAGGGTAGTTGACTTTGATACTTCTGGCAAATCTGCGAACCCGATCCTTTTTCTCAGGTGGATAAGTGATTCCAATAATTTGGAGACCTTGCTTGCGATACTCGCGCTGGCGTCTTACCAGGTCCGGCATTTCCGCACGGCACGGTGGACACCATGTGGCCCAAAAGTTAATAAGGACCACCTTCCCCTGATAGTCGCTCAGGCGGACGACGCGTCCATCAAGATCTCTGAGTTCAAGTTGCGGCGCTTTGGTCTCCTGCCCCAAACCACGTGCAGGCGAGAAGAGGATCACAATCGCCGCCAAAACAATTCCCAGTAAAGTCATACGATTAATCCGGCCTTCATCGGTGTAATCCGCGTTTAGTAAAGCCACAGATAACACAGATTTCAGCCTGATTACATCGGGGACAACAAAACCTGAGTTATTTCAGAAAACAAGATCACCGTACCGGCAATACCAATCACCAGCGCGAATACGGCTTGCACAGCTCCAGACTTGTGTGGATTTTGTTTGAGATCGGTCCAGGCCTTCCAACCCAACGACAAGGCAAAGAGCGCAGGAATGCCCGGGAGAGGAATTGCAAGTGTAAATAGAGTTGCCGCAATTGCCTCGTCGTGGCGGTTCAAGTTAAAAATGCCAGGCTCATGCTGCCAAAGGCCAAATAGCTGCCACATTAATGGAGTAAGTGAGAATCGAGAGAAGATGCAGGCGAGGGCGACAAATCCGGCAACGTAGGCCGCGTCACTTCGTTCTTTACAATCCATGAGACTCCTCACGCGCTGACCAATATAAAGTTGCGTTTTTGCTTGGACAATGAATTTCTGAAAAGGGCAGGTCATCCACTATAGTTGGACCTCTGGACGCACGGCTTGAATACAGAGTCACACTTGGACACAGTCAGTACCGTCCGCGGTAGCGGATGGGTAGTCCATCAGCATTACGATCGCTACGCTGCACCCATCCGCTACCGCGGACGGTACTGACTGTGTCCAAGTGCGAGTATCAGACTTAAGGTAAAGCTTTGGAGGGAACATTGTGCCGGCAGCGATCATGTTCATGGAAGGTTTGTTATCGTTGGAAGCAGAAGCTAAGTCTTTGCTCAGCGGGAAGAATCGTGCGTATGAACTAGTGTTGAAAGAAGAGTTGTTGAAGATACTGGAAGAGATCGAGTTGCTGTACGGCCCGCGCGATCGTTCATACGAAATACTTGCGCCTCGCATCACCGAGTGCTCTTTAGCGCATCCTGCCGTTTACCCACTTCGCAAGGTCAGAATTTATCTAACGCAAGGAGCGCTGACTTCGAGGTTTACCGCTGCGTATTTACTTGCCCATGAAGCAGTCCATGTGCTGAGTCCCGCAGATATTGGTCGGGCGGATACGCTTTTGGAAGAAGGTCTCGCCACGTATTTCTCCTTTAGATATATGAAGCGTGTTTACGGGGTCAGGCACGAGACGACTGGTTATCGTGTCTATGATCAGGCATTACGCGCGGTCTCGAAACTTCTGGCGAAAAATGAATTCGTGATCAAGGAGTTGAGGACTCATCAACCCGTAATAACTAAAATAGATGAGAAGTTATTGGTTGAAGTCGCTGGTATCGATCGTGAGCTTGCGAAGTTTTTGTGTAAGGACTTTTGGAGTTGCTGGGATCCTCCGATCCCTTTGAAGGCTCGCGCCACGAAAAACGCTCGACTCTTCGCTAGAGGGTTACAGTCACTTTGGGAGCAGTGGACAACTGAAGCCTGAAGCAAATTGGGCGTCACTGACTGTGACCCACACAACACGAATCAGTGACGCCCGCCCCCCACACCCTGGGCCCGTATGGGTGATGCTCAAAGTTCTTTCACATCGCAGAACTTTGGGCTGTGTGTGGTCTATATATTCTGCACGCGACCCTCTTCACAAGAACTCAAACAAAAGGTCCGAATGTAAATTCATACCAGTCGTTTTGCATCGCGCGAGTGGATCGTTTTAGGCACACGTCAACCATCCTGCCTGAGAGGCAGTTCTGGGCCCACTAGGTATGCTCAATCCCTAACGACCGATAGTGAGAAGCGTCAGGAAAATAGTTAACAACGTACTTGACGCCTCAGGTGCTATCGCATCGGAGGTGGGGATTTCACCAGTCCAGTCGCCGGTAGGGATTTCTCCGGGCGTTACTAGCGACTTGGGTGGTGGCGGTGGCGGAGTCCGGTCGCTGGAAGGGATTTCTCCGGCCCTAACCGAACCCGAAAGCATGCATGCGAGGACTACTGCTAATGCCAAGTGCCTCATTCTGTCTCTTTCTCCTTTGAGTTGAGGATGCCAATCTACTGGCATAAAATCAGCATAGTGTAAATACATATACGGCTATTGACACGGGGTCCAGCGCTGTGACTAATATCCAGCGCGGAGAAAAAGCTCTTACACTCACCGGAAAAAGGTTTATCTTTCGTGAAGATAGCCTCACCTAAGCTCAACACTTCCAGCCTAAGCGCGAACGACGAAGCTCTGCTCAGGTGCAAGACTGCCCTGGAACAAAAGGACCGCGGCGACTATGAGGGCGCACAGAGAACAATGCGTCCTTATTGGAGTCGTCTGGGCGAAGCCCCAAATACGCGCGGACTCGAGCGTTCAGTTGGTGCTGAAGTCTCGTTGTGTGTTGGTATTTTGACGGGTTGGATCGGAAGTAAAAATCAGGTTCCTGATGCGCAAGAGACTGCCAAGAATCTTATCACTCAAAGTATTGCCTCCTTCGAGACAGTTCGAGACGTGGTTAAGGTCGCTGTAGCAGAATCAGAGATTGCTTTTTGCTATTGGCGAGAAGGCGCAATGAATGAGGCGCGATCATGGCTGTATGACGCTCTGGGAAAGCTGACTTTCGAGGGGGCTGACAGAGCAAGAGCATTGCTAAAGTTATCAACTGTTGAATGGACGTCAGGGCGATTTCGAGAAGCATTAGAACTCCTTGAGGTGAACGAATCGCTATTCCGAAAGATTACCAACCCGAGGATCAAAGGGTGTTACCACAGTGAACTCGGAATCATTCATCGAAATCTTGCGACTACAGAGAACAAACGCGAGTACTTTCACCGAGCCATCAACGAATACAAGGAGGCTGAAAAGCAGTTCAAACTAGCTCGTAATCAAATCTTCCGAGCCGACGTTATCAACAATGTCGGTTTCCTGCTGTTCAAGTTGGACCGCTACAAAGAAGCGCAAAAATATCTCAACGAGGCTCGGCGTCTAACGGTCAAGTTCAAAGATAAGGCTCGCACATCACAAATAGATGAAAGCCGCGCACAGGTTTTGATTGCGGAAGGGAGATTGAACGAGGCTGAACACATCACCCGCCGAGCGGTTTCAGTCTTAAAGAAAAGTGGACACTTCTGCATGATGGCAGAAGCCCTGATTACACAAGGTAAAGCTCTGGCCAGGTTGGGCCGCAGCGATTTTGCTCGTTCTGTCCTTCAACAAGCGATCCAGGTCGCCCACCAGGTCAACGCTTTGAACACTGCCGGACTTGCTGCACTCACGTTAATCGAGGAAGTTCCGCACCTGGCGCCCGAGGTAGTTCAAGCTGCTTACAGGCAGGCACGCGAGTGGCTCGCAAACTCGCAAAGCCCCGATACAAAACTCAGGCTGGCTGATGTCACTGACAAAGTCCTTGCCAGCATTCAGACTGAATTGAAGTCCGAGGACGCAACTGAGATTCTTTTGACTGAGCCAGGCGGCCTCCAGGCACAACTGGATAAATATGAAGGCGTAATCATCAAGCGGGCGCTGGTCCAAGCCGGCGGAAAAGTAACCCTGGCAGCTTCACTCCTGGAGTTACGCTATCAATCGCTGGCCTACAAGATCGAACACCAGCACCCTGAACTGCTCAACTACCGAACCCCCGTCCGCCGCCGCCCTCGGAAGCACCGCTCGAAATCTTCCTGATGTAATATACGAGAATGAACAACAACAAATCGAAGTTGTCTGCGGAACAGCGTAATGAACTGCTGAGCACGTTGAAAGCACGTTTTGAAAAGAACATGAACCGCCACAAAGGTCTTGAGTGGGCCAAGGTGCAAGCGAAGTTGGAAGCTGATGCCAAGAAACTGTGGTCGCTGAACGAAATGGAGAGAACCGGCGGTGAACCGGACGTTGTTGGTTACGACAAGAAGACGGGCGAATACATTTTCTATGATTGCTCGGCGGAAAGCCCGAAAGGCCGCAGAAGTGTTTGTTACGACGCTGAAGCTCTGGAGTCGAGGAAAGAACATAAACCGGCGCACAGCGCTGTCGGCATGGCGGCTGAAATGGGCATCGAACTTTTGACTGAAGAACAGTATCGCGAATTGCAGAAACTCGGAGAGTTCGATTTGAAAACATCGAGCTGGTTGAAAACGCCTCCTGATATCAGAAAACTCGGCGGCGCTGTCTATTGCGATCGCCGCTACAACCACGTCTTCCTCTACCACAACGGCGCCGAATCCTACTACGCCGTCCGCGGGTTCCGCGGCTGGCTGGGAGTCTAGTTCGGACTCACAAAAAATCCCGCCAACGGAAGTTGGCGGATCGTTCAAGTCCTTTCTATAACCTGCTCCTAAAACTCTCGTTTTAATCCCGTGGGCGGGATTCAAATCTCGCAATTAGTTTTTTTATAGAAAGGACTTGAACGAATCCGCCCACTGCCGTGGGCGGGATTTAAGCTATGTATCTAAGCCGTGACACAACCAAGGTATTGCTCGTCTTCTCTGAATCGCGATTGTCTCACGGAATAGTCGTATTAAACCGTATAATCTCCTGTCACTATCGTTGACTAATCCGTCTGAAAGGATTACTAGAATGAGCGAACTGCTTACGCCTATGCAGGCTGCGCGGGTGGCTGGAGTCAGTTACCCCACCATCAAGCAATGGATCTACAAAGGCAAGATCCGTCCGACCAAGACTGCCGGTGGACACTATCGTATCGCCCGCAGCGAGATCGAGCGTGTTACCGGCCAGGGCGCATCCAGGCCAAAACGGGGAAAGCCGGTTGGCCTGGATGCGATCAGCGGTCGAAACAAATTGCAGGGTTCGATCACCGAACTCCGTTTTGAAGGTTTGTTGGTCCAGGTGACGATCGATGTCGGCGGACAGGAGATCACATCAATCATCACCAGCGACGCCGCTCGAGCATTGGGTTTGAAAATAGGAACGTCCGTCTACGCCCTGATTAAGGCCACCGAAGTCATGGTAATTAGAGGTTGAATGCGGCTGATTTCGTATCTTACTTTCTGTTCGTTGCTTGTCCTCTCCCTCGCCGGCACGGCACATCCGCAAGCGGCTAAATCGGAGTTGGTTGGAGAGGTGAGGGATCAAAACGGCGCCCTCGTCCCAAACGCAAAAGTTACTCTGACGGAAGTCGCCACGGGCCAGACGACTTCTAAAGTCTCTTCCGCGGGTTCGTTCATCATGACGAACCTGAAGCCGGGAATCTATAACGTTGCCGTAGAAGCCGACGGCTTCAAACAAACTCTACGTGAAGGTGTGCGACTAGCGACCGGAGAGCGCGTGCGCCTTGATATCGTACTCGACCCCGGAGCTGTTACCGAATTAGTGACGGTTGTTCAGGATGCTTCACTGCTGAGAACTGAGACTGGTGGACTCGGGCAGGTTATTTCCAATCGAAAGATTGTCGACATCCCACTCAACGGCAGAAACTTTCTTTCCTTAGTGACGCTATCCGCCGGAGTGGCGCAACCATCTCCCACGACCGCAGGCCCTTCGTTCCCGCGCATCAACGGCGGACGTCCGCGAACAAACGAGTATCTGTTCGACGGCATTTCCGTTTTGCAGCCCGAGCCTGGACAGGTCGCTTTCTTTCCGATCGTCGAAGCCATTCAGGAATTCAAAGTGGAAGTTAACAGTCCGCCGGCTGAATTCGGTCGCTTTAATGGCGGCGTTGTTAATCTGACAACGAAATCGGGCACAAACGAGTTTCATGGATCCGCTTTCGAGTTTTTGCGCAATGAAGCGTTGAATGCGCGCAACCTCTTTGCACCGGCCACTGCTGTAAACCCAAAGAAGCCGGTCTTCCGGCGAAATCAGTTTGGGTTCGTTCTTGGCGGACCAGTAATAAAGGACAAAACGTTCTTCTTCGGCGACTATCAAGGCACGCGACAACAGATCGCGCGAGTTCGCATCTCCACTGTTCCGACTCTCGCCCAACGTTCAGGGGACTTCTCATCCAGTCTGGGCGCTTTACTCTTTTTCCAACCAAACGGCTCGATAGGGACAACAGTCACAGCCAATCCAGTAAACGTCATCGCGACGAATGGCGCTACGATTCAGGCACGAGTGGGCCAGATCTTTCGTCCCTCAGATCATCGAGCTTACGCGGGCAATCTGATTCCGGCGGACACATTTGATTCCGTCGCGGCGTCGCTATTACAGCGTTACCCGAATCCGACGAGCAGCAGCGCCGCAAACAATTTCACCCGAATCGGAACTGAAGATACCGATCAGGATCAATTCGACGTTCGCCTCGATCATCGTTTCTCCGAAAAGAACCAGATCTACGGACGCTTTTCATTTGCAAAGGACATCACATCACCGGTAACACCCTTGCCGGATGGTAGTGGAAACATTACCAGCGGCGTCACCGGATTGACTGACACTCGCGCGCAATCGTTTGCCGGAAACTATGTTCACGTTTTCAACTCTCGCGCGCTGAACGAACTGCGGGTCGGATATACGAGACGCTCGATAGATCGACAACCGACCGCACTCGATGCACCGCCGTCTCAAAGTCTGCAGTTACCCGGGATTCCAACGAACGGCGCCTTTAATGAAACACTTCCGACATTCTCGATTGCGGGGCTGCAACAGCTTGGGCCATCAGCCAACACCGCCTCCAGTTTTCGTACTGACGTAACACAAATCTTCGACGCGGTTTCACTACAGCGCGATCGTCACTCGCTCAAGTTTGGTATCGACTCACGCTGGGAACGACTCGACGTGATTCAACCGCCTTCTCCCACCGGCACCTTCAGCTTCAACACGCTATTCACCAACTCACAAGCTATCCCAACCTTCGGATCAGCCCTGTCGACTTTCACCGGGAATGCTTTGGCAAGTTTTCTGCTGGGCCAGGTGCAAACGTTCTCGATCGATATTCAGGAAAACGTCTTGCGACCACGCGCTCATACGATGGAGCTCTTTGCCCAGGATGATTTCAAGGCGTCGTCTCGTATGACTATTAATGCGGGATTGCGCTATACGCTGAACTTTCCGTCAACGGACGCTGACAACCAGGGCGCTGTCTTTAATCTGCAGACTCAGCAACTGGATTTCCTGGGCCAAAATGGTTTTGAAGAATCGGCCCGAAGATTACACAAACTTAATTTTGGACCACGGCTCGGTATTGCTTATCGTATTAACGACAAAGCCGTGATGCGCGGGGGTTATGGCGTAATCTGGATCGAGCAAGCCGGGATTACCACTCCTTTCACAACACCGCAGTTTCCGTTTATCCAGGCAGTTTCTCAACGCACGCTCGACAACATCAATCCCGCATTCGTACTCGCAAACGGGCCGAGCGTGTCGCCGCTTCCGATCAATCCCGATGCAGGTTTGGGACAGGGAGTCTTCACGGTTGACCGAGACCTTGGCAGCGGCTATGCGCAACAGTGGAACTTCGCCGTACAGCGCGAACTGACGAAGAACCTCGTGGTGGAAGTGGCTTATGCCGGCTCCAAGATCATACACGTCGGTATTCCCGACACCAACATCAATCAGCTGACGGCCAGTCAACTCGCGCTGGGTCCATCGTTACTCACGCGCGTTGCCAATCCTTTCTTTGGACAGATACCGAGATCTTCAAGTCTCGGTGATCCAACGATTCCTGTGGCACAGCTTCTCAAGCCCTTTCCTCGATTCACTAACGTGACGTTTTACAGAAACAACGTCGGTAACACTAACTACAACGCATTACAGGCAAAACTCGAGCAGCGGTTCACTCACGGATTTTCTTTCCTCTTGTCTTACACGAGATCGAAGTTGATTGATGAGGCTTCGTCGGTGTTCGATGCGTCGATACTTACTGGTCCAATAGCAAATTTCCCGGTCGCTGACAGTTTCAATCGGAAGCTCGAGCGCGATCTCTCAACCGGTGATATCCCAAATGTTTTTGTTGCCAGCTTCACGTACAACTTGCCGATCGGTAAAGGTACGATTCTGGGAGGTTGGGAATTAGCGGGGGTGATTCAGCTTCAGTCAGGAATACCTCTGGCGGTTACGCAGGCTACGAACTTCAATGCGTTTGCTGGTTTTGGCACGCAGCGACCTAACCTTGTTAGCGAGCCGAACCTTCCATCGCCGGAACGAACAACCGCACGATTCTTCAACACGTCCGCATTCAGCGTCGCGCCGCAGTTTACGATTGGTAACAGCTCGCGTAATCCGGTACGTGGCCCACAGTATCGCAACGCGGACATCGCACTCATAAAACGCACTTACTTTGGCGAGTATTGCAACATCGAATTTCGTGCTGAGGCATTTAACGTGACCAATACTCCACCGTTGGGAACACCGGCCACGGTCGCAGGCGCGGCAGGCTTCGGCTCCATCACCTCAGCAGGCGATCCTCGCGTTCTCCAGTTCGGATTAAAAATAAACTTCTAAACGTTCGCTAACATTGCATTCACAACGTTCGGCATTACGACTTCCGTGTTCTTCGATCTGGTGTGTGTATTAACGATATCGTTTAGACACCACGCGGTTGAAACAAACCTGCAACGCTTTTCCTATCAATTCGACCGAAATTTCACACCTGGTCCCTGTTCCCGGTTTGCGGCATCGTGTTTGCTGACAACCCGAGTATGAACGTGAAAAAGGAGAACGCCATGAAAATTAACATGTTAACGAAAAGACTAGTCGGGTTTGGGTTTGCGGTATCTCTCCTTCTCGGTGTCGGATTCACAGGTAGCTCTGTAGCCAATGCCCAGTACCAGGATCCATATTGGCGGCAGCAACAGCAGCGGGAACAGATCAGGCGTCAACGTGAATGGGAACGCGAGCAGCGACGTCGCAACCGCGATGATCGGCGCTACGATGATCGGCGCTACGATCAGTATGGCCAGTACGGCTATGGTGTTTCTGCTAACTTTCGTCAGACTGCATTGAACGCAGGCTATAACGAAGGCATCAAGGAAGGTCGTAAGGACCGCAACAGAGGTCAGCGGTATGACTTCCGTGACATTAGAGCCTATCGGAATGCGGATACTGACTACAATTCGCGCTATGGTAACAAGGCGTTGTATCAGCAGTTTTACCGACAGGGATTTCAGAACGGTTACGCTGACGGATTAAGAGGCTACTAAGACACTCTGTAGCTAAACATCAGGAGGCGAGATCGAGTTGTCGACCTCGCCTTTTTATTTGGTCTCGCTCGAAAGATTGGTCGTAACCAACCGTCCAGTTGGAATAATCGTAAGATTGGCTGTTTACTGCTTAATGCACGAGATGTGAGAGGGCCACGAGCGGGTACTATTGCAAACCGAACCAGAACTGCATTAGACTGCGAAATCCCTCTCCCTAACGACCCACCCCAAGGTCGAACTAAATCCGTAACTTTTAACAACCCAGGGGGTTTGCAGATGCGTCTTTTCCGAAACCTGTCTTCACGGCTCAATCAGGCCCAGTTGTTGGGCATGATCGGTTTATTGTTCCTGACGGCCCAAGTCGGTCGTGCCCAATCCGATCCCACCATCAGCATCAATGACATCAGCATGGCCGAAAGAGACAGTGGCCTGTTTGGCTACGAATTCACGGTCAGCCTATCCGCCCCCAGTACTAAGCAAGTAAGTGTGACGGCTACGACGCAGGCCGGAACGGCGACAAACAACGTCGATTTTGGAGGCGGCACAGTCACGGTAAATATTCCAGCGGGCCAAACTTCAATAACCATCACCGTCTTTATCATTGGCGATACGATTGTCGAAGGAGACGAACAGTTTTTCCTGAACCTGAGTAGTCCTGTGAATGGAACCATCGCCAAAGGTCAGGGTGTGGGAACGATTATCGACGACGATACGCTTTTCCTTCTCAACCAGACTAATTCGTCACGCGGGCTCGCAGTCGACTCCGTTTTCCATACACACGAGCCCTTCCGAATCAACACTGGTGATATGGCTTTTTATAGTTCAGATCACCGGATGCGAATTGTCGTATTTGCAGTCGGGTTGAAATTGGCACAGGGCGAAAACGCTTCTGCGGTGACTGCGACTGGGGAAGACTCAGTAGGGACAATTCGACCGTTGACCGTCGAATCCGTAGACGTGGTTCCAAACATGAACTTCTGGCTCACTCAGGTTACGCTGAAATTGAACGACCAGGTACCAGCAGGAGACATGAAGGTTAGGATCACGTTGCATGGAGTCACGAGTAACGCGGTGAATGTTGCGGTAACTGCTCAGTGACGTTTACGTTCGCGGGCTTTCACTCCACGGATCGCCACCAGTGCAGTTTTAGCCTGCGAAGCAGGCGCGAGCATAAAGCCTGGGGCGCAAGCCCCAGGATCAAAGCACCAGAGATTTTTCAAGCCCGCGAATGCGGGCGATAGCCCGAATCGAGACCAAAGCCCAATGATTTTGATGGCGGCGAACTGTCGCCCATTTCATGGGCTCATATTCGATTAATTCTGATCCTGGGGCTTGCGCCCCAGGCTTTATGCTCGCGCCTGCTTCGCAGGCTAAAACTACATTTTGTTTCGCGTAACTCGTTAACTCTTCTCTCCGCGTGGCGTCGTTCCCATACCATAGCGAAACACGAGCTCGCCCCCGAGCCAACCTGAGATGGCAATCAGAATCACGCCGAATAGGGAAAGCAAGAACGGAATCGTGAGTTTGCGGCCAACCAGGTGACTGTAGCTGCCCATTCGCAGGAAGAGACTAATCGCAAACACGACGAGCGCAGTAATGTTCAGCCGGGCATGCCAGTTTGCGACTTTCTTCACGTCGCCATTCTTGATTGACAGCCAATCAATGATGCCTGGGACCGCAGCGGCGAGTGCACCTATGCAACCGGCTGCAATCATGAACTTCGCGACTACGAGCAGCGTCGGGTGGCGGAGAAAATAGAACAGGATATCGACGACAAACGACGTCACCCAAAGCGCAAGTGGAAACGGAATCAGCATCGGATGGACCGGATGACCAGCGATAGAGGCTTTGCTTGCCATAGCAACACTCCTTTCCGGAATTAAGATCGTTCTCGATCCCTTGTGCTCTTCAATTCAGTTCGTGGAATGTCTGTATCATGTCAGGAGGAACCACGGCGCGCAAGTGCGAGTTCCACTGCGCGATTCAGGGAGCCGTCGCGATCAAGCAGCACTTTCACACCGTCGCGGAGAACCTTGAGGGTGCCTTCGTCGAGTGGCAATGTGGCCCATTCCGAAGAGGTGATGCCGTATTCAACCTCTGGGCCATCCTCATAGAACACCCGTACTGACTGAACGACGCCGTAGTCCTCGACAGATACGTCCTTAGCAACTCCGAATTCAGATATCCAGCTCAGATCCTCTAAGTAGCGCGCTGGGCTCGCACACTGAAGGACAAGATCCACGTCGGAATCAACCCGCGCGTTTCCGCGAGCATGCGAACCAACGAGAGCAACAGAGACAATGTCGACGTGGTTCTCTGCCCAGGAAGCTACCGCTTTAACAAGTTCGTCGGCTGTCACAGTGTTTTACGGACGCGATCAAAACCGGTGAGACAAGAAAGATGAGTCTCCACACATGTTCTAGTCCGGATAATAGTCGCCGGCGTCTCTGGGTGCGCGGCTGGTAAGTTTCCATCCTACCTGCGGCTTCACTTCTCTATCTGAATGGTTCCTGACTCCCAACGTTATCGCAAACGCTTCTGAACGATCGTCGTTAACACTGAGGACTTCCACGAGCATGTAAACGTTCCCGCGAGATACGAGAAAGAATTTCATACCGGGAACGACTCCTGCAGTTCGGCCGGCATTCAACATGAACTCGTGGCTCCAGGTTTGCAGTTGCGGCTTCACTTCGATGAGCGTCGCTTGAATTGGCGGCCCAACGAGGTATTTCTTGTAAGCGGGCGGTACTGCTGGCAATCCAAATCGTCGTTTATCTCGATCTGATTCCTTCAGAAAGAATTCATAGATTTCATACGATCGTCGGACATTTCGAACGGCATAACAGAACGCAATCAGTTGATCCCGCGGAATCAAATAATGTTGTTGACCCCACTTCACGCCGATAAGATCGCTCGACAGCGGATACACTTTATTACCGTCTGCACCAAGTTCCGGCGTTACCCGCAAAACTCCGTCACGAAAATTCACGCTGCCGAAATTTACTCTGTCCCTCCATCCATGCGAGCAAGTGTTCCACCAGATGAGGAAACCGTTTGCAGGCGCCCAATCCAATCGTACGCCTGCCGTTGGACTGTCCGTCGCTCCATAGGAACCTACCCATTCATTTGCCGGCAACTTCGAGGCTTCGGCAATAATCAACTCTTGCCTGGATCTCAGCGTCGCTTGCTGCTCTGGCGATAAAGAACCTCGATCTCTCAGAGATACTTCATCGAACAGCCCCTGGCTTTGAGCTTGTATGCATGCGAGCCCAATGAAGATAAGTGTTAGTAGAATTCTTCGCATATCATTAACGCACTACTTTGGCAACGATCAATTCTTCCGGAACCGCACCCCACATTCGGGAGTCGTTGGAGTTATCGCGATTGTCTCCCAAAACGTAATAGCCGTGCGCCGGCACAGTCACTAGCGCCTGCGATCGCTGCGAAAGATTCAGGTGGGAACTAACATACGGTTCGTCGAGCTTTACACCATTGAGCCAAACCTCACCTGTCTTGATTTCGATTTTATCGCCGGGTAAACCGATCACGCGCTTCACATATCGCTTAGTTTGATCCGCCGGATATTTAAAGACAATGATGTCTCCTCTGAGGAGTTGTGTTCGTGTTTTCTCATCAAGCCGCTGCACCTCGAGCTTATCTCCGTCCTTGATGCCGGGGAGCATCGATGTTCCTTCATATTTGATTGTCGTTTTTTTGAGAAACGTGCAACTCAAGAGTAGCGAACAGGCGATAAGGAGGAGAATAGTGATACTAGATTGATGTCTCATTCAGTTGAGGCTCTCTATGACTGACTGCAAATGGAAAAGCGATTCCTGTCTTTAACTCCATCTGATGCGTTCCAAAGAGGCTTTGATCCGTTCTCAAGCCCGACCGTCAAATTCTTGCCGGGAGTATCAACAGCTGGTTTAGAGCAGCCATATATCTTACACCGGTTGTGAACCGGTACGCTTTTCCGGTACTGACCGATTTTAAATTACGCCGAAGGCGTTCGCTAACCTCAGCCTGGGGTTGGAGCGTAGCGACAACCCTAGGATCACAACCTCCGAAAACCGTTCAACCCTGAAAGGGTTCGCCGCGAGAAACCCTTTCAGAGTTGAACGCTTGTCTTAAATTAGTTCCCAGGGTTCTCGCGATGCTCGAACCCTGGGCTAGGGTTAGCGAACGCCTTCGGCGTAAATTTTAACTGGGTCACTACCGCCAATCCACTCTGCTTTCGATCACAAATTGTGGCATGTCGCATCAGATCGAAAAGTGCTTGCATTTTAAATCATCGGGTGTAGTATGACGGCGCTGCCTTCCTTAACATAACAGCGGGCAGCCCAACGCAATCTCACTCCCAGTCGCTGTTCGCCCAGAATGTTCAAGCGGGTCTTCAAGGGGCATTTAAGATCAGCGTTCTTTTTGACTCATCTCCACCTCTCTGCACGCTGAAAGAGTAGCTCGATCCCCGGGTCGCCGTATCGCGCTTTCAGATGGCTGAGCCAACGGAAACCGATGGTCGCAGATTGCTGCGCACACGTGTGTGTCGACCCTTGATTAGTTTCGAATTCTGAGAACGACGCCTTTATCAGGAGGATTCATGATTCCACAGAAGTACCTGCAGAAGCTAAAAATGGAACTGGCCGGCACACTGCTGCAAGCAGGTGATCCTGGTTACGACCAGTCGCTCGTCATCGACAACGGACGCATTGATCTACGACCAGGCGTTGTGGCGATGTGCGTCAACCCGCAGGACGTCGCTACCGCATACAAGTTCGCCATCGAGCACGATATGCCATTTACCGTGCGTGGCGGTGGTCATAGTGCGGCCGGTTACTGTTTGAATCAGGGCGGCATGGTGATCGATCTCACCAGCATGACTGCCAAGCGCCTCGATCTCGATCGGCAAGTCGTCTGGACCGAAACCGGCAACCGCTGGCGCGACCTTTATCTCTTCCTACAAGCAACTGGCACTGGTCTGATTCCAATTGGCGGCGGCTGTCCGACTGTCGGTGTCCCGGGCTTCATGCTTGGTGGTGGTATCAGTTTCGTCTCACGCTCATACGGTCTCAGCGTCGATAACCTTCTCTCGATCGACATCGTCACACCTGACGGCAAGTTGCGAAGAATATCCGGGGAGTCGAAGTCAAAAGAGGATAAGGATCTCTGGTGGGCGTGTCGCGGCGGTGGTGGTGGAAACTTTGGGATCGCCGTTGCTTTCGAGATTCGCGTGCATAAGCCAAACACGCCGACGATGCTCTGCGGCCAAATTCGTTACCCCATCGAATACGCTCAGGATGTTCTCGGTTTCTACAACGAATGGATCGAGAAAGCGCCCGACTCGCTCGCCGTCTATGGCTACATGGGAAAAGTTGCCCTGCCGGCCCATCCCGACACGGCTGTCAACACGGTCGGTCTCACGCCGATCTTCAATGGCGACAGCCGTGAAGGAATGGATCTGATCGCGCCGATCCTCAAGTTCCCGAACATCTACATCAACCTATACGACATGACGCTGCCGGACTTCGAGATCTACAACGGGCTGCTCACGCTTGTCGGCGGGATGAGTGGCTACATACGCTCGGGCTTCATGGCCCCGAAGGCGTTCACATCGGAATGTATCAACGTGCTCACGTCGTCGATGACGAGCGCGTCATCGCCGAACAGTCTGCTGGTGTGGACACACATGGGTGGCAAAGTCACCAACGTCGCCCAGGACGCAACCTCTTTCTGGCATCGCAATGCACGCTTCCTCTGGGAAGTAAAAGCGATCTGGCCACAGACCGATCAGACAGTGCAGAACGTCAACTGGGCGTACGAGCTCGGCGAAAACATGGCGCCACACTCAATCGGCGCCTACTGCAATTACATCGATCCGCTCTTACACAACTGGCCGGCAGAATTTTACGGCGACAACTACAAGAGGCTCCTGCGCATTAAGAAAGCGGTCGATCCGGAAAATCACTTCCGCTTCCAGCAGTCCATTGGATCGCCGTTCAATCCTGACGCTGCGGTCCCGCCCAATGGTCCCAACCTGGCGCCGCTGTATCGCACGTTCCTCGTTTGATTCGACATGGAGGAGAGATGAAGAAAACGATAACAATCATACTGCTCACCGTCGTCGCAGCAACAATGGTTCTTATGACATCGATACCAACGACGATGGCTCCTGCCCAGAGCAACCCAGCCATCGTTCTGAGCCCGAATATTCCGGGTGATGCGACGTTCGGGCCGCTTCCAACTAACCCAACCAACGAACAGAAGCTCCTCGCCATTCAGGGCGACTTCGACATTTACTCGTGGAACACGTTCATCGCACTCAACTGGCCGCCGGGTCCCGACGGCAACGGCGATCCAAACAAGAAGATCGGACAAAACGGCGACAACGACACGGTGTGGGAACACTACCGCGACGTCGCGGATATCTTCCTGCCCGGCGGCGCGACGCCATCGTGGAACGGACCAGAAACTGTGCCCACACAGTGCAAGGCCTTTTATAAACCGGGAATGAAAATCCTCAGCCAGGTCGGAAAAACACCGACCGTACTGACTGACTTCAGCCAGCCCTTCAACACCGGTCCACTCATCGATCAAAACGGAAATTACACCCGTTACGACATTCTCGTGAACAAACCGATGTTCGATTACATTCTCGCGAACAAGCTCTACTCAAAGGCTGGCCAGCAGGCATTTAAGGGCGAGGTGCAGTTTCCGTGTGGAGGATCCACGGGTCCCGAGGGAGCGATCATGGTTAAGTCCTCGTGGAAAGTTATCAGCCCCGCTGACAGAGCACGCTTTCACACACAGACCGTGCTCGTGTACAACCCGGCTTCGCAAAATCCAAAGTATGCGGCCTCGTGTAGTACGAAGCTGATGGGACTAGTTGGCCTGCACATCGGTCACAAAACTGATTCGGGTGCGCAGTGGCTATGGTCCACATTCGAGCACGTCGATAACGCGCCGAGTGAAGCTGACATCGGGAGCAACAACACGCTCAAGCCGAAGACGTACAACTACTACAATCCGAAATGCAGCACTAAGAACTGTCCTCCAAATCAGGTACCGCCGCGTCCGTGGAATCCGACGAAACTCAGCGCGTTCCACAGCCAGATAGTTCGGATGAATATGTTCAAGGGTAACGAATTCGCGTTTCAGAGTGCAGCGGCTCGCAATGCCGATGCGTTGCAGCTTCTGCTCGGCGTCAATTCCAAATCCGTGTGGCGGAACTACGAGTTGATAAGCACGATGTGGCCCACCAACACCGGAAAGTGCCAGGCGACTCCGGGTGATCCACTGGGAACACCGGCGCCGAACTTCCTCGCCAACACCACTCTCGAGACTTATATCCAGGGGATGGTTCCGAATGTCTCATCGAACTGCATCGAGTGTCACAACAACGCCACGATGACTAACGCGAAGGCATCCGACTTCACGTACATCCTGCAACGAGCGCAATAGAAGGAGAAGACTAATGTCAACTAATCCATCAACACCTTCGGAAGCAACCCTGCAGGCGTTCGCCGACATGTCGGCGGCACTGACTGGATTTCAGTCAAGCTTTATCAGGCCCTTCCTCGATCCCGTGAATCTCTCCGGCACTTTTTACTCGTTCGCAGTCTCGCAGGTCGGACAGCCGAGGATGGATGCACTACTGGCCGCATTCAACAATCTCAACAATCAAACCCCGAAGCCGACTCCTCAGCAAATCGCCGACACACTGCTCGAGACATCGCTCGACGCACCATCGCTCCAGGCTCAACTGTGCCAGAGCATCGTGGCCATGTGGTATCTCGGATCGTGGTACACGCCCGGTGTCCTTGGCGGCAATGGATTTGCGCCGCCGGCGCTCCAGGTGATCACTTCGCAGGCGTACACGAAGAGCCTCGTCTGGAATCTGGCCCAGGCGCATCCGATGGGATTCAGCCCCTTCGTATTCGGGTACTGGAGTCAGCAACCAGCGTCGCTGCAAACGTTCGGCGTCGACACAGGCAATGGAGGTGGACAATGAGCAACGGTGCTTCAACGCTATACGATGTCGTCATCGTCGGCGCCGGCGTCTCCGGCAATCTGATCGCAAAGCAACTCGGACTCGCGGGCAAGAAAGTGCTGATCCTCGAAGCGGGACTTCCCGTACCCGACAGCCGCGAGGAGTATATGAACAACTTCTACCTCGCGCTCGCGAAGACACCGGAGTCTCCTTATCCGGCGCTGGCCGGTCGCACGGGTTCGCAGCAGAATCCGGTCGGCGTGCTGCCAGATCCGTCGAAGCTTCCGACTCCACGCGCAACCGTGCTCTCGATCGGCAAAGCGCCTGACGTCAGTTACCTGGTCCAGGCGCAGCCATGGATCGAAACGCACGATCCTAAACTGCCGCCGCAGAACCCGCCGCCCGACGCAAACGGCAACATTCGCGGACTCCAATTCTCGAGCACGTTCGAGCGCAACGGTGGCGGCACGTCATGGCACTGGCTCGGCACTTCGTTGCGGGAGCTCGAAAACGATATCCAACTACAGACAAAGTATGGACACGGCGTCGACTGGCCCATCACTTATCCGGAACTGCAGCAACTGTGGGCACTCGCGGAAAAAGAGATCGGCGTCGCCGCCAGCACGGCGGAGCAAGAACCGCTCGAAGTGGTCGGACTGGTTTACCCAACGGGTTACCAGTATCCGATGCAGTCTATTCCGATGAGCACTGTCGACGACGCGGTGAGCAAAGGGATTGCCGGCTTGCAAGTGCCGGGCACGCTGCCCGACACCCCAGGCGGATCAGACCCGACGATGTACAACGTCTTCGTCACGCCGACGCCGCAGGGACGTAACTCCGAGCCGTACGACGATCGTCGCGTGTGCGCCGGCAACACCAATTGCATTCCGATCTGTCCGATCCAGGCCAAGTGGGATCCGACTGTCACTCTCGGCAAAGCTCTCGACACCGGCAACGTTACAGTGAGCTATCAGTCAGTTGCGTACAACGTCGCAGTCGACGGCACGAATGCTACACGCATCGATTACTACGTGTGGTCGCGCGATGCCAACGGCAATCTGACGAAGGTTTCGAAGTCTGTGACTGGAAAGATCTACGTTCTGGCAGCTCACGCAATCGAGAACGCAAAGCTGCTCCTGATGTCGAACAACTGGAATGGCATTGCCAACAGCAGCGATCAGGTCGGCCGCAACCTCATGGACCATCCGCTCTATCTTTCGTGGGCGCTGGCGCCGGAGCCGCTCTTTGGCTATCGCGGTCCGCTGGCGACGTCGGGAATCGAGTCGTTGCGCGACGGCGAATTTCGCAAGTACCGCTCATCGTTCCGCATGGAGATCGGCAACGAGGGTTGGAACTTCTCGAAAGGCGATCCCTACACGACCGCGCTCGACTACATTCAGGGAACAAACAACACCGGGACCAACGACGGTGGACCAAACGGAGCCCCGCAACGTCTCGCGGGTGTGCAACTCGCGGAGAAGCTGAACAATATTCTGACGCGCCAGTTTCGTATCGGCTGCATGTTCGATCAGTCGCCGATGGCAGAAAATCGTGTGACGCTCGACGTCACAAACGGCAAACCGAATAACGTCGACGGACTCGGACTTCCGCGACCGAAAGTCGAGTACGGTCTTGACCCGTACACGATGGAGGGTTTCCGCATGGCTGCGTACGTCTGTTCGCAGGTTTATCAGAAGATGGGAGCGAAGGAGTTCACAACAACGGGCATGGGCTCTGCGGGCGACTTCACGTACAGAGGCGTGAACTATCACTACTATGGCGCAGGTCACGTAGTGGGGACGCATCGCATGGGGAACGAGTCCGGTTCGTCCGTCGTCGATGCGAGTCAACGCTCACACGACGTGCCGAACCTTTGGATCGTCGGCAGCGGCAGCTTCCCGACCGTCTGCACCGCAAACCCAACTCTGACCCTTATGGCGCTGGCCTTCAAATCAGCCGACAGCATCATCGCCGCGCTTGGTTCGTAGCCTGCGACAGCAGCGTTTTCGTTCTTAGCCTGCGACAGCAGGCGTACGCATAAAGCCTGGGGGCGCAAGCCCCAGGTTAGCAAATCAATTCACGATGCAGCCCGCGATAGCGGGCGGCAGCCCAAACCATCGACGACTGTCGCCCGTTTCACGGGCTTTGAAATATTTCTTTTTCTGATCCTGGGGCTTGCGCCCCAGGCTTTACTCTTACGCCCGCTATCGCGGGCTATGACACCATTCGAGTCAACGTTGTGTAAGTTCATAGGAGACGAATCGCATGTATATCATCGACGCCTTTTGGTCCATTATCCCCGGCAACGAAGCGAAAGCGTATGCAGCGCTCGGCGCGCTTGCGGCGCAGGTTGAGAAAGAAGAGCCTGACACGTGGATGTACCTGCTCCACACTCCAAACCTCGATCCCGGCGTTAACACATTTCCGATGCCCGGTCCGCAGCAGGTGGCTTTCGTAGAAGGCTTCAAAGATCGCGATGCCTGGCACCAACACGCAAAGTCGCCAATCCTGAAAGAGTTCTTCGCGAAAAACGGCTCGTACTTTCTCAATATGTACGGTCCGACCGTTCCGTTCATGATGGTCCAGTCGCTCGAGATGATCGACGGCTTCATCCGTTCGGGCGCCGACGTCATGACGGCGTGGCAGGTCGAAGCGCGTTGGGTAATGAAACCGGGTTGTCGGGAGAACGTGAAGGAAGCTCTTAAACCATATGTTGAAGCGGTGCGCACCGAGGAGCCGACGACCTTGATGTACACAGTGAGTGTTGCCGACGTGAGTGAGCACTCGATGGCCCTGCCGCCGTCACAAGTCGACGCCCTCGTCTACAACTCATCGTGGACCAACCAGCAGGAATTCTTCGCGCACGGCAGCGGCCCAGTGTACAAAGATTTCCTGAAAGAACACGGCCACCTATTCGTCCAGGCCGGACCCGGTTCGACGACGCATCCGTATATGACCACATCGGTCCTGAAACGCTTCGCCGGCTTCTTCCGCAAACAGGCATTCACCGAATAAGTTCTGGTGACCAGGGGCGAACTGTCAAAAGTGCCAGTAGTTTAGGCCTGTCTTTTGACTAGAGTCTCAGGGACTTGATCGTCCACCTCCTCGAAAAACTAGCCGTCCGATCGCTATTAATTGCACTGAGTGCGACTTTCGCCTCTCTGGCCCATGCTCAGGAAATGGAGCCGAGGGCTTTTTCACCTGCTCCGGTTGGCAGCCAGTTTGTTCTTATCACCTACGGTCATCAAAGCGGTGACGTGTTGCTGGATTCATCACTTCCCTTACGAGACGTCGAGGTTAAGTTTAATGCTGGTTCGATTGCTTACGGTCGCACGTTCAGCCTGGTTAGCCGTCAGGCAAATGTGGCCGTGCTCTTCCCTTACATTTGGGGCACTGCAAGTGGGACTGTATTCGAAGATCGCGTGAACGTCAGGCGTTCCGGTGGAGGAGACGTCCGCTTGCGATTCTCAATGCTTCTTCGAGGCGGCGAAGCACTCCGGCGTGAGGAATTCGCTTCGCGCAAACCAAAGACGGTCGTCGGCGCTGGTCTTTCAGTGATCGTACCGACCGGTCAATACGACCCGGCGCGCCTCGTTAACCCTGGATCGAGCCGCTGGGCCTTCAAACCGGAGATCGGAATTTCGAAACCACTCGGCAGGTGGACCATCGAAGGAATGGGCGGCGCCTGGCTATTCACTCCGAACAAGAAGTTTCTTGGTGTTTCCAGACGCGAACAGCAGTCGCTTTTCTCATTTCAGGGACATGTGATCTACACCTTGCGCCGCCGCATGTGGCTTTCAGTCAACGGCACTTACTTCAGCGGCGGGCGAACCAAAATCAACGGAGCTCTTAGCGAGGACCGTCAAAAAAACGCTCGCGTCGGCGCAACCTTCTCGCTCCCCTTAACCCAGCAGCAATCCCTAAAATTCGCTTGGGCCAAAGGCGTGACAACGCGCATCGGTGGCGACCTGAACATGTTTGCGGTTGGGTGGCAGTACGTTTGGTAGGGGCTGGGACCGCTTAGTCTTTTACCATGTGGACAGTTGTAAGGACTCCTCCCAGTAAGGTAGCAACAAAAGTTATTGCCACGCCGTTTTGAGTAAATTGGTTTATTGTAAACATAGAGACAAAGCTAGAGCCGCCCACACCAAGAAATACGCCTCCCAAGGCACCCATATGTCTATAGAATTTACGACTGGGACTGGAAATTAAATATTCACTGGCATGTTCTACCTGTGTACTGGATACCATTTCAGAGTTATGACGTTTCGCTATCTTTACTGCCTCAGTGATAAGGAGTACAGAATACTCAGTTATCTTATCTTTAAGATTATCGAAGGCTCGAGGCGTAAACGGAGTGTCATTAGCTTTTCGTAGTTCCTGTTCAGCGGCCTCAATTATTGGTTGGAGTTCACTACCTTTTCCGGGCTCCAGGTTGCTCATGTTTAGGCTCCGCAAGGTGAGGATTGAAAGAGCTCTGATCGAGCGCTTTGGAATAGGCTTCTTTAACCCTTAGTTTTAACTCTGCTATCTCCTTACTGTCTTTACTGCGATTTTGTATGGCGATGATTATATAGGCCATCAACGTGAGTAGAACGATTAGCCCAACCATGCCCGCCAACAGTATCAGCAGCAAACTCTTCACACTGCGTAACTCAGTATTCTGGGCGCTGCCTTCACGGGTAAGAAGAGTATTTACCGTGAGCACAGAGAAAAGAAATGCGCTAAACCATATGATGCGGATTTCCACTTTGCCAAAATCGGATCTGGCTTTGATAAATCGTCTAGTACGATCGCGCAGCGAGGAATTGCCGGTTAAGCGGTGTAGCATATGTAAGTCGTATAGTCTTGCCACTTCAAAGTGTCAAGCAAGGAGCTATTGATTTTCGCGCGTTACCGAAAAACAATTGTGGGTCCTTTGAGCTTTCGACGGAAATAGATTTGCTTCAGACCTGAAAGGGCAGTTTGCGTGCTTTCACATGAGTCCCGATTAGAGTGGGCGCCTCATGGGAGACTTCGGGTAGGGGCCCGGATTGCGGAATAGTCCCGCGGGTTTGTAACCCTTGTCCTGGGTTCCTTTCATCGGGATGCGGTAGTAGAAAGTTTCCGTATCGTTCTCTCCCCTGACGTAGATATTCATCCCCTCCTGACCCTGGATCGGTTCGAAGTCGGTAGCGATTATTGACGTGGGTGCTGTCGGAGAATTCATCTTTGTGAGGCCCTGCGAAAAATTTTCTTTCGTGATATATGCCTGTGCCTCAGGATCAAGCATGCTGAAAGCCTTGTCGACATTCTTCTCGACGAACGCAACTTGAGCAAACTCCGTTGCACTCGCAGCGGCCATGATTGGACTTTGTTTGAAGGCGCGAAAACTGCACGCCGTCGTCACGGTTAATAAAACGATTGCGAGTAACGGTCTCTTCAAAACCCGACTTCCTTTAGCGCAACGCCTGCCGGTAATTGAGCACCGGACGATGTCGCTTTGACTAATCCCATGGCTTTCATCGCACGCACTGTCAGAAAACCAAAATCATATTCACTCGCGTCGTGGCTGGTGCGCAGAAAGTTTGGGAAGTGATGATGATTGTTCTGCAAGCTCGCGCTGAATGACGCGGTTACGGGAAGCCACTCACCCAGGTTCATGGCGTTGTCGTGCTCGTCATCGTACGTACGCGTTCCGAAACGGCGATCGTGAGTCCAATAGTTCTGGACCATATTGATCCAGAGAGCAAAGACACGCACGCTACACCAGAGAACCAAGGTATATCTCCAGTCTCGCACTAAAACCCAGAGCACTGCGAAACTAACGAACTGAGAAACCAGTCCAAACACTGAACTGGAAACCAGCCTGAAAGTCCAGGTCTTAAAGATCGCATCCTGTGCGAGGCTCGACTTGCATCGATAAGGAAAGATACAGAGATACATCGTCTTCCAGAAACCATCATCAGCCAACTTGTTCGGATCGTTTTCATGATCTGAAAAAGCGTGGTGATGACGATGACGATTTACCCACGTGAGCGGGTTAATGTAAATGCCGGCCATGCTGTTAAAAATCGTGACGACCTTGATGAACCATTCTTTGAAAGCCAGAGTCTTGTGTGCAACTCCCATGTGCATCACATCGGAAAGATACAACCCGCCCAGGAACCAAATGAATACCAGATACAGAAACCCTACTGTTGCACCGAGCACAAATCCCCAGTGCTCAGGAGCAGCCAAACCTGAAGCCAATACATGAATAGCAATCAAAGAGTATCCGGTGACGCTGTAGATCTTCATGTCAAATGAGGCTTATGCCAAACCATGTTTTCGAGCGACGCCCTTCGGCAGCTTGGCTTTCACCAGGTCGTACGATTGTTTAATGTAATGCGTCCATTCCTTGCGGTTGAGTTTGTTCACGTCTTCAACCAGCACCCATTTATAACGCGCGACGTATGGCGCTGGACGAAATCCAGGCGAGCTCGACAACTCGTCAAACTCATCATCCCTTACTTTGAAGGATACGGATAATGGCCCATCCAGAGCGGCCACGCAAAACATTTTACCAGCCACGGAGAAACACAGATCGTGTCCCCATTTAACGTCTTCTGTAACCGCCGGAAGCGTTCGGCACAGGTCTCGTAAGGTTTCTATATTCATCTTTGCTCGTGCAAATCTATCCACAGATTACGCAGATTGTCTATACAATCTGCGTAATCTGTGGATAGAGGTGGAAGCGATGAGACTCAAGCCAGTTAGTTTCCTTGTACTGGTCCTACTACTCACAACAACTGTTCGATCCCAAAAACCGTCCTTTAATGTCGCCAGCATTAGACCATATGACAAGGCTGTGCCGGGACAAGTGATGGACGTTTTGATCGAGGGTCTAACTAACGGTACCGCTCCGACTGTTCTTCCCGAGTCGGATTTTACTGTAGACGTGTGGCAGGACGGCGTCAGTCAAACTGCGAAGGTGCGCATCACCAAGTTCACGATGGTCAGCGATTTCGATCCCAGAAAAACAAACGGCGCCGTTGACGTTGCCTCTATGAAGATGCGCTCTTATCACGCTGTGGGTTTTGTGGTTCCGAAAGGATTGCATCCCGGACCTGCGGAAGTGATCGCCAGTTATAAAGGTCAACGCGGAAATCCGATTAGCTTGGAAATCATCGAGAAGCCTTTAGCTCCGGTTGTGGGAAGCACGGCAGTCCTAGCCGTCGGGGGCCAGGCGTCAGGGAGCTTGCCTGCGAAGCTTCAGGGAAATGATTTGGGCTGGAGACTCGAACGCGGCACTACGGCCTCGGTCTATGTTAACCCTCTCGTAGATCCCGACGATCCGAATTCAGCAATTCTGATCCGGTTCAAGCAAGGTGGTCAGGAATACGATGCGGTTACAAGGATCAAGAGCACCGCTTCGCAAGTCAGGAATATGAATGGTGGGGTGGGTTTCCTCGCCGCACGCGAGGAATTGGAAGTGGATATCCCTGCGGCGCTCGTGTTAGGCAAGGCTGAAGTGGAAATACGCATCAAGGCAAATGGCCAGCTCAGCGATCCCGTGAGGATGACGGCGACGATCAGCGACGTAACACGTGCATCAGAGACACCAAACGTGAGTGCGCCACGAGTGCTGTCAGCGACTCCAACTCGCATCGGGGCCGGGCAATCGCTTTTGATCTCAATCGATCATCGACGTGCACTCGAGCCAATGCCGAAATTGACATCGGTGATATTTGAGCAGGGCGACGCGCGATACGTGGCGACGATAGAACAAAACTCAGCACTGCTTGGGCCAATCACGGCGCCCGATGCGCCAGTCGGGCTCTTCGTCAGAACCACCAGACAGCTAATCGGCCGCGTCCAATTGCGTGTGTTGAATCCTTTGCGTGGCGAGCAAAGCGGGATTAGCGAGCCAGTGGCTTTGGAGATAGTCGACGAAGTGATTCCACCGGAACTAACCAGCGTTGGCGAAGCAACGGACGCTGACCTGGCCCCGCTGAAAGAGATGTATGAGATTCAAAAGCGGGCGGGCAAAGAGTTTCCCGACTATGACCCCGACAGCCGGTATTTAATGATCAAGGTCCAGGGCGTTGATTACAACCCGAATTTTGTTCGCATCACGCTCGAGCAAAGTGGTGAAGAGTTTGAGCTTTCACCAGAAGATTTCTCCTCATACTCCAGCGCCGGAGTGATTGTGAGGTTGCCCGAAGATCTGAAAGAGGG
>Ga0207647_10000689_pt1 | contig 26518 bp, 24 predicted proteins | sample KBSCornC2_FD_184295 | JGI IMG/M metagenome (GOLD analysis project Ga0207647, IMG submission 184295) | Corn rhizosphere microbial communities from Kellogg Biological Station, Michigan, USA - C2 (SPAdes) (version 2) | ecosystem: Host-associated > Plants > Roots > Rhizosphere ... | reverse complement strand
CACTCGCTACTTAAGCTCTTTAAAAAACCATCTAAACTCTATCAAACCACAGGGGTCAACATGCCCGGAATGCAGGGGTCAAATTAAACGGAATAAACACATTAAATAATATAGCATAAGACAGTGAGGAGGAAAGGTATTTATTAATCAGTTTTGGGTCAGGTTTGGGTCACATTTGTCTAAAAATGGGAGCTTATAAACTATCAAATTGCATGAAACTCAAGCCCAGTAAGGATTTTAGAAACTTCTATCTTCCAAATGGACTTGTATGGGGTGCAAGGGGTCGCTGGTTCGAATCCAGTCCACCCGACGAAAGTCCTGACGTAAATCAGGACTTTATTTTTTGCTGGAATTGTGTCTTAAGTAATTTTGAAGTTTGCGGGATGTAGCGCAGCCCGGTAGCGCACCACGTTCGGGACGTGGGGGCCGCTGGTTCGAATCCAGTCATCCCGACTTTTTTTTCCCAGTTTCCTTTATCTTCGCTCCTTAATGAAAATCCTCTTAAGGCAAGCCAGAATTATTGATCCTTCCTCGCCTTTTCATCAGCAAACAAAAGATATTTTAATTGAAGACGGAATCATTAAAGACATTGGAGAAATCAACAACGCTTCGTCTGAAGAAATTAATATTGAAGGACTTCATGTTTCCAATGGTTGGCTTGATATCTTTTCCAATTTTTGCGATCCGGGTTTTGAATACAAAGAGACTTTGGAAACAGGATCAAAGGCTGCGGCTGCAGGCGGCTACACCGACGTAATGATTCTGCCCAATACAAGTCCTGTTGTTCATAACAAAGCAGGCATTGAATACATTGTTCAGCGGAGCAAAGATTTTGCCGTTAACATTCATCCCATTGCTGCGGTCACAAAAAACACTGAAGGAAAAGAATTAGCTGAAATGTATGACATGCAGCAAAGCGGTGCAGTTGCTTTCAGCGATGGAACCAGCAGCATTCAATCGTCAGGATTGTTATTGAAAGCTCTGCAATATTTAAGAGCGATTGATAAAGCGGTAATTCAATTGCCGGACGATAAATCCATAAATCCGTCAGGATTGATGAATGAAGGAATTGTTTCTACCCAATTAGGACTACAGGGCAAGCCCGCCATTGCTGAAGAACTGATGATTGCAAGAGATATTGAATTGGTGAAATACACAGAAGGAAAAATTCACTTCACGGGCGTTTCAACTGTGAAATCAATTGAATTGATTCGCAAAGCAAAAAGCCAAGGATTGAACGTTACCTGTTCCGTTACTCCTTATCATCTTTGTTTTACTGATGAAGATTTACTCAGTTACGATACTAACCTCAAAGTAAACCCGCCGCTTCGCAGCAAAGAAGATCAACAGGCATTGAAACAGGCTTTACTTGACGGAACAATTGATTGCATCGCCACACATCACTTACCGCAAGACACCGATCATAAGGTTGTTGAATTTGAATACGCGCATTTTGGAATGTTGGGATTAGAGACAAGTTTTGCAGTAATCAGAACTTTCTTTGCGGAACTATCAATTGAAAAGTTGGTTGAAGCCCTGAGCATCAAACCAAGATTGATTTTCGGTTTGCCAAAAAACGCTATTGACAAAAATTCATCTGCAAGCTTAAGTTTGTTTTTGCCTGATGAAAAATGGAGCGTGGAAGCGCTTCATTCCAAATCCAAAAACTCTCCTTTTATTGGAAGAGAATTAACAGGCAGGCCAATCGGCATTATTAATAAAGACAAAGTATTTTTGAACGAATAAATTTTATGGACGTTTTAGAATCAGAACAGCAATACCAGCCGCAAATAAATTTTGTGAGAGAGGGTTTGAAAATTGGTTTAATCAATGGAGCAATTGCCCTGCTATTAATGTATGGAAGCTATTTTGCCGGATTGGACACCTTTGTAACTGTGCAATTCATTTCAGTGTTTATTCCTTACATGATCATCATTTTGATTATTTATGGATTTCAGTTAAGAAAACGCAATGGTGGTTACCTCAGTTTTAAGGATGGTTTGCAATATACCTTCATGTCGTACGTGATCGTGACCTTGCTTGTTGCTGTAGGTACTTATATTTTATATAATGTTGTTGATAAAGACCTCACTCAAAAATCATTCAACATCAGCATTGAAAAAACAAGAAACTTTATGCAAGGCCTTGGCGCAAAGCCGGAGGATATTGACAAGGAAGTAGAAAGAATGGGCGGCGCGCCTAAGGACACGGGATTGAGAAATATTATTTTCGGTGCAGGACAGGATATGATCTGGCATTTTGTAAAATCTCTATTAATAACCTTAGTCATCCGCAGAGAAAAACCATTAATGTAAATATGGATCTGTCAATTGTTGTTCCACTAAAAGACGAAGAAGAATCATTGCCGGAATTAGCAGACTGGATCAAACAGGTTTGCCATGCCAATAATTATTCTTATGAGATCATTATGGTTGATGACGGCAGCACTGATGATTCATGGAAAGTAATTGAACAATTGAGCAAAACAAATCCATCTGTCAAAGGAATTCGTTTTCAAAGAAATTATGGAAAGTCGGCTGCATTGAACGAAGCATTCAAAGCAGCGCAGGGAGACGTTGTAATAACGATGGATGCCGACTTGCAGGACAGTCCCGACGAAATCCCTGAGTTAAGAAGAATGATTTTAGATGGGGGATTTGATTTGATTAGCGGATGGAAAAAGAAACGTTACGATAACACGCTCACTAAAAATATTCCTTCAAAATTTTTCAATGCAGTTACACGCCGCATGTCAAAAATCAGACTTCATGATTTCAATTGCGGATTAAAAGCCTATCGAAAAAAAGTGGTGAAGAGCATTGAAGTGTATGGTGAAATGCACCGCTATATTCCCGTGCTTGCAAAATGGGCAGGCTTCAGAAAAATTGGCGAAAAGGTAGTGGAGCATCGTGCCAGAAAATATGGTGTATCAAAGTTTGGATGGAACCGTTTTGTAAATGGTTTCCTCGATTTGATTTCAATAATGTTCGTTGGAAAATTTTCCAAACGCCCGATGCATTTTTTTGGACTATGGGGAACGATCTGCTTTTTGATTGGCCTGGGGATTACCATCTATTTAATCATTGCCAAATTGATCGACCCTGAAAATTTTGCATTAACAAATCGCCCCGGTTTTTATTTAGCACTTACTGCACTGATTCTTGGAATGCAATTGTTCCTGGCCGGATTTATTTCCGAACTTATTTCCCGCAATGCTCCGGGCCGCAATTCTTATTTGATTGAAGATAAAATCGGGTTGTAATGAAAGTTGTGATCATAGGACCTGCACATCCGTTGCGTGGAGGGTTGGCAACTTTCAATCAACGACTGGCAAAACAGTTCCAGGATGAGGGGCATCAATGTTCGATCGTTTCTTTTTCATTGCAATATCCATCGTTTCTTTTTCCGGGCACCACGCAATATTCTTCCGATCCCGAACCACGGGATATTACGATCCATACACTGATCAATTCAGTAAATCCATTAAACTGGATAAGTGTTGGAAGGAAATTAAAAAAATGGAATGCCGATCTCATTGTTGTTCGATATTGGCTGCCTTTTATGGGGCCTGCATTAGGAACCATTCTCCGACAAGTGAAAAACAACAACCACACGAAAATTGTATGCATTGCAGATAATGTAATTCCGCATGAAAAAAGGCCGGGTGATATCCCTTTCACTAAATATTTTTTGAAAACTGTTGATGCGTTTGTAACCATGAGTGAAAAGGTGTTGAGTGATTTGCGGAGGTTCACCGATAAGCCTGCTCAATTGGTTCAGCATCCATTGTATGATAATTTCGGAAAGCCAATTTCAAAACAAGAAGCAAGGGCTTTTTTAGGATTGAATGAGAATGAAAAAATCATTGTATTTTTTGGATTCATACGACAATACAAGGGATTGGATTTGCTGCTCAAAGCCATGGCTGATGAAAGGATCAGAAAAGAAAATATCAAACTATTGGTTGCAGGAGAATTTTATGAAGACGAAAAACCTTATCATCAATTGATACAGGAAAATAACTTACAAAACCAGGTTATTCTGAAAACCAATTTCATTGCTGATGGTGAAGTGAGATTTTATTTGTGCAGCGGCGATTGTGTTGTTCAACCTTACAAAAATGCAACACAAAGCGGTGTCACTCCCCTTGCCTATCATTTTGAAAAACCGATGATTGTTACCAATGTTGGCGGATTGCCTTCATTAGTTCCCGATGGAAAAGTTGGTTTGGTTTGCGAGCCGGAACCAAAATCAATTGCAGATGCTATTCTTAAGTTTTACCAATTAGGCGATCAGTATTTTATTCCTCATCTTCGCAGCGAAAAACAAAAATATTCGTGGAGCAAGTTGACGGAAGCAATCTTCAATCTCGCTGAAAAAAGTTCAGAGCGTTGAAGAGTGCGACGAGGCCAGGCTTCATGGTAGCACTACAGCCAAGCACATAAAATGATTTACAGAAGCAAAGCACCATTACGAATTGGACTGGCAGGCGGAGGAACTGATGTTAGTCCTTACAGTGATTTGTATGGCGGTGCCATTTTAAACGCAACCATTTCTCTCTATGCAAATGCAAGTATTGAACTTTTGCAGGAAAACAAAATTTTGCTGGAAGCAAATGACCGTAGCGAAAACGAAGAATTTGATTTGAGAAATGAACTTCCCATCAACGGTCATCTCAATTTGTTGAAAGGCGTTTACAATTGCGTGGTTCGTGATTACGGGCAAATCAAATCGGGATTTAAATTATCAACCTTTGTTGATGCGCCTGCAGGTTCCGGACTTGGAACTTCATCAACGCTGGTTGTAGCCATTATTGGTGCGTTTGCAGAAATGCTCCGTTTGCCTTTGGGTGAGTACGACATTGCGCATTATGCATACGAAATTGAAAGAAAGTATTTAAATCTTGCAGGCGGAAAACAAGACCAATATGCGGCAACTTTTGGTGGCGTAAACTTCATGGAATTTTATGAGGGAGACAAGGTGATTGTCAATCCCCTTCGCATCAAGCAACAATATTTATTTGAACTCGAAAACAATTTGGTTCTTTATTACACCTCAACAAGCAGAGAGTCGGCTAGAATCATTGAACAGCAATCAAAAAATGTTGTTTCAAAAAAAGAGCAATCCATTGATGCCATGCACCAGTTGAAACATCAATCGCAAATGTTGAAAGAAGCGTTGTTAAAAGGTAGACTCAATGAATTTGGTGAGATACTGGATTATGGTTATCAGCAAAAGAAAAAAATGGCCGAAGGAATTTCAAATTCGTTGATCGAAGATATTTATGAAACTGCAAAAGCCTCAGGCGCAACTGGTGGAAAGATTTCAGGGGCCGGCGGCGGCGGTTTTATGACATTTTATTGTCCGGGCACGACCAAATATAAAGTGATTAAAAGTCTTGAAAAGTTTGGTGGCCATCATCGCAATTACCAGTTTGTTGAACACGGTTTGAAGACGTGGACGATTTAATTATGAATTAAGAACTTCGATGTATGCAAAAGATAAAAGACCTGGTTCAAGCCTCGATTGACGTCAAGCAGGCGGTTCTGAAAAATGATGCATTGCTCTCAACAATTGAAAATGTTGTTGATGTAATTGTTTCATCATTAAAAAACAATGGGAGAATTTATTTCTGCGGTAATGGGGGAAGCGCAGCAGATGCACAGCATTTGGCAGCAGAGTTTTCCGGACGTTTTTACACAGACAGAAAAGCTTTGCCTGCGGAAGCCCTGCACTGCAACACATCGTATTTAACGGCAGTGGCAAACGACTACAGTTACGATGTTGTGTATGCAAGACTGATTGAGGGCATTGCAAATGAAGGAGACGTTCTGGTTGGCTTGTCTACTTCCGGTAACTCCGGCAATATTGTAAAAGCATTTGAGGTAGCAAGAGAAAAAAAGGTTACTACTGTTGGTTTTACAGGATTAAGTGGCGGGGCCATGAAAACGTCGAGTGATTATTTGATCAACGTTCCTTCAACCGATACTCCACGAATTCAGGAGAGCCATATTTTAATTGGACATATCATTTGTCAATTGGTAGAAGAAAAATATTTTGCCAGCAATGGTTAAAGAAGCAATTATCCTGGCAGGCGGATTAGGGACAAGACTTCGTGAAGCCGTTCCTGACCTGCCAAAATGCATGGCTCCTGTTGCAGGCCGTCCCTTTGTTTCTTATGTAATTGATTATTTAAGAATGCAGGGAATTGAGCGGTTTATTTTTTCGCTCGGATATAAATGGGGCCTGATAGAAGCCTTTTTGCAAAAAGAATACCCCACACTTGATTATACCTCGGTAATTGAAGAGGAGCCGTTAGGAACAGGCGGCGCAATTCAACTGGCAATAAAAAAAACCCAAACGGAAAATGTTTTAATTGCAAATGGTGACACCCTTTTCAAAGTAAATGCTGAAGAATTGTTTTTCTTTCATCAATCGAACAACCCGGAGTGTACGCTTGCACTGAAACCAATGCAAAACTTTGATCGTTATGGCGGAGTTCAAATCGATCAGACAGGTAAGATTATTTCCTTCAGCGAAAAACAATTCCATGAAACGGGGTTGATCAATGGCGGCGTTTATTTGATCAATAAGTCAAAATTCTTATCGCATTCCTTGGCTGAAAAATTCTCCTTCGAAAAAGATTACCTGGAAAAATATTCCAAAGAACAAAATTTTTATGGCTCGGTGCAAAATGGATATTTCATTGACATCGGCATTCCCGGGGATTTTCAAAAAGCACAAGAAGATTTAAAGTCTTGTGTTCTTGACCTAAAAAAAATAGATAAAACCTGGACACTGTTTCTTGACCGTGACGGTGTGATCAACGAAGAAAAAGTTGGTGAATACGTTAAACACTGGGGCGAATTTATTTTCAGTAAAGGAACACTTGAGGTCTTTAAAAAACTCAGCGATGTTTTTGGCAGGGTCATCGTAGTAAGCAATCAGCGTGGCGTTGGAAAGGGATTAATGACGGAACAAGATTTACAAAGCATTCATTTCGAGATGCAAAGAGAAGTGCAAATTGTTGGAGGCAAAATTGATAAAATTTATTACTGCACAGAAAAAGATGACAAATTCTTTTTCCGCAAACCCAACCCGGGCATGGCTTTAAAAGCATCGAAAGATTTTCCTGATATTGATTTTTCAAAAAGTGTAATGGTTGGCAATAAACCAAGTGATATGAAGTTTGGCCGCTCTGCAGGAATGTTTACGGTATTTGTTACAACAACCAATCCCAGCCAATCTTTCCCTCATCCTGAAATTGACCAAATTTTCCCTTCGTTATTTGATTTTGCAAACGGCTTATAGTTCATTCAATTTCTTAAATCCTTAATCTGCGGCTTCTTTAGGATAATTTTTAAAGTTTTTTACCGTTCTTAGCATAGACCAATCGTCAATCCAAAGTGAAAAAGCCGCTTTTATATTTTATTTTTCTTTTTTCAATCACTACCTCTTTTGCACAAACACAAAAAATCACCCAGGCTGATCTGAAAATTCTTGAAAAGAAAGAAGACAGTTTGAAGCTGTATGCGAAAAGACTGATCACCGATAGTTTTCCAAACAACCGCATGAGAAGCGACAGCTTTTTTATTAAAGTTTTGATCAGGAGCCTTCTTGTAAAAAATTCATTTTATTATCCTTTTGATTCGGTCAAGGGAGTTGGAAACGTTTATGCTCCTGACAGCAGTTTCAGAATCATTACATGGTCGATTATCTATAATGAAGATGTTTGCCAGCAGCACGGAGTAATTCAGTTTCCAACAGCAACAGGTTCTCCCAAATTTATTCCGTTGTTTGATTATTCCTCCCAGACACCCTATCCCGAAGATTCAGTTCGTGATTACAAACATTGGATCGGTGCTATTTATTACAATGTTGTTCAAACCAAATACAATAACAAAAATTATTACACCTTGTTTGGTTATGATCCAAACGGTCCGCAGAGTAATAAAAAGTGGATTGAAGTATTAACTTTTGATGGCAATAGAATGCCTGTCTTTGGAGGGAAATATTTCTCTTTTGCTAAAGACAGTGTAAAACGTCCGGATGAATACCGCTACAGCATAGAGTACAAAAAAGAAGCTTCAACTACTGTAAACTTTGATAATGATCTGAACATGATTTTAGTTGATCATTTAATTTCGGAAACTGATCAACCTGACCTTCCACAAACTTTGGTTCCTGATGGAGATTACGAAGGATTCAAATGGGTAAATGGGAAATGGCTGCACGTTGATAAGGTCTTCAACCAGAAATTAGAAGATGGGCAGGCCCCTGTTCCGGATCCGATCCGTGATATCAAAGGCGGTACGAACGAAGAAAAACTTCAGCAGCAATCAGAAAAAAATAAAACTAAGAAAAAAGGCGGCGGTGATGGTGAATTGAATTGATTTTTAATCGTTCAATTTTAATACTGCGAGGAAAGCTTCCTGCGGAACTTCAACGTTCCCAATCTGACGCATACGCTTCTTTCCTTCCTTTTGCTTCTCCAATAATTTTCTTTTACGGCTGATATCACCCCCATAACATTTTGCGGTAACATCTTTGCGCATAGCAGAAATATTTTCCCTTGCAATTACCTTAGCTCCTATTGCCGCTTGAATTGCAATTTGAAATTGTTGGCGTGGTAATAATTCTTTCAGCTTTTCACAAAGTTTTCTTCCAAAATCTTGTGCGCGGCTGCGATGGATCAATGCACTTAATGCATCCACTTTATCACTATTCAACAATATATCCATCCTCACAATATCGGCTTCTCTGTACCCGATTGGGGCGTAGTCGAAAGAAGCATACCCACGTGTTTGAGATTTTAATTTATCGTAGAAGTCAAATACAATCTCAGTTAACGGCATTTCAAAAATCAATTCAACACGGGTCTGTGTAAGGTAGCTTTGATTGATGAGAATCCCGCGTTTGCCCAAACACAAAGTCATGATGTTGCCGATGTATTCCGGCTTGGTAATGATTTGTGCCTTGATGAATGGTTCTTCAATGCGATCTGTTTTTACAGGATCAGGAAACTCTGTCGGATTGTTTACAATAACCTTCACTCCTGCTGTTGTGTAAGCAATGAAACTTACGTTTGGAACCGTCGTTATCACTGTTTGATTAAACTCACGTTCCAACCGCTCCTGTATGATCTCCATGTGAAGCAATCCCAAAAATCCGCAACGGAAACCGAAGCCGAGAGCCTGCGATGTTTCCAATTCAAATGTAAGAGATGCATCATTTAACTGAAGTTTATCCATGCAATCACGCAACTCTTCAAAATCTTCGGTGACAACAGGGAAAATTCCGGCAAATACCATTGGTTTCACTTCCTGGAAACCTTTGATCATTTCCTGGGTAGGTCTGAAAGCATTGGTAAGCGTATCACCAACTTTTACTTCCTTCGCATTTTTAATTCCCGTGATGATGTAGCCAACATCACCTGCACTCACTTCATCTTTTGGTTCCATCTTCAATTTCAAAATACCTACTTCGTCCGCTTCATATTCTTGTCCCGTGGAAACAAATTGAACTTTATCACCTTTTTTAATTGTTCCATTTAATATACGGTAATAGACGATGATGCCGCGAAAACTATTAAAGACACTATCGAAGATCAATGCCTGCAGCGGTGCTTCCGGATTTCCTTTTGGCGCAGGAATTCTTTGAACAATGGCTTCCAAAATTGCATCTACTCCTAATCCTGTTCTTCCACTCGCCAATAAAATATCTTCCGGCTTGCATCCAATCAAATCAATAATCTGGTCTTTCACTTCTTCGATCATGGCTCCATCCATGTCAATTTTATTAATGACAGGAATGATTTCAAGATCATTATCAATTGCGAGGTATAAATTGGAAATAGTTTGGGCCTGTATTCCCTGGGTCGCATCCACCAGCAACAATGCACCTTCGCATGCAGCGAGTGCACGGCTTACTTCATAACTAAAATCAACGTGTCCAGGAGTGTCAATCAAATTCAAGATATAATTTTCACCATTGTTCTTATAGTTGATTTGAATTGCATGACTTTTAATAGTGATCCCTTTTTCTCTCTCCAGATCCATATCATCCAAAACCTGGTCCATCATCTCTCTTTCACTAATGGTGTTGGTCACTTGCAAAAGACGGTCAGCCAATGTTGATTTACCGTGATCGATATGTGCTATGATACAAAAATTGCGGATGTTCTTCATGTTCTCTGTCCCAATTTTGGGATTTGCGAAGGTAACTGATTTGGGTGGGATGACAGCAATGATTGAAGAGCTTTAATGCTATTGAATTCCTAATTGTTCCCTCCGCTTTTTAGTCAATTTCAATTTTACCAGCTCATAGCTCTGTTTAAGATATCGTTCCCATTCATTTTTACTAAGCTTTGATGGTTTTGTTACCAACACCCATTTTGCTCTTGCCAAATAAGGTGCAGGCATAAAGCCATCAGTTAAACTTACCTGTTCAAATTCCTCGTCACTCACTTTAAAGGAACATTTGAAAGGCTGTTCCAGCGGCATCATACAAAACATCCGTTCGCCAAGTGAAAAAACAAGATTATCCCATTTAATATCTTCGGTAACTGCAGGCAATGACAAACAAACCTTTCGAAGAAAATCAACATCCATATTTCTAAAATAAAAAAATCCCGCTGTAAAACGGGACTTAAAATATTGTTTGACTGTAAACACTAAACTGAAAACCTGAATTACGCCTGTTGCTGTTTTTCTGCCTTCGGTTTCTTTCCCGTTTTAGGAGTAAAAATCGCCAACATTCTTTTTCCTTCCAGCTTCGGCATGCTTTCCAATTGACCAAAATCTTTTAAACGATCAGCGAATTTCAAAAGCAACAATTCACCCCTGTCTTTGAATTGAATGGCACGTCCTTTAAATTGGACATAGGCTTTCACCTTGTTTCCTTCTTTCAAAAAGTTTTCAGCATGTTTTGATTTAAAATCAAAGTCATGATCATCAGTATTCGGCGTAAAGCGAATTTCCTTCATTTCGGTGGTCTTCGCCTTGGCTTTCATTTCCTTTTCTTTCTTCTTCTTATCGTAAAGGAATTTGTTGTAATCAATGATTTTACAAACCGGAGGATCGGCTTGAGGAGAAATTTCAACTAAGTCGAGTTGCTGGTCCTGTGCCATTTTCAATGCTTCCTGCGTTGGATAAACGCCAACGGTTACATTATCTCCAACCAAACGAACTTGTGGAACCCTGATGTGATGGTTAATGCGGTGCTCTGCTTCTTTGCGTGGTGCGAATCTTCCTCTGTTGAAGCCTCCGCCACCTGGTCTGAAACCTCCTCTGTTAGGTAATGCCATAATTTTTTGTCCACCGTTTGCCGCCGACAGCTTCAGCAAACACTGTGGTAATTGTTGTTTTTTGTTTTACGTTTCTGTCGTTGTAAAGAACTTTTTTTCCAGAGAAAATTCAAAATTAATGTTGTTTCTCTTTTCGTTTTTATAATGTACCGGTTTGTATTGTTACTGTCATCGGCTATTGCCCCGCAGTTCAGTACGCCTGTTAATCCTTACTATTATTTTCATCCCACCCTCTTGTCAAAGGTTTCCTCGTTTGCACACCTGCAAATTATTCTCCTCTTCTCGACTTTACTTCTTCAACAATCTCACTCAAGAATTCATCAACACCTTTTGCGCCCAAATCACCTTTCCCCTGCCGTCTTATGGAAATCCTATTTTCGTTCATTTCCTTTTCGCCAACCACCAGCATGTAAGGCACTTTCATTAACTCCGTATCACGAATTTTCTTTCCAATCTTTTCATTGCGGTCGTCAATCTCTGCACGAATATCAGCTTTTTTTAATTTTTGAAGAACATCTTTTGCATATCCTAAAAACTTGTCAGATATCGGCAAAATTTTCACCTGGAGCGGAGCTAGCCAAGTCGGAAATTTTCCGGCATAATGTTCCAGCAAAAATCCAATGAAACGTTCATGAGTCCCCAATGGAGCCCTGTGAATGATCAATGGGTTTTCAGCCTGGTTATTTTGATTGGTGAATGTCAAATTAAATCTTCTCCCCTGCGCAAAGTCCACCTGGTTTGTTGCCAATGTAAATTCTCGTCCAATAGCACTCCAAATCTGAACATCGATCTTCGGTCCATAAAAAGCTCCCTCGTCCGGAACTTCTACAAAAGGAATATTGGCTTCTGTCATCACCTCGCGAACCATGGCTTCGGTTTCCAACCACAACTCAGGTTCGTTCACATATTTCACACCAAGCTTTTCTTTTGAATGCAGTGACAAACGCATCACATATTTCTCAATTCCGAAAATCTTGAAATATTTCAGGTACATATCATTTACCGCTCTGAACTCCTGGGCAAATTGTTCTCTCGTGCAGTAAATGTGTGCATCGTTCATGTGAAGGCAACGGACACGCATCAAACCAAACAGTTCACCGCTTTGCTCATAGCGGTAACAGGTTCCGTATTCTGCCAACCGCAGCGGAAGGTCTTTATAACTGTGTTGCTCTGCCGCAAAAATTTTGTGGTGGTGCGGGCAATTCATTGCTTTGAGATAATACTTCACTCCTTCGAGCTCCATCGGTGGATACATGCTATCCTGGTAATAAGGCAAATGTCCGCTGGTGAGATACAAATTTTCCTTTGCAATGTGAGGCGTTACCACTCTTTTATATTCGGCTTCCAATTCTGTTTCTTTTGCAAGCTTCTCCAACTCCTCAATGATGATTGTTCCATTCGGCATCCACAAAACCAGGCCGGGACCAACATCATCATCCATTGTATAAATGCTCAATTCCTTTCCCAGTTTTCTATGATCCCTCTTCTTCGCTTCTTCAAGCATTTGCAAATACTCATCCAGTTGTTTCTGCGATGGAAATGTTACTCCGTAAATGCGGGTGAGCTGCTTGTTTTTTTCATCACCTTTCCAATACGCACCGGCAATATTGGTAAGCTTTACTGCTTTGATAAATCCTGTTGAAGGAATATGCGGACCGCGACACAGATCCGTAAAACTTCCCTGAGTATAAAAGCTGATATTGCCGTCTTCCAAATTTTGCAACAAATCCAATTTGTATTCATCGCCTTTCTCTGTGAAGTATTGGATTGCTTCTGCTTTCGGAATTTCTTTCCTGATGTAAGTGTTGTTCTGTTTTGCCAGCTCGGCCATCTTCACTTCCAGTTTGCGTAAATCTTCTTCGCTGATAGAACGATCGCCAAGATCAACATCATAATAAAATCCATTATCAACCGGGGGACCTACCCAAAATTTTACCCCGGGAAACAAAGCTTCAATCGCCTCGGCCATCAGGTGTGCAGAAGAATGCCAAAAAGTGCTCTTTCCCCCGTTATCATCCCAGGTTAAAAACTTCACTGCCGTGTCTTCATTAATGGGACGTGTAGCATCCCACACCTGCCCGTTTACATCTGCTGCCAATACTTTCCTGGCCAATCCTTCTGAAATAGATTTGGCTACCTCCAATGCAGTTGTGCCCTTCGGATATTGACGAACGGCACCATCGGGAAATTTTATGTTTATAAATTCACTCATAAAGTGCGGCAAAATTAACAAAATCAATGCGAAAGCATGATGAGTAAAGTAAGCTTAATAATTAATTTGCGATTGCGATGAAAATGAAACCCGGGAAAATTCTTTTTTTATTTTTTCTGCTGATTGCTTTTGTCCCCCAAAAAGGAAAAAGTCAAAACCTAACGGGAATATGGAGAGGCTATTTTATTACCGAAAACGGGGAAACCTACAAATACGAATTACAAATAGGCCAATCTAAAACCAACCGCATTTCAGGTGTTTCCTACTCCTATCTCGACACCAGATTTTACGGCAAGGCCACCTTAAGCGGAACCTTTACAAAATCAAATGCCTCAGCATTGGTGCAGGAAATAAAAACTGTAGAAGTGAAAATGTCTTCTGGTTCTTTTTCATGCATTATGAAATGTTTATTGAATTATTCCAAGTCGGGGCGTGAAGAGTTTTTAGACGGTACCTTTTCGAGCAGTTACGAACAGTCCAGTGAATCCCTGGGCATTAAACGTGGGGGTAATTGCGGCGGTGGAACGATCTCTCTTCGCAAGGTTCCCACTTCGGATTTTTATATAGAACCCTTTTTGAGAGATAAGATAAAAACCGATACGCCAAACAAAAAACCAGTTTCATCAACACCTGTCAAGCCGAGACCTAAGGTGCAAACGACGGCTACAAAACCACAAACAAAAATCTCAAAACCAACGGTTAAAGCAAATACCGTAACAAAAAATAAAAATCCAAAAACATCGACAACAATTGCCAAAAATCAATCCACCAAACCGCTCAACGCTGACACAATCAAACGTAATACTACTCCTGTTGTCATCGAAAGGCCCAAAGAAATTCCCAGGATCACCATTCCTGAAACAACCAGATCGAGAGAAAATAATTTGGTGAAGACGCTTATTGTAAACAACGAAGAAATTACCATTCGCTTGTATGACAATGGTGAAGTAGACGGTGATACAATTTCGGTTTATTTAGACGGAAAGGCTGTTCTTTCCAACAAAGGCTTGTCTACAGTACCCATCTCTTTAAAATTAAAACTGGATGAAAACAATCCGGAGCATGTGGTGGTCATGGTAGCAGAAAATATGGGACGCATCCCACCAAATACTTCTTTGATGATTGTGCAGGATGGTGATAACCGTTATGAAGTAAGCATTACTTCTACAGAGCAAAAAAATGCGATGGTACGATTTCGGTACCAGAAAAAATAAACCACTTAAATAATTTTTAATCGCTCCATTATGAAAATATCTATTTTCCGACTGTGAAGTATCGTTTGCTTATATTATTGCAATTATTATTGATTTCATCTTTTGCATTTACACAAGAGCTAAACGGAATCTGGAAAGGAACGATAACTCAGCAGCCCGGCGGGTGTTTTCCTGTTTACAATGTAGAGTTGCAAGTGAACATCTATAACAATGTTGTCAGCGGTGTTTGTTATCACTATTCCGACTTCAATAATTATGTAAAGAAAAACTATGACGGCGTTTATAATGCCGCAACAAAAACGATCAATATCCAGGAACACCGGGTAATGACTTTTCACATTCCGCAGGACTGTACACCATGCATCCGTTATTTTAGTTTAACCTATAGCAAGCAGGATAAAGAAGAAACCCTGAGCGGCGATTGGGGCGGAGTTGTAATGAACGGAACATTGGCTTGTACGCCGGGCAAAATTGTTTTGCATAGAATTGTTGAATCCGAATTCAGTCACATCAAAGAAATAAAAGTTGACACCGGCATTTTGAAATTGGATTTTTATGATAATGCAGAAATAGATGGCGACTCCATAAGTGTGACCGTAAACAACAAAACGGTTTTATCACACCAGTTATTGGGCTTAAAACCGATAACGGTTGAAGTGAAAGTTTCTTTGGATGAGCCTGAACAGGAAGTAACAATGGTAGCAGAAAACTTGGGAAGCATTCCCCCAAATACGGCCTTGCTTATCGTAACGGCAGGCAACAAACGTTACCAGCTCTTTTTAGCGTCCAATGGTAAAAAAAATGCCCAGGTCAGATTTGTGTACGAAAAGCCGACACAATGATTGTTAAAGAATGAAGAATCAAAATTCCAGACTGTACTGCTTTTAATTCTTCATTCTTCGTTTTAATTTTTATTTCTTAAAAACCTCTCTGGTTTCCCCTTGGTTCGGGCAAAGGTTTTCTCGGGATCATTTCATCACGTTGTGCCGTGTTATAAACAAATGCTGCAACAATTGTAGCTGCTTGTTTTAAATCTTCAGGAACTAAATGATCATAAGTATCCATATTGCTGTGGTGCGTTCTTGTATCGTATTCAATTGGATCCTGGATAAACTGGAAGCCCGGAATACCAACTGCATCAAATGAAAGATGATCGGTTCCCCCGGTGTTGCTGATTGTCAGAGTAGAGGCACCCATTTCATTGAACGGCGCTAACCAACCTTCAAACAGGTCTTTCACCTTATCATTTCCCTGCAAATATACTCCGCGAATTCTTCCTGTTCCATTATCCAGATTATAATACGCTGAAACCTTTGCCTGGTCGGGGGTAAGTTTCATTGTAGCAGGATCACCAAAATGATTTTTTACATAATTCCTTGAACCAAACAAACCTTCTTCCTCGCCACTCCACAATACAATTCTGATTGTTCTTTTTGGTTGCAGTCCCATTGATTTAATTAAACGAACGGCTTCCATCATCACCGAACATCCTGCAGCATTATCCGTTGCGCCTGTTCCTGCATGCCATGAATCCAAATGGCCTCCCAACATTACAATTTCATCTTTCAACTTTGGATCCGTACCCGGAATTTCAGCAACAACATTATATCCTTTTGTATCGGTGGTAAAAAATTTTGTTTTTACATCTGCTTCCAGCTCTACAGGGACACCTGCAATTACCAATCGTTGTATTCGCAAATAATCATCGCTTGATAGTTCAACGCTTGGTGGTGCTTCGGGTTGATCGGTTTTGTAAGATCCGCCACTTTGTACAAAAACAGTTCCTTCGGATCCTCTTGGAGACATTGCCAAAACCAATGCAGGTTTCTCAGAAATGTACAAGGCGGTCAGTGTTTGCTGAAAAGCTCTCCTTGATGCAAAGGTATTTCTGAACTGAGGGTTGCCCTGGCGGTTTGGTTGCTGCTGGCGTTCAGCTTTTGCCATTTTATCTAACTCTTCATCAGTAAAACGGCTTCCATCGGGTTTGTACGAAGGATGTAATGTGTCATTCATCATAGTCATTACAATCTTGCCTTTTAACTTACCTGTATATTGCTGTACAAGACTTGCTGAATCAGTAGCCGTAATTAAAACTATATCACTTGTCAATAATTTCTTTCCCGTGCTCCCTGTCCATGCAAGCGGATAGGCGATCAGCGGCGCATAGTAAGGTTTAGTCATGGCAACATAACATTTCTCCTGTTGCCAGCTTCTCCCAAAATCTCCCCATGGTTCTAAAGCAGCATTGGTCAATCCCCAACTCTGCAATGTGTTTTTTGCCCATTGCGCCGCGCGCATAAATCCGGGGGAGGAAGTTAACCTGGGCCCGCTAACATCTGTCAGATGAAAGGCAACATCCATTACTTTGGAATTTTTTTGCTCTTCATCTTTGATCTTTTTAATTACCGAGGCATCGAAGCTGGTTTGCGCAAAAAGAAATAAAGCAACACTTTGCGCACAAGCGAAAAGAAAAAGCTTTCTCATTTGGTTTTGATTTGAACACGAAAAGTTAGAGCAAACAAGGTTTATGTACGTTAAAATTTAAAGTTCCACGTCACCGCAGGCAGTATTGGGAAGAGAGAAACTTGTTTTGCCTGCACTTGCAAAGTGCCGTTGTACGGGCTTCCAGTCTGATCGAAATAAATGAAGTAAGGATTAAGACGACTGTAAACATTGTAAATACTAAACACCCAATAGCTTTGCAAACGTTTATTCTTTTTTTGCTTTGGTGTTAAGGTTGCAGAAAGATCGAGACGATGGTAGGCACCTAAACGGTATTGATCAATGTTACTGTAATCCTGCGTCAGCACCCCGTTGATGATATAAAAACGTTCGGGAAGTGAAGTTGCATTTCCTGTGGCATAGATGAACACGGTTCCGAATTTCCATTTAGAATTCAGTTCATAATTACCAACAACAGAAAGATCGTGCCTTCGGTCGTATTTCGCAGGATATTTTTCTGCCGCATTCAAATCAGCAAATTTTCTCCATGTCCATGAAAGTGTATAGCCGATCCAGCCCGTAAACCTTCCCCTCACTTTGTTGACAAACAATTCAGTTCCATAACTCCACCCTTTTCCAAAAACAAATTCTTCTTCAGGATCAGACAATGAAGGCGTATACCCTTCTTTGTATTCGATTTGATTCTGCATCTGTTTGTAATACAATTCAACCGAAGTTTCATATGCGTTATTGGAAAAGTTTTTAAACAATCCTGCTGAATACAGCCAGCTCAATTGAGGTTTGACCCGAAACGTGCTTGGTACCCAAAGATCCGTTGGCAACGTTGTTCCCGCATTGCTTACCAAATGAATGAATTGCAAATTGCGTGTAACCGAAGCTTTGAAAGAAGTTGAGGTATTGATTTGATAACGCACAGTTATCCTTGGTTCAAGTCCCGAATAATTTTTAACCGTTTGAAACCGGTTGTAAACAGTGCTATCCAATTTGTTTTGATTCGCATCACGAACATATTTTGTGTAAGGACCGATTTGTGTAAAATCAGACCAGCGCAAACCATAATTCATTTTGATTTTATCACTCAGGTCCCAATCATCCTGAACGTACAAAGCTTTTTCAAAAGCATACTTCACTCCTTGCGAGGAGGGTTGAAACACAATTGAATCCTGTTTTCCGGAAGCAACGTTCGGAATGAACTTGTGATAAGTGAATAGTCCGCCAAATTTTATTTTGTGCTGTCCCGAAGGATAATAATCAAAATCGATTTTTGCATTTCCGTCTTTTATCCCCGAAGACAAATTGACTTCAAAAGTATTTTGGGCTGCACCAAAGCTGAAGTGATAGTCATTGTAGACAACTGTTGTATTTGCAAAAAGTTTCGGAGTGAAAATATGGTTCCACCTGAGCGTGGCTGTTGAATTTCCCCAGGGAATATTGGCACGAAAGGATTGCTCTGCGTTCTTGAATGTAAAAACGTCTCTACCAAAATAACCACTCAAATACAAACGGTCTTTATCGGAAAAACGATAATTGATCTTTGCATTCATATCGTAGAAATAATATCCGGAGCCGTAAAAATTACTGCTCTTCTTTACAAAGGGTTTTACCAGCGCATCGATGTAAGTTCTTCGCGCAGAAATCATGAACGAAGCTTTATCTTTTTTTAAAGGACCCTGCAAAGAAAAACGGGAGGCAATCAAACCAATTCCTCCATCAGCCTGGAATTTATTCATGTTTCCATCTTTCATGGAAACATCTAATACAGAAGACAGCCTTCCTCCGTATTGAGCAGGCATTCCACCTTTAATAAGAGAAACATTTTTAATGGCGTCGGAATTAAAAATCGAAAAAAAACCAAACAAATGTCCCGTGTTGTAAACCACAGCATCATCCAGCAAAATCAAATTTTGATCCGGGCCTCCACCACGCACATAAAAGCCTGCATTGCCTTCGCCGGCATTTTGAATGCCAGGCAAAAGTTGAACCGCTTTCAACACGTCCACCTCTCCTAAAAATGCAGGAATGTTTTTTATTTGATTGACAGAAAGGTCAATCTTTCCCATTTGAGCATTACGAACATTGGCGTCTCTTCTCTTACTGAATACAACCACTTCATTTAAGGCTGAGGACTTAGGTAGAAGAAAAATGGTATGCTCTACATTGCCGTGCAAACTGACACGAAATGATTGTGCCAGATAGGAAACATGAGAGATCAAAACATCGTAGTCCCCTTCATTCAGTGTAATGGAATAAAAACCATATTGATTGCTGCTCAAAGATTTTCCATTGACAGAAATAGTTGCTCCAATAACAGATTCGCCATTAGTTGTGTCTTTAACATAGCCGTTTAATGTGAACTTGTTTTGTGCAACCACACATAGGCTTTCACAGAGCAGAAAGAGAATAATGACAACTCGCATGTAATCTTACTTCGTCTTTGTAAAATCTATTGTTGATTTTGTGCTACCGCAATCGATCATGGCTCCTCCATAATGTGGATGATGCAAACCCAAGTAAGGATTGCGGATCGAATCGGTCGTACTCAACCAATCACCCGGTTCGGTATCGTTAAAAGCCATCGGGCATTCATTTAAATACACTTTCTTTTCATCGTATTGAACAGCTCTTAAAAAATCATACAGGTTTTGTGTAAGCGAGTTCAATCGATGGCGTTTGTCCACAATTGAATTAGCGGAAGCCATTTGTTGCAAATCCTTTTTGGCAAGATCCAATGAATTGTTTGCCGTTTGTTTTACTTCAGGAGTAAATTCATCAAGCTTGATATTGTTAAGATTTGTTTCTACTTCCTTCGATTTTGAACTGACTGCGTTGGAATCCCAATTCACAAAAGCCTCGGTCAGGGAATGGTATTGGTCCATTGCATTTTGAACGGATGTATTAAAAGCACTGCTGTGTTTACTCACCACTTTCGGTTCCGGCTTCGAATTATTGCAGGAAAGCAGCAAAATGAATAAGAAGAATGGAATGAAAATCCGCATTGAACAATTTTTCGCAAAACTAAGAACAGATAAAGGATTTTGATGGTTTTTGCAGATTTAAGAGAATTTATAAGGAAGCTAAATATTTCTTAAGGAAATTTGCGCCTTTATTTGAAAACTGAAATTTGAAATATTACTAATGCTGGCAGGTTTACAAAATGTTACGTTTGAGTTTGGTGCACGAACCATTGTGAAAGATGCAACATGGCATATTCATCCTATGGAACGCATTGGATTGATTGGCTATAATGGCACAGGTAAATCCACTTTATTGAAATTATTTGTTGGAGAATACCAGCCCTCGAAAGGAACCGTGGAAAGAAGCCGCAACACTACCATCGGCTACTTGCACCAGGACCTGCTAAGCTTTGATACCAGTGAATCCATTCTTGAAGTGGCGATGCATGCCTATGATAAAGCAAAAGCTTTGGAAAAAGAACTGGATCGCCTTACAAAGGAAATCGAACACAATTCCACCGATCAATTGCTTGATCAGTACAGCCATAAGCTTCATGAATTCGAAGAAGCGGGCGGGTATGTGATGCAACATGAAACAGAAGAAGTGTTGCAGGGTTTGGGTTTTGAAAACAAAGATTTAGCAAGACCCTATCGTGAGTTCAGCGGCGGATGGAGAATGAGGGTGTTGCTTGCAAAGATGATCCTTCAGCAACCAGATTTATTGTTGCTCGATGAGCCGACGAACCACCTGGACTTGCCGTCAATAGAATGGCTTGAAAAATATTTGCAGCATTATAAAGGCGCAGTGGTTATTGTGAGCCACGATAAATATTTTCTCAACCGCATGGTAAAAAAAATTGTTGAACTCTATCAACGTGAGCTTCATTTCTACAGCGGCAATTATTCTTATTATGAAGAACAGAAGCAGGAACGTGTGGAGGTTCAGCAAAGAGCTTACGAAAACCAGCAGGATTATATTAGGCAGAACGAACGGTTGATTGAACGCTTCAGAGCAAAGGCAAGCAAGGCTGCCATGGCACAAAGCTTAATGAAGAAACTCGATAAGCTTGAACGTATTGAAGAAGCAGAAATCGAAAGACCAAACATCAGGATCAATTTCAACATTGATAAAACGCCGGGCAAGGTATTGGTTGAATTGAAACATATAACCAAACATTTTAAGGATGTTGACATTCTTGACAACGCTTCAGCGGAAATTGAACGTGGGGATAAGATTGCCTTGATCGGCGCCAACGGAAAAGGTAAATCAACTTTGCTGCGCATTATTGCCGGCACCGAACCTTTTGGTGGCGAACGCAAATGGGGACATAATATCGATCCTGCTTTTTATGCACAGCACCAATTGGAAGCATTGAACCTGACCAACACCATCATTGATGAAATGAAAGAAGCAGGTTCCCAAAAAACAGAACTGGAGTTGCGGTCCCTTCTTGGGTGCTTTCTATTCAGCGGTGATGATGCCGATAAGAAAATAAAGGTGTTGAGCGGTGGTGAAAAGGCAAGAGTAGCGCTGGCAAAAACAATTCTTTCGAAAGCAAATTTTTTATTGCTCGATGAACCGACGAACCACCTCGATATTCATTCCACAGAATTATTGGTAGATGCATTGAACCGTTATGAAGGAAGTTTCATCCTGGTGAGCCACGACCGTTATTTTATTTCAAAGACTGCCAATAAAATCTGGGAAATTGTTGATCATGAAATAAAAGAATTCAAGGGAGGTTATGAAGAGTATGTAGAATGGAAAGAGAGAATGAGTTCTCAGAAACGTGAAACTGCGGAAGATAAAAGGGAAAACAAACCCCAGGTGCAGAAGCAACCTTCAGTTGAGACCAGGCAATTGGAAAAAGAAAAGTCCTCGCAAGCAATTTCCGAATCAGAAAAATCTCTGCTCAAGAAAGAACTGCAGAAGCAGCAAAAAACATTTCAGCAATTGGAAAAGAAAGTAGCGGAACTAACACAGCAAAAAGAAGAACTGGAAGTAATGCTGGCAAAGCCTGAAGTATATTCCAGTGCGCAGGAGTTTAAAAAAACCGAAACCTCTTATAAAAATGTTTTGAATCAATTAACGACAACCAATAAGGAATACGAAAAGGTTTTTGAGAAGATCATTGAGTTGGATGAGCAGTTGCTTGCTTAATCATTTTTACGGTCGAGGGTAATGGTTGTTTGAAATACAAGTTGCCTATTATCAATAAAGTTTATCCCTATCAATTGAGCGCCCGTTTTTTGTTCAATCCTCAAGAACAATTCACCGCTTATCTTGTTATACAAGAATAATCCCGGCCGATGTTAACGCCGGGAACATTCATAAATTAGTGGTCAGCTTAACAAAACCGTTTTACAAACTAACTGGTCTTCTTATGAATACATTTAGGAAACATTGGTTTGATATTGGTGGAGTGCTCTCCATATTCATCCTGGTTTTTGTTTTTTACAATCACAGCTTATCCCTTTATCAAAAAACGGTTTGGCTAAGTTTAGTCACCCTGCTTTTTCACCAGCTTGAAGAGTATAGAATTGCGGGCACTTTCCCGGGAATGGTTAACCGGGTTATGTATAACAGTCCCCTGCCGGATCGCTATCCCCTAAATTCAAGAACCGCTGTTTATGTAAATGTTTATTTTGGTTGGATTGCTTATGCCTTAGCTGCCATTTCGGGCGAAAAAGCAGTATGGCTTGGCATTGCTACTATGTTGGTTTCTTTGGGTAACACCATTGCCCATACTATTGTTTTTAATCTTAAGGGCAAAACCATTTACAATGCTGGCCTAATCACGAGTTGGATATTTTTTCTCCCCTGCGCTTGTTATTTCTTTTACATCATCACTGTGGAGCATTTAGCAACTGCTGTTGATTATATCGTTGGCATTCCATTAGGCATTGGCTTTAATGTTTTAGGTATTATCAAACTGATTGACTGGTTTGCCGACAAGAATAGTCCTTACATATTTGAGCAAAGAAATTTATTGCCCCAGGACAGAGCTAAAAACACCTGACAAGGGATATATTTAGATACTGCCAGTAGGAATTCACCATGTTGCTTACCAGCCAATCCACTATTGACAAACAACAAAAAAGTTTATAGCTTAATGTTTTCCCTTTTATTCAAATGACAACAATCAGGCACTCAAGATTAAGCTTACTTGTTTTTACCCTCAGTGTTTTGGTTTTCCTCTACATTTTGGCGGGCAGGTTTTTAAGTGTGTATCAATATAAATTTACCGGCGCCGTCTTCGAAATACTCTGGTTGCCTGCTATCCTGTTAGCCTTTGCCTGTCCTGTTGTTTCACTTATATTCTGGATCAGGACCAAGTTTGATTTAAGATCTCTTTTCTTTTATTCGCTGCTTATTGTGGCCCTTGGTTTTCTGATTGCAATGGCAACTTAACTTCATTTATCTTTTCATTTGGAAACTTTCAGCTTCATGGAAATTACAGGTTTTCAAATGTAATGGAAGAAACTCATTAAAACAGCAACATGAACTCTACAAACAATCATGACGAACGCATTGCAAAAATGAGCTTTGCCTCGGTGTATCCACTCTATCTTTCAAAAGTTGAGAAGAAAGAAAGAACCAAAGAAGAATTGCACCAGGTAATCGAATGGTTAACAGGATATGATGAAAAAAAGCTTCAGGAACTGGTAAAAGCGAAAGTGAACTTTGAAGAGTTCTTTCAAAAAGCTTCAATCAACCCCAATGCGCATCTTATTACCGGCGTTATTTGCGGCTACCGTATTGAAGAAATTGAAAACCCTTTAACCCGCCAGGTACGGTATCTTGACAAACTGGTCGATGAATTGGCAAAAGGCCGCAAGATGGAAAAGATTTTGCGGGGTTGAAAGAGTTGAGTGTAAAGCCCCTCAACACTCCTTTTTGCATCCCTGGATAAGTAATTAATTTAATTAAAACATTAATTACGACATCAGCCACGCCTCCCCTCTGTCATGTTCGGGAAGCCAAAGTCGAAGACCCTCTCCCACATATCAGAAACTGTTTAAGCTACCGCCATACCCTTACAACCACATTACATCAAATCACTATCTTTATTTCATCTCATCGAAAGCACTTTCTATGAAATCAATCAGTTTGTTTGTTTGCGCCTTGCTGTTTACAATCCTCACCTTTGCCCAAAACAACCTTGACAGCGCTGTTCACAGGCTCGCCCAGGAAAAAGATGCTCAGAAATCATTGGCCATGATGAACAGCATCATCAAAGAATTTAAGCTCAATAAAGCCAAAGATGCCGAAACGCTTGATGCCTTGTACGGAACGGTTGCGGTAAACTTTGCCATGAGTCGCAACTATTCTCAATACGAAAAGTACATCGGTTTGATCCGAAACAAATTCAACCGGACATCTTACATGAACATGGCAGCAAGTAAAATGCTTGATGAAAATATTGACTACGCTTATGCCAACAAAATTGCCAAACAAACATTGACCTTGTATCAATCGTTCAGAAACGATTCGACAGCAAGGCCGAAAGAATTTTCAAAAGCAGACTGGGAACGTTTTATGAACTTTGCCCAATATCCTTACTATGACACTTACGCACACTCGCTTTTTAAATTGGGTAAATACGATGAAGCACTTCAATACCAAAAGAAATCATTCGATGCCGAACCTGAAAACGGCGTTCCTTCATCTGTAGAACGCTATGCTGAGCTTTTAACCCTAACAGGCCATAAAGACCAGGCCAAGCAATTGCTTTTAAAAATGGCAAGCCGTGGAAGATTGAACGAGGGAATGACAGAGCAACTGCAGTCCATTTATATTTCGGAAAAAGGAAGCGATGAACTTTTGGGTGCTTATTTGGATAGTTTGCAAAAGAATGTTCAGGCAAGTTTGGTGCAGGAGTTGAAACCAAAAATGCTCAATGAAACCGCTCCTGGTTTTTCGTTGAAGGACATTAATGACAAGGAAGTAAAGCTTTCCGATTATGCAGGTAAGATAGTGGTGCTGGATCTTTGGGCAACATGGTGCCGTCCATGCATTGCATCGTTCCCGGCCATGCAGCTGATGGTACAAAAACACCCGGAAGTCGCATTTCTTTTTATTGACGTCCAGGAGCAGGATGCAAACCCATTACCAAGAGTGAAAAGCTTTATTGAAAAGAAGAATTATCCTTTTACGGTGCTGATTGATGAACCCGTCCAGAATAATTCAGAAAAGTATAAGGTTATATCGGCTTACAGGCCCAACGGCATTCCTGCAAAATATATTATTGACAAAAACGGCATTCTAAGATTTAAAACTGCAGGCTTCGATACCGATAGCGAATTGATTAATGAGCTGGAAGCAATGTTTGAAATAGTGAAAAAATTGTAATGACATGATAAAACTGTTCTAATGGATACAAAAATCAAAGACTACATTTCAAAACAATCCGCAGACAGACAAGGAATCCTTGCTGATATTCATGGCATCATTATAGATAAGGACAAAACAGTTATTGCCACAATGGAGCCCATGATGGGAAAGGAAATGATGATGTACAAAGCAAAAGGCATGATGAAGTATGCACTGTCAAGCGTAAAGAAATACATCTCGCTACATTGCCTGCCTATTTATGGTTCGCCAGTGCTGTACAATAAATACAAGGAGCTTTTACCCAATGCTAACTTTCAAAAAGGCTGTATCAATTTTACTTCGGCAGATCAAATGCCGTTAAACACAGTAAAGCAATTGTTCGCTGAATGTTCTGCAATTGATTTGGTGAAGATGAGGGAAGAGTATTTGAAGGAAAAGAAAGAAAAGAAGAAATTAAAGAGTTGACAAAAGACTATTTAATCATACCAATACAGAATTGATTGATGGTTCGAAAGACATGATTTAAACAGCGAAAGGATTATTATAATACTATGATGACAAAAAAAAGAATTCTAATTTCCTCCTGTGTCCGCAGCCTAGCACTTTCATTCCCCTTAGTCGGTTTTGTTTATGGCTTCTTTAATTGCAAAGATTGCGGCAATGGCATCTCCGGTGTTATTGGAAGATTGTTTATTGCATGTGTTGAGGCAGTGTTGACAACTGTAAGCTTTGGTACGCCATGGAAAAATGAAGGCGGTACTTCCAGCACAAATTTGAGATGGTATGTTTTTGCAACCTTCTTAATTCTGACAATAATTTTCCTGGTAAGAGAAAGAAGCAAAACAAACCAGCCTTGAATTATCTATTATCATTAAAAAACTCTATTCGCTTCTCCCCTTCACAAAATCACTCACCAAATAACTGATCAACTTTCCGGTTGATTCACTGGTTCTTCCATCAGATAGTCTTGTTGCGCCTTCGCAAATATGTAAATAACATGGTTTTGATTGTGCAGCACAAAGATTGACATACTGC
>Ga0207647_10000686_pt1 | contig 26577 bp, 19 predicted proteins | sample KBSCornC2_FD_184295 | JGI IMG/M metagenome (GOLD analysis project Ga0207647, IMG submission 184295) | Corn rhizosphere microbial communities from Kellogg Biological Station, Michigan, USA - C2 (SPAdes) (version 2) | ecosystem: Host-associated > Plants > Roots > Rhizosphere ... | reverse complement strand
TTTTTTCGTCCCCGCCGCAACACTTCGCAGAGACGGCGATAGAGACTACGGGAATACCTTCCGTGATGCCGGAGAGCCTTCTCTCCTCTGTCGAACTCCAACCCAGTGCGCCGAGTCACATCGTGCTCAGGGACCCGCGTCGGGAACGCATCAAGCTCTCCCTGGAGGACCTTCTGGACTGGTCCAATCTCGAAACGGTTCTTCCGGAAAAGAACAATGCTGGCGAAGATGTGTTGACGCATCCCCGGTACGACCTCGAGGTGGATCCGGCAAAGTCACCGCTCTCGACCCGAGTCGAGCTACCGTGGGGTACGGAGTTCACGCCTAGTAGGAGTCAACGGGCCGAAAAAATCGCCTGGCATCATGCGATCAGGCCCAAGGCAGCCGGTTCATGGTCGCCCATGTGGACCACAGCGCTGGTAGGAAAGGGAAGCAAGTTGCCGCAAATGGAGGTGCTGAGTGTTCGCGGTTTCGAGCGCGGGCAGACTACCGGGTCGGAGGATTCTGGAAACCTAGTGGTGCGCTATCGCGACACACCTGGAGCGCAAAGCCCGACGCGGGCTCCGCTGTCGAATTATGACAGGTTAACGATTGCCTCCAGTCTGTCCGGGCGATTCCCATATACAGGGAGGGCGGGTCCGCCGCCGCAGCAAACCGCGCTTGTCCAGTACGCGAATACATGTGCGAGCGCCTGCTATATGGGTGGGCGCGTGATACCCGTCGAACAATTCCGGCTGAGCGCGTTGGGCGGCTGGTTAAAATTCGATGCACACTGGGTTCCTGCACCCAATTGCGCCCAGACGGGCTGGGTACAAAGGACCAGTCTTGGTAGGGACGAGCACGTGGAAGTCTTGGATGCAGGCTTCCTATACCCCTTCGGCACGCCTTGCGAGTTGGTCGTACAGTCCGAACGAGTGTTCGTACTGGATGCCGAGGGGCACTATGTAGCTCCGATCGTGAAGCAAGTGTTTCTTCAGGTTGCCGAGAGTAATCTCGTGCCTATCACGCACTCGGAAACGCCCTTCGTTTCCATTTCAATCAAGACGAACAAGACGCCCCCGCTAGACCTCCCCGCGGGAGGGAACTTTTCCGACTATCGGAAATATGACTTCTTCGTTCCGACTGTGAATGGCGTTCCATTCGCGTTCGATCATGTAGGGACCGATTGGGGAGGCGACAGCCATCACGGCGCGATGCCGCTGATCTATATCAGCAACAAGACAACGATGGCCAACGGGCTGATATGGGAAAGCGGATATCCCTATCCGCATAGCCAACGCGACGCCATATGCGGCGTGGACAACTCTGGTGTCCCCGACGCAGCCCACACTATCCCGAAGTCAGGAGACGGCCTGAAGGTAGTGGACAAGATTTGGAATGGCACTGACTGGCGATTCGCCAAGTACCGCGCGTCCCTTGCTGCGCTCGCAAAGTCCATCATCAAGGGCGATACCTCGCAAAGAGTCGACTGGATCGAATGGTGCCGTGCCGGCATTCCGGACATGAGTCCCGCAAGCGCCGTGGCAAGACCTTTTAGCGCGCGTTCGCGAACACTGCGTCTTCGGCTTGAGGGCATCGCCCAGATGTCGGGCCAGGATTCATCGGTAATTGCCACATACCGAGATGTGCGGTCCGTGGATTGCCCGCTTCTTGACCCAGATCCCACGGCGCCGCCTGATCTTTACAAGCTGAACGTCCAGCCAGGAGAGAGCCTTTCCGCCGCTCCATACCTTTATCTGCTTGAGACACGCGCACTTATCGGCGAGACAGGGACGCCTGCGGCTCTCACCGACGCACAGCGTGCTGCGCAGATCCGCGAGAACTATTTCAACGTTTCCTCCGGCTCTATATCCGATGCACTCTTCAACGGCATCACAAACGAAATTAAATTCGGAGAAAGTGCGAACTCGGAATCAGTTGGGGGGCTATCGGTCCCTGACACACACGCGAGCACCCTGACTAGGAATTGCGGTGCCGTCGGAGACGCTACCTTTAACGAACGCCGATGGCGCGGGTATGCGACGAAGAAGGCCTTCCTCGAATCAAGGGGGCGGCTCGATTTCGCGGCATTCCGGAGGGATCGTCGTAGGTACCTCGACCTACAACCTTTCGATCCTGTTCGGGTGGTGAGTGACCTCGTTGGGCTCGAGCGCGAAGCGCGTACGGTCATGGGATTCGCGGCGGCACCGACTCCGCATATCGCGGTGGCGGATACAGGGGGAGCGGGGTTGCCGAGTCCCAACCTGAACTTCGGTGACCTCTTCGGACTGGACGCGCAGATATTGCCGGGATTGACCTTCGCGGACGTGTTCAGGAACGTTCTATTCGGGGGCTCACCGCTCGGCCAAACGCGTGTTGCCTATGACGGCGACAATCGTTCTGCACCGCCCTTGGTCTGGAATGTGAGGCTAATCGGCCTGGAGCCCTTAATGGAAATGGTCGGAGATGGGCCGGGCCAACAGTCACTCCCGCAGGTACTCGCGGCCATGATGGCGGAGGCGAAAAGGACACCGGATGCCGAGCCGTATTCCATTGGCATGGAGGCATCGCTTCAGTGGACGAACGATGTCTTCAAAGAAGAGACGATCGGTCCACTCAGGTTCGAGCCGATCCAGGGAGATACCCGGATGCTGATCGACGCACGCTCCCGGGTCGACCTCGGATCGGTGCGGATAAGCCCAGATAACCGAAAGTTGGAATTCTCGCCGGGAAAGGCCGTCGTTGCTGCTTCGGCGCAGCTCGAGCACTTCAGCATTACATTGTTTGATGCGATTAAGGTGACCTTCCGCCAAGTCGCGTTCGCAATGCGTCCCGATGGTGGGAAAGACTTTCAAACGGAAATTGAAACCGTTGACCTGGTGGGTCCCCTCGCGTTCATCAACCAGCTGTCGGACATTCTCGGCGGAATCGGTGGGGACCAGGGGGTCAAGCTAGATTTCTCGCCGCAGCGCGTTCGGGTATCCCAAACACTGAGGTTCCCTGCGACGGAGGGACAGCCTCTTTTCATCGGGCCGGCCCAAGTGATCAATCTTGCGCTCGCGTGGTTTGTAATGATTCCCCTCCAGGGCCGCGACGTACTCAGTGTGGGTTTTTCCGTGTGCTCCCGAGAGAAACCGTTGACGATATACGTTCCCCCTTTCTACGGCGGAAAAGCGCACGTCCTGCTCGAGCTAACAACTAAAGGGTGCCGGCTGATCGAAGTTTGCATGGAATACGGTGCCCTCGTGCCGGTTACCTGGACACTCGCATCGGGAATCGCGAGTTTGACCGCCGGGATATTCTACATGTGCGAGAAAGTGGTGGATCAGACGGGCAACCTCGTTTCCGGAAAGGTCATTTTGCGGGCGTTCGTCAAGGCTGCGGCAGACCTTAAGGTCGCGGGATTCATCGACTTCTGCGGCCTCGTGTTCATCGCTCTGGAGTCGAACGAAGGCACAGGAGGCAAGAGCCTCAAGGGAGAGTCGACGATCAGCGTATCGATCAAGATCGGCTTCGTCCGTGTTTCGTACTCGTTCACTGCGAAGCGGGAAGAAAAGCAACCGGGCGGCCAGCAACTGAACGCCCGTCGTGTCGCTCTAGCGTCTGACACGGGGCGAATGGATACAGGTGATAAGGGCAAGATTCTTTACGGCGCAATGGACGAACGACGCACCGCAGCGTTCCGCCGGATCTTGGACGGGTATGCTGCAGGAGCGGGAAGATGAAGACGCAATATACGATCATTTGTGTCCCGCTGGATGCGCGGGGAGGCGACGACAGTCCGAATGAGTTCGAGGTTGGGCTCGTCTGTGAGCCCCGTTTTCCGCAAGGTGAATACCAACCGCAGCTACTGGCGGCCATTCTTGCGCAACACCCCATACTGAAGGGCGGGAGATCGATATCGGCGCGCGCCAAGCCGATCGCAGCGTGGCAGTCGAATCCGTCGATGACGACGCCCGACGTCGTCAAGGTCATGTTGACCCACAAGGAAGATGAGCACGGCCCTCTCCCGGCAATCGCTGCGATGCTCTTGCGTTACATGGGAGTTCCGTACCCCATCCGCTCCGACGGTATCATGCACGACCAGAGATTTGACCAACTGGGTGCTGATAAGTTTGTCGACATCGCGCAGACATATGACACCATCGTCGAAATCAAGCGCAGGCTCCATCGACTGAAGGGAGCCCTCCACATACAAAGCAGTGATGAGGTCGACCAGTTCGATCTGGGCGCTTTTCGTCGGCTCGATTCGGCGGCGCATGCGGCCATCCTCGATTCGCTCCGCGACCGTGGCAAAAGCATGCAACTGGATAGGCTAGTTGCCCTGGAGGGAGGGGATGTTCAGGCACAATTGGTCCAGTCAGCTTTGCGAAAGCTCGAAAGGCGCCTGACGGTGAAGACTGCCTTGCGCCAAGTTGCCGAGGTCGCACCGGGGAAATTGATGAGCGCAAGCGCTGCCGGTGCTAGGACGGTCAGCGCCCAAGATCCCAATATCTCCGTCCACGCGGCCCTGCGAAACGGATTAGTGGCGAGCGCGTGCGGCTTCGTCACTAGGTGGAGCGCTAGCTCGGAACCTATTTCGGGCGACTGGGTAATGGAGATCGATCTCACCTCCATCTCTATGGACGCCGCACTGGTTGACGTGGTGACGAACCCCACTGCGTTTCGACGCCGGGAACTCACACATCCTCTGGCCTACAGAGATCTCACCGCGAAGCAGACAGGCAATTGTGGCTTTGTAGCTCTCAACGAATCTGCGGGAAAGGCGCGATACCGGGCGAGTTGCGTCAATACGGAGGCGCAATTGGTCAAGGATTTCATCGTCCAAGCCAGTAATTCGCTTTCGGACGTCGCAGACGTCAAAGAGCACTTCGGAGATTTTGTAGGTCTGGTCGATACACGCCGCCCCCAATTGCTTGGGGACGAACAGCTTGGCACATCGGAGCCTGAAACCTCCGGCATCGTATTTTCGGCACCCGTGGACGATCTCGTGACGCAGGCAGTACTTCGTCCTAATGGCCAAGGCGAGCGAACGGGTCCAGGGCTCACATGCAACTTTCTCGAGGATCTGTGGATTGGATATCGACTCGATCTCACCACCGAAACCGGGTCATTCCGCAGTGTCCACATCCAGCGACAGCGCGCCGAATTCTCCAACGGCCACGTCGAGGGCGACAACGAGGACTTCTTCGATCGCGAACAAGCCGCAGACGAGGATCGCGAGGTCACGAGCACGGAGTTCGCGACCTATAACGGAATGTCTACTGCGCAGGCTCGCGACATGCGAATCTTTCTGGGTCTGGAAGATACGCCGACGGCATCAGACACGGCTCCGTTTAGGGTGTCCACGGTGGGTTATTCCGATGCCACGCGGCTCAAGTTTGGTCAGGCGTACAAATACCGTCTGAGGGCTGTTTTCTTAGGATGTCTGAGCTTGCCTGCAAGAGGGATGCCTGCCTCCCTGGAGGCGCGGTACGTTCAGACCGTCCCCTTTTTCCGCGCCCGCAGGTACAAGGCGGGCGAAGTGGTGTCGTCATCGGGGGGAGATGCCCCTGGGAAGGATAGGAGCCGTCTCAGCATCCAACTGACGGACCTATCCCCCACGGCAAAGATTACGTTGGCTCCAGCACCAATCGATATTGATGCATGCCGCTACTACGGGCTGGTGCTCGACAATGCCGATGAAGCCGGGGAACTCGCGGGCAGGCGCTTCGTCAAGGATGCAGCCACGATGTTCACAAATGGCCGCGCAGATATGAATTACTTCTACGACCCTGAAGTTTCGGGCGTGATCATTCGCGCGAAGGTACTGAACGGGCGAGCTCGCACGTCCGGCACGCCGCAGATGACGTACGAGGGGCAGTATTGCGAGATTATTCCGCACCTCCCACTCAAGCCTGTCAGGCAAAAATACGGCAACAAGGGCGACTGGAAGAATTTCAGGCCGATCATCATCAGTTTCCGGACGACAGAATCGGAGGATCCCACCATCCAAAGACTAGGGCTGCTTTTCGATTGCCATCATGTAGAGGTATCCGTTCCTTCTGCGGTCGAAATCGAGCTTTCGATCATTCCGGACGTCGATGTCGCGGACTTGAAGCGCACCGCCAGCTTCGTCTCCTCGAGCGCGCAGCTGAGCGCTTCCCGCAAGACGCCGGAATTTAACGCGGGATGGATTCCGTCGCTGTCGCTGACGGATCAAATCATCAGGGTCGTTCATGCAGTTCCGCGGCCACTTCGCGACCCTGAGCTCGTGGTCGGCGGGCCTGCGAATCGAGGATCGCTCGCACTTCGTGCAGTAGATTCCGAGAAGGCCGAAGTTCCTGGGCACGTTGAAGTGCACGCGGCATCCACCGGCCAGATGCGATTGCAGGCAACCTGGACAGATATCGACGATGCACCCGAGCAGGAGACTTATGCATTGAACAGCGGGCTCGCGGTTACCAAGCCGCACAGCGTCGTGTTCGGTGAAGTACCAACTCCGCTGCCTGGGGGATTGATAGCATTTGCCGACAACACCAATTCAATCACACAATCGAGCGGCGGGCAAAGCCAGTGCGCGGAGAGTAAGGTTTTCCTTGGGGGGGCCGAGAGAGGCGATCCCAACGCAAGCCGCGAAAAGTGGCACGCCCTGAACTTCAAGGATCTCCGTCGGAAGATCGTGACAGTCAGCGTCTTGGCCCGCAGTCGTTTCGAGAGCGCTTATGGCCCGCGGGCAGTTGACGTCGAGTCGTCCTCGGTCGTTGTCGACGTCCCGGGCACGGCCCGAATGGAAGCGCCGCGTGTCAGTCACATTCTTCCGCTGGTAAATGCCAAGGAAATCATTGCGTCCGGCCGCAGATCGATCGACACCGAATATGCATTTCGCATCTTTCTCGAGCGGCCGTGGTTCCAGTCTGGCCCCGGTGAGAGGCTGGCCATCGGATGCCTTACGGGCCCGGAGCCGAATGTGATTCGCGAGGCTCTGGACAAGACTTTCACTCAATGGGGCGAAGATCCGGTGGAGCGGCCCGGGTTAGTCGTTTCGAGGCGGATCCCGCGGGCTTCGGACTTCATTTCGCCTGCGACCGGCGTCGAGTTGGATCCACGTCTTTACCCCGCCGCCGAAGACCGGCGCGTCGTCTTGCATCGGGACAACGTGCAGCTTGGTTCGGATAACTTTGCGAGCACGCGGCTATCCCTAGCGAGCTATGCGGTGGCGTGGGATCGGGATACGCAGCACTGGTATTGCGACGTCGTCCTTGGCTCCGACTTCGTCGGATGGTGCGGTCTGGCGCTATACAGGCACCAGCCGAACGCGTGCCTTGGGCGGGAGCTATCTGAGGCGGCGGACTGGGCATATGCTGCAGTGATCCACGGCGACCCGATAGCTTGGGTCGTCAGGGAAGGAGAGGTACGGGTTGCCGTGGGGCCTTCGTTCGATCCTTATTCGTCATTCGAGCTTGATGCGATCGAGTTTCGCGATGGCGTGAGCGAGAATCTGCGCGCTCGAGCTAACTCGGTGGTGGAACTGAAGCGCTATCAGGTGCAGCGGTCGTATTACTTTGAGGCAGAAGTACCTTACCGGTCGACTGGATGGAACTTGACGAAGAGGAGATTCGGTTATGGTGTTGCTTCCATTCCCCTCAACGTTGAATAAGCTGGCATCAGGGTGGAGGATTCTCATGTTTTGTGCGGCCCTTTCAGGATGCACGTTACCGCCTGCGGGTGGAGATACCTCCAATAATCGCTTGAAAAACATGCAGCTCGCGCCGAGGCAGTTGTGCTTTTCGTACCTGAAAGACCAGTCCTCCAAGGACAGAGCCAATTGGGACGATCTGGTCAATCGGAACGTTGATCCGGCATCGGGCGTTGTACCAGCGAAGCACGTCAAGCGAATCCTCAAACTCCGCGACGGCATTGGTGACAAGTTCAATCTCGACTATTTTGCCCTCACTTTCAGTGCGCCCCCGGGCAAGACGGTTCAGGAGTTCTTCCTCGAGATGAGGCAGGCATTTCCACTTTTCGCAGGCGCTACTGGAGAAAACGCCTTCCGACCGTATGGATTCAAGGTGCTAGACCCAAAGGATCCCGATCGGATCGAAAATGGGAAGAAGTGGGCTCAAGTCGATCATACCGGGGCGGTTATGACGTTTCTGCTTCTCGGCGTGTCCATCTCGATAACGCCGTTTAGGGGCCCGGAGGAGAATACGCTCACGCAGCAGTACGGCGATGTGCAATCCATCTGCAGTTCTCCTACAGATTTCATATTCGCCACTGTCGAAACCGAGACGAGTACTCACCCAGTGTCCGGCATGCGAGGCTTCGGCTTGAAGGACAACGGTGATGGAACCTGGACTTTTTACTCCAAGGCGGCTGATCGGAGATCGAATTCATTGGTGAACAAGCCCATTGTGAGTACGGGGTTCGGCCCCGATGTGTTTTACAAGGGGCGCCAGTTCTGGGACAGGTTCTACACCAAGATGAAAGAGTACCTCGAAAGCAATGGACTGAAGGTGGCCAACAATGTTTTTGCAAATTGCAACCTCGCCGAATGGAATGGAACCGCGATGGCTGCGTGCGAGCCGTTGAAGAAATAGCACGCCGTATCGACACGCGGAGGCGCAAATGAAACTTAACGAAGCCGAGATCGAGTGGCTCGGCTTTGAAATCCTCAGCAAGGAGGCCTCGCGCCTCGAGGAGATGGAGCAGACGTCGGCTGGAGACCACGCATGACTACACTGAAGTCGATCCAAGAGATCTTTCAAGAGGAGTTCGTCGACGCCACGTCGGCGGTAGTGCAGAAGATGCGCCGCGACGACCATAACGCGGCCGCGCTGCGCCGCAATTACACGGAACATTGGCCGGCGCTGAAGGAGCCGTACGATCTCGTCGTTGTGGCGATCGAAGAGGAGACGGGCAGCGAGAAGCGACGTGAAATCTGGTGCGGATTCTTCGAAGACGCGCAGTGGACGGGACTGGGCGAGAAGGGGCCAGTCTATCGTTTCCTTGTCGACCGATTTCAGTTTCTTGGCATCCACGATTACGATCATGTGTCGGATGCTGAGTTTTACGGGAACGGGGGCGGCGGTGGTTCGCGTATGAAAGTGTACGCAACGGGCCACGAGACAGGAGCGACCTTGCGCAAGGGCACCATTACATCCACGCTGGAAGGCATGATGGTGCAGCGCCTCGTCTGGGTGCGGAAGAATCACGTCAAATTCCGTGACCCCGTAGAGCAGCACTGGGAAGGCAGGTGCGCCGTCACGGATCACGATTGTGATGGCCACCCCGGACTGTTGATTGCGTCACATATCTACCCGTGGGCACGATCCACACCGAAGGAAAAGACGGACGTTGACAACGGTCTGCTGCTGTCGTCCCCCATCGACCGGCTCTTCGACCGGGGCCTGATCTCGTTCGCCGACGACGGGATAATGCTCACGAGCGCCGATCTAGCGCCACGAACGAAGCAGGTGTTCGGACTCAAAGCTGGTATGAAGATCGCGAACGCGAACAAGATCACGAAGGGGATGCGGAAATACCTGGCCAAGCACCGCCGTCTTCACGGGTTTTCAGCGACTGGCTGCTGAGGTCGCCCGTCTCCCGTCGGTCGTGTTTCCAGACACAATAGAGGTATATTGCCCAGTTCGCTTTCCAAGACAGTCACTCACGCCGAACGTGTGACGGCACGCACAAGCGTGCGCCCGACTAGTTCTAAGACGACTACCGTCTTTGATGAATTCATGGAAACCATTGACCGTATCCGCCGACTGACTTCTCTCGACGACGTGAAGGCAATGCGCAAGAACGCGGTTGAGAATCAGCGTCTGACACGTGAGATTGAGGTCGCGTTCCGCGACCGGGAGTTGGCTCTCCGCATGGACATGCTACTTGAGGCTATCGGCCGTGATTCGTCTTCCCTGCAGCCTGTGGAAACCGAGATTGCGGCGGGTCTGGCCGCATTATGGATGACCGGTAACCGACCCAACTACTCGATTCGAGGAGTCATTAAAAGACAGTCTGACCTAGTCTCATTTGCAAGGGATACGGTTGCAAAACGCGGCAAGAGCGAGGGATATCGACGCCTCATGGACGCAGGATTTGGGCATCTTGTGTTCGAGCGCGTCGTGCTCAATCATTCAGAAGTATTTTCTGCCTCAATCCTCGCCTCGGCTCGTTTAAGGCTTGATGCGGCCGAGCGCGGAGATAACAACGAAGGTGTCGAAGATGTATCGCTGGCCGACGCCGACAAGACCGCCGGCGCGGTCGTGCTTGAGCCAGATGGCCATTTCTCGACCAATTCGCTTCTCCGCGCGCTCGGCTTTCACAAGCCCACGCCACACGAGTGGTTTGCGCGACGGGGCGACGAGATCGTCCATCTCGCCTGGGTAGAGGATGCGGATTTCCAGCAGAGCTGTGCGCTCGTTTTCGAACAGAATGTGGGCGATCACCGCCCCACTTACACTCATTGGCGCAGGAACGTTCAGCGGATCATGAGCGGCGAATACCGAGCGGCGTATATCGTGTTTGGGTACCGCGGCCAGAAGGGTGAGAACCTGCAACTGTGCAGCGAAGTAGTGCTTTACCGCATGTCGAATTTCACGGCGATCGACGGTGACGTTTACGCGTCGATTACGCCGGTCCACTCACCGGTCGAAACCGGGGCGCAGCCCCTCTCGACTGGCACGCGAGAAACGGCGGACACGCCTCCGCCGCGCGATTATGCGCTAGCGCCGATCCGGCCTCAACAAGCCGCGTTTCGCCGCGCGGTCTTCAAGCGTTTCGACGGTCGATGCGCCCTCACCGGCTGTAAAGTCGCTCAGCTCCTCGACGCCGCGCACCTGTCGGGGCGAGACTGGTCCGCAGGAGACAACAACGCCGAAGACGGAATTCTGTTGCGCTCAGACTTACACAGGGCGCTGGATGGCGGGCTAATCCGACTCGACGAGCACCTACGCCTTGCGTGGGTTGCCCCGGCGTTGGCTCCGCTCTATGGGCACCTGCTCCTTGGAACTGAGTCAAGCTGAGGAATGGCCAAAGACTCTAATAGTCTATGGTGCTATGAGGTGGGGCCGCAAACGAACTGGCATCCTACCAAGGCGTGCACTCGCATGCTGAAGCATGTTGCGGTCAGTATCTGAATTTGCAGTGAACTGCAGCGGACGGGGCGACGCGACGAACTCACATACGTGCGCCGAGGCAGCGGCAAGCGCGGAGCGGTTGCGTTCGAGGTCCTGCACCTCCTTCTAGTAATGGACGAAGTGCTTTGCCCCTTGTATCTCTGAAGTTACTGTTGATCTTTCAATCGAGCAGGAACCGGATAACGAGCCCCACATATTGCTTCGTTCGACGATCTACGGCGGTCTACGCCGATCTAACGGTACCGTCTTCAACCACACGAGCACATGACGCATATGGTTCATCGCCAGTCTATGTGACATTTCATTCGAAAGCGTTAGTATGTGCCGTCCGTCGAGCATGCCACGATGCGATTAGATCGTGGGTCTGCCTTCGCTTGCCTTCAAGAACGAGAACAATCCATGACCATCGCCGACCATGCGATCAACCGCATCGACGCACTCGCACCGTGGGCCGTTGCCGCTCAACTCCGCGCCGCAGTCTGAAGATCACAATCTCCAGTCAAGACGTCGCTGGTGCCACGCTTATCTTGCGCCAGCACCCTACGTAGTTGCAACACAACGCAGCATGGGGTGCAGAATCTGCCAGTACAATCGCGAATTCTCGAACTTACTTCGTCGACTTTCTCGTATTCCCATGTTGATCTCCAGCCTAACAATGCCTCCCGAAGCCTTCGCGCATCTCGGACTGCAAAAAATACATATGACACGCTTGGGTCGATTTGTCGCGATCGCGGGCAAGAACGGCGCTGGGAAGTCTAGATTACTTCGCGGCTTGGAATCGGTCGTGTCAGCGCGTACAGCCGAGCACCTCAGAGACCCTCAGGGATGTCTTCGAGAGGCGATGTCCTGGCAAGTGAATATTGATGCGAAGCCTCAAGCAGAGCAGGTTCTCGCTTGGCAGGGGCAGGTAGATGTTCACCGTTTTGCATATGCTGCGTGCACGGAATTTGTCCAATCACCAGAAGCGGAGGCGTTTCGCCTCCTGAATTTTGTACCAAAAGTATTGGAACTGGATGATCCTCGAAAGAAGGCTTTCGGCGATATTGCGACGCGATCGAAAGATGCAACTAGTATTGGACACCGTGAGTTTCATACCACTGCACTGTTCTACATTCAGAATCTCATCAACGAGTACCACGATGTAACTCACCAGCACTTCGGTGGAAGCGAAGATGAGAAGTTTAGAATCGAAGCGAGGCATGCTTCCTTTCAGGCACTCATCACACATATGCTTGGTGAGCGAATCCGTAGACAAGCAGGCACCGGCTATCCGATGATATTTGGGCTTCTTCTGGGAGACGCGCAACTCTCAGATGGCCAGAAGGTCATGCTGCAGCTATGTGTTGCCCTTCACTCGCAGGAGCAGAACCTCGAACGAACCGTCTTGGTCTTCGACGAGCCGGAGAACCACTTGCATCCATCGGCCGTGGTTGACGTCGTGAAAGCTGTGTATGAAAGAACGACGACGACGCAGATCTGGGTTGCCACACATTCCGTTCCGTTGCTGGCGTACATGTCGCGGATTGATCCCATGTGTCTCTGGTACATGGAGAAGGGAGCGATCTCTCATGCTGGGAAAAATCCCGAAATCGTTCTAGGAAGCCTACTCGGTGGCGAAGACGGAATATCCGAACTTAGGGCATTCACGAACCTGCCAGTAGAACTCGCGTCAGTCCGCTACGCTAGCGAAAGCTTGCTCCCTCCACAAGTGATCGCTGGAGGAGAGGGTGACCCTCAGGTCACACAAATTCAAAGACAACTGGCACTCCTGAAGCGCGACTTGGCGTTGCCGATCTTGGACTTTGGAGCTGGCCGAGGAAGGCTGCTGGAGGGGCTGGCAGCGCTGATTCAGGACACGAATGGCGTGGTTCGTGACGCCCTCGACTACTATGCGTTCGATGAGTACAGAGACAGTCACGATGACTGCGCCGCGGTCATATCGGAGCATTTTGGAGCGGATGAGCGTCTGTTCCATAAGCAAGACGACTTTTTCGCCGTAAAGGACAAAGGCAGCATATCAGTTGTTGTGTTGACCAACGTTCTTCATGAAATACCGCCGAGAGTGTGGGTGAGCCTTTTTGGTGCAGGGGGCTTGATTTACGAGAGCCTCGCCGACGATGGCTATGTTCTCATCGTAGAGGACGAGCGGATTCCGATTGGCGAAAAAGCGCACGAGAATGGCTTCCTTGTTTTGGACACGGTGCATCTGAAGACCATGTTTGGCGCTACAGAGAAAGATATTTCTGAGAAGCGATTCGTCGCCGACGACGCACGCGGAGACGGAAGACTCAAGGCGCATCTGATTTCCAAAATCTTGCTTTCCAATGTATCGACCGCGGGCGTCAATAAGGCGATCGAGGAGTTGCGCAATACTGCGAAGAGGGAAATCAAGAGTCTCAGGTCTAAGGATCCAACGTACAAGAACGGTCAGCTCCATGGATTCTGGACGCAGCAGTTCGCGAATGCAGCGTTGACGTTGGACGACTAGAGACGGCCTCCGTCTGTTAACGGTCCCGGTCCCTCAGACAACTATTGAATGCGCTGAAACATGACGCCCATCTCTTTCCTAGTGGATGTGATAACCGCTCCAACGAGCGTACTCGGTGCGGCCGTCGTCTCGGCGGTCGTGACGGGGGGCATCACTGCCTGGACCAAGCGAAGCGAGAACCGGCATAAGGTGGCGGTCGACTATGAGTACGAGCAGCGTCGCAAGCTCCGAGCGCTGATCGGTCTTTACCATGGTCGCCTCCTTCAAGCTGCGGAAAGTCTGAGTCATAGGATGGAAAATCTGTATACCAACTATGACAGGCGGTGGCTCGATCGCGGCAATGAGAAAGCCGGATACTACCTGTCCAGCACGGTGTTTCGCTTCCTGAACGTATCCGCGCTGATTCGGCAACTGGAATCGGAGGCGCTTCTGTTGGACCCGAGGATTGCGAGCAAGCAGGATTTCACATTTCTCAGTTTCGTTGCGGCTCTACATTGGGTGATGACCGATGTGGCGCTGTTTGACGGATTGGCCTACGACCCGTTTGACGAACGCGACCACTTCTTCTCGGATCATCTCCGGCGCTACAGCAAGTGTTGCGTGGAAGCCGACCGATTGCTTACCTACGACGAGTTCGAAGCAGGGCCTGCCACGAGCAGCGTGCTGGCGCCCGTGTTCGCCTTCTTCAGCGGACTGCATCGAGATGAAGACCGTTACAGGTGGGACCGGATGGTGGCCATGCATTTGCTCTTAATGGTCTTCCTGAATGTGTTCGGCTACAAGCGCCAGCAATGCACAGCGGAGGCGTTTGCCCATGCGGCGTCCATGGTTCAAAACCCGGGCGTGCTGGTCAATCTCGTGAGCTGGCTGCCACGGCACGATCTGGCTACGACCAAGGCAGTCCGTCAAATGGTAGAGAACATCGCGCCGTACATGCCGGCCGGTTCCACCGTCAATCTAGTCGGATTCCGATGATCGTCATTAACGCGGGCCACGGATGCCGGCGTCCGGACTGAAATGCAACAGACAGGTGGTGTGTTTTGCCACGGACACCTGCGTTCATCGCGGTATCATTCCGGTTCGTGACGGCTTTCTCGAGAATCAAGGCGAAGCGCTCCAGGTTGTAAGCGATGTCTACGAGGTGCAACGCAAAAAATAAAGGATGCCGGGCACGATCCGACCGCAGCGGTGCGCCACGCCAGCGGTACCGTGCCGTCCCGCTGGAAGCCGGCAAGGGTAATAGCGGCCGAGGCCAACAGGGGGATGATGCCCACCTTCTCCACAACCCGGATGAAGAGCGAGAGTCGCCAGCGGGTCTGAGCGACAACATCGATGACGTAGCACCCGGTTCCGGTTGTGTGGTGAGTCAACCTTGTTTCGTTCGAATCTTGGGTCTTCCATCCTCAGCATCATGGGGGCCGCCACGAAATTGCGGCGAACTGGCTGAATGAAATGAGCAGCTTGCTCGATGTCGGAGGGCGAAATACCCAAAGACAGCTTTTCTGAGAATTTTGTGGCCCAAGGACATCTTTTCTGAGCCGACTCCGGTCGGCTCGTCTCACAAAAGTTGTCCAAGTCGTTGATTTATATAGGGTGCCAAAGACCCCTTTTCTGAGAGCCCACACGAAGGAGTTGTTGGTTCTCAGAAAAGATGTCCGCGGTCCTGCCAGACGAATGCAACCAGATCCACTTCGACCGCAGCGTATCGAGGCAGCCGGAATGCGCTCAGGGACGTTCTGGCATGTACGCCCGCTTCGCCGAACACGGAATGCACCACCTCCGATGCGCCATCGGCGACGGCACTGTGTTCTTCGAATGCAGGATCGCTTTGCATGTAGACGCCGATGCGCGGAACTGCCCGGACCCGATCGAGGGTGCCGAGTGATCGTTGTAATAGCGCGATGCAGCGTGCGGCACAGATCATCGCGCCGCGCCGACCACTGTCCACCGACACTTCCGATCCGATCAAACCGCGAACGGTGATTTCACCGTTAAGCTTCGGAATTTGTCCACTGACGAAGATCTGGTTGTCACAGCGCATGAGCGGAGCGTACCGCCCGGCCGCACCAAAGTCCTCGTCCACGGCGAGTCCCAGCGCATCGGCAATTCCGCGGAATATCGCGTCCCGGTTCATGTCGATCGTCTCCGTTTCGTCGTCCGGCGCCGCGGTATTCATTGATACACCGGCGGGGAATCGCGGGAGGTGCCCGTCGAATGCGCGATCGCGTGGCCGCCATACGCAACAGCCGCCGCGTCCCAGCCGACGTCGATGTGCGATGCCATGACCTGCAGGTCGCGCCAGTGACGTTGTGCAGGATGGGCGTCGAATGCCACGGCGGTGCCCATGCTGCCGATCAGTCGTCGGATCGCGTCGACGCAAAGCTGCGCGATGAATGCGCGATCACGCCTGATGCGGACCGTCTCGGCGGGCGACACCGCGCGCCGCGCGATGCCGGCCGTGTGCAAGGTGCGGACCAGCGCGTCGTAGAGACGACCCGCGCAGGTGAGCTCCGCGTCGCTTTTCGCGATGTGCCCGCAAAGCATCGCGTCGCAGCTTCTACCGCGGCTGCGGAGCGTATCGATGCAGTGCCGGTACGCGCCCTGTGCGCAGCCTAGAATCGGTCCGATGATCCACGTCGTGCTGTACGGGATGAGCGCCACGTCGTACAGATACGCGCCGGGATGCAGGTCGGCGCCGGCGGGATGCGGGCCAAAATAGTTCGAACGAGCGAAGGTCCACTCGTCCGATACGTACAGATTGTCGAATGCAATATCCCTGGAACCTGTCGCGCGCATGCCGGATACGTGCCATGTGTCGAGCGCACGGACGTCTTCGCGTCGAACCACGACCTTGAAGATCTCCTGGGCCTCCGGTGCGTCCGTCCCGCTGAGTCGTGCCGAGACGATCACCCAGGTTGCGTGATCGATGCCCGAGCTGTAGCGCCAGATGCCGTTCAACCGGAATCCGCTGCCGTCCCTGACGAACGTGCCGTTCTGAACCGTGGCCGTCGCGAACAACTGTCGCGGCCCGTTCGCGAAGATGATGTCCTGACAGGCGGCGGGCAGGCGCGCCGCAGTCGTCACATGTCCACCGACGACACTTAACATCCAGGCCGTGGACGCGCACGCGGTGGCTGCGAGCCGCGCAGCTTCGACGAGTATCGGAAAGTCCTGTTGCAATCCGCCGTAGCGGCGCGGTGTCAGCAGGTGGAGGAGCCCGGCGTCGTGCAGTTCGGCCATTGTCTCGGGCGACAGGCGCGCGAACTGATCGGCCGCCTGTGCGCGAGCCTGCCAGCGCGGGAGCAGTTGTTCGATGCGTCGGCCGATCTGTGTGCGCTCGAGTTCGAGCCCGTCCACGCATGACCGGATCGTATCCATTGACGGGAGGTCATCATGCAGCTGCATCACGTCGCGTCTCCTCGCGGCCCGGCCACTCTGCGCGGTACGGGGTGATCGAAGCAGAACACGGGCTCGATGCAGGGTTCGCCCAGCAGCGAGACGAATTCCTCGATCGATCGTGCGTCGTTGGAGGCGACGAACTCGTGAAAATTCGTCCCGTTCCAGAGCAGATAGACATGTTCGAACTGCTCGTGGATCGACGCGACGAGCGTATCGAACGTCACCTGTCCGTTTTGCATCTGCGAAAGCATCTGGTTGCGCTTCCAGTCGATTTCCTCGCGGCTGAAGTAACGACTCTTGTGCAGTTCGTCCTTGACGCTCTCGCGCTTGTCGTACTCGTCGAGCGAATCGCAGTTGAGCTTCTCGAGGAAGAAGATCAATCCGTTCGGCTTGAGCAGACGCGCGACATGACGAATCTGATCCGCGCGATCCACGCCATAGAACTGAAATGCGGCAGTCTCGTAGATGTAGTCGAACGTGCCGGAGAAGCGGTCGAGGCGCGCATGCTCCCGGAACAGCCGAGGGGTGACGTGGGCGAATGCCTGCGGGTGGAATGTCGAGAAGTCGTGATTGGCGAACTGGTTGAACGCCGTTTCGTTGGCCGGATTGGGCGAGTTCGTGAAAGTGCGGATCAGGCCATTCGATCGTTTTGCCAGCGTTCTGCCGTTGGTGCCGTCGAAGGCATCGACTTCGTAAAACTCGAAGTGCTGATCCGCGTGCTGCCTGCGACGTTCGGAATACCGCGTGAGCGCGACGCCGACGCGCGACATTTCCTCCAGTATGGCCGGCACGCTGGCAAGAAAATGCGTGAACAGCGGCCCGGCTTCGGCGACCATCAGGTCGTGATACGCAAGCACGTCCGGATCGCGCAGCAAATGGCGGATGCGGCTCGCGACCGATTGCCTTGGCACCTGCGTCGCGCCCGTCGCAAGGCTGTGAAAATAACTTGCCATCCGGATCATCGGCGCGCTTTCCAGGTATTGCTCCGCGCCGTCCTCGATTCCGCTTGACGTCATGGTTGACCTCTTCGCATGTGGTATCAGTTCAAACCCTGGGCGGACACCTTGCCGCCGAACGTTCTTGGCAGCGCCCGCAGGAAGTCGATGCTTGCCGGAACCGCGGCGGAATCCAGATGGCGGCGACAATGATCGAGCAGCTCGATTGCATTGGCCGCAGATGTCGCGGCCGGAACGACATAGGCTTTGGGGACGCGTGCGCCGTCTGACCGGGAAACCGGTACGACGAGCGCTTCCGCAACGGATTCGTGGTCGAGCAATACCCGCTCGACGGCGCGCGGATTCACCGGCACGCCGTCTCGATCGAACAGGTCGCCCTTCCTGCATTGAAAGAACAGGAATCCGTCCTCGTCCATCGCGAACAGATCACCGGTCATGAACACGCGCGATTCACCGAAACATCCTTCGCGAATGACGCGGGCGGTATCGCTTTCGCGCCCCCAGTATTTCTCCATCAGCAGATCGCCGGCTACCGCCAGTTCACCGATCTCCCAGGGCCGGACCACGAGTGCATTGTCGTTGCCGACGAGGTAGGTTCTGATGCCCGGAATGGCTTTGCCGACCGAGCCGATACGTCGATCGAGTTCGGCGGGCGGCAGGTAGGCGATGCGTTTGCACTCGGTCGAACCGTAGTTGCAGTAGATCAGGACAGCTGGTAGCGCACGCCTGAGCAGGCGAATGTACTTGCCGGGAAACGCCTGTCCGCTGGTCGAGACATACCGCAGCGATTGCAGTCTCGAGGCAGGCAGGTCGCCCGATTCGCACAGACGGAAAAGCGCCGGCGGAAAGACGTGCAGGCCGGTTACGCCGTGCCGCTCGATGATGTCGACGATGGCGGCGGCCGAAGCGGGCAACGCCGTCTCGACCACGGCACGGCCCCCGAACAGCAGCGGCATGACCGTGTTGTAAAAGCCGTAGTCCGAGCTCAAGCCCGGGGAGAAACTGAGCACGATGTCGCGTTCGCTATTGGCGAGATAGCCGGAGACCGAGCGGAACGCGGCAATCATGATCCGGTGCGTGACGAGCACGCCCTTCGAATCGCCCGTCGAGCCGGATGTGTAGAAGATCGTTGCTGCGTCATCCATGGAGGGATTGCCCGCTTCGGATGCGCCGTCGGCCGCGAAGCAGACGACATATTCCGACAGGTCGCCGCGGGTTGCGTCGATCGTGACCGCGCGATGACGGGACGCGATGCGGGGCGAGGTCGATCGCGATGCCACGAGCGCGCTGGCGCCGCAATCCGCGATTTGCTGCTCCAGTTCGGCGGTGTCGATCGTGTGCCTGATGCATGCCAGTACGCATCCGGCCTTCAGGATGCCGAATGCGGCCGCCACCGCATGCACGGACATCTCCGAATAGATCGCAACGCGCGCGCCGGCGGGAATGCCGAGACGGTGAAGCGTATCGGCTATCGTCAACATCACGTCCAGCAATTCGCCGTAGGTTGCCGAACGTCCGTCGACCACCAGCGCGACTTTGTCTCGCCGGCTGCTCGCGCTGCGCTCGAAGTATTGCGGGAATCGTTCAATCATGGCATCAGCCTTCATGTGAGGACACCGAGGCCGACGAGGGGCGGTGGCCTTTTCGAATGCGGGGCGCGAGCGAGACCAGCAACCCGAGGCAACCCATGCACACGGACAGCACCATGATCACCGTGTCTGGTCCGAAACGCGTCGAGAACGCGCCCACCGCGACGCCCGCGAGCGGCTGTGTCATGTTGTTGAGGAGGATGACGACTCCCGTCGTCTTGCCGTAGTCGCGCGCGGGGATGATCTTCTGCCGCGTGCTCCGGATGTACACGTTGAACATCTTGTCGAATCCGACGATCAGGAGGAAGCCGAAAACGTACCCCGCAATTCCCGGGCTGGCTGCCGCGATAACGCCGCCGATACAGATCGAACCGAAGCCGACGAGGCCGAGGACGCGCCTCGGGACATGCAACCTCGCCGTCATCAGCAGAATCGCGATCGTCACGCACGCGCCTGCCGTTTGCAGTCCTGCGTAATAGCGTCCGCTTTCGTGATGAAAGCCGGTGACCATCGCGGCGGATGTCGCGAGCGTGACGCCGATCACGAGGTTCTCCGCGGCAGCCAACATGATGACGGACTTGAGGCCAGGAAGACGGATGACGTGAGACAAGGCCGTCTTGATCGGCGTGAACCAGGTGCCGTGCGTGCCTTCCGGCATCACGAATTCGAATGCGCTGGCCTTTTGCCAATAGGCGAGCGCGACGTCGGCTGTGACAAACAGCACGGCCGCGGCCACCACGACGAATTCCCAGCGCCACCACGACAGCAGGATCGCCGCGAGCATGGGACCGAGCACCAGACCAAGCTGGTCGGCCAATTGCGAATACGACAACACTTTTTCGAAGCGATGGCTGCTGAATATCTGCGGCAGCATCACCTCGCGCGCAACGATGCCCTGACTCGTCAGCATGCCGCACAACGCGGACAGCGCGATCAGCCATCCGATACCGCCGACGAGGTCGTAGGCGACGACGCCCGCGACGCATACTGCCGCGCGGAGAACCTGACTGACGCGCATCAGTTTCGTGGGCGAATACCGGTCGCAAAGCGCACCTAGAAACGGGAAGCACAGGTATCTCGGCAGTGTTTCGAGCGAAAACGCGATGCCCGACCAGGACACGCGTCCTGTCATCTGAAAGATGACCAGCGGCACGAGAAACAACAGAATCTGGTCGGCGAGGCGGGCAAGGAAAAGCGAATGGAAAAAGGCTTGATGCTGGGCGCGCACGAACAGTCACCTTTCTTTTGCGCGGAGCACGCGATGCATGCGCGCTCCTGCGGACGTTGCCGGGAGGGCTGGTACCCAGGGCCTCCCGGAATGAGCGTATCGAGCGTCAGTAAGCGGACGCTTCTGCAGACCCCAGGTTATGCCGTTCGTGTCCCTTGAGCGGGGGATTGAAGACGCTGACAAGCACCAGATCCCCGTCTTTACCGCCGCGCAGGTAATGCTGGTCGTGTCGATCGAGCACGTAGATGGTGCCAGGGCGGATCGGAAAGACGTTACCGTTCATGTCCTCGACCTCGCCTTCGCCTGCAATGCAATAGCAGGCTTCGAGATGGTTGCGGTATTGCAGGAGCGATTCTGTACCCGCACGCACCACCGTATGGCACACGCCGTAGCCCATGCCGTCCTTTTCCGTCAACAAGCGATGGCTTGTGCCGGAGCCCCATTCGACAAGCAGGCCATCCTTTTCGACGTCTCTCAGGTTCCTGACGAACATATTCGCACTCCTTTCTTTTTTGTAAGAAATTATTGTCCTGCTCTCAGCGGAAGCGAAGCCACGAAAAAGCAAGCCAGTGCCCGTAACAGAATGGCCGGCTAAATCATGTAGTTTTTCAACATTAACCGCTGATGGCGTGGCTGGTCAAGGGCAGAATATGGGGGAATTTCCGGTGATTATGCAAATCTACCTTGGAGGCGTTGGGGTGAGGCTGGACAGGAGTTATGTAGTTTATCTACATTTTTTGTGGATTGCCTGGCTTGCCGACATAATCCGTGGCAGTGTTTCCCTGGCAGCGACACTGCCTTGCGATCGCGATGGAGCGAACAAGCAGAGCGATCTCCGGTGCGTACCAAGACGTTCTCGTGTGGGCACGGCCGGCCGAGCCAACTCGGAGTTCCTCCAGCGATTGGCATCGAATGGAATACAAGGGCGCCGACAACTGATGTTCCCTGCGGGGCCGACTATCGTTCTCTTCTTTTATCATTCGGCTACAAACCGTCCATGACCCACGCTGCCTAAAGTGTGATTTATTCGCATTGCTTGCAAATATCCAAGGCTTCAGATACCCATGAATCCCGGCCGAACCATTTGCGCTGCCTGCATCATCGCGCAGCGAATCCGGCTTGCCATGTAAGCAAGCTTGGTTGGCAAGCGATGCGCGAAGACGCGCCATGAAGGCAACGGCGCAGAAATCTTTGGGTTCAAACGAAATCCCTGGCCGACCAGTATCTGCTTACAGTCGATGCTCCCGCGAAAGTCGACCGAACTGCGACGTATCCAGACGGGTACCGTCGCTTCTCTGCGAGCGCGCGGCCCCACGTCGCGCCGCGACGATCGGCGCGACACTCTCTGCCCACAGGAATCTATCCCCAACCCTTCTGTTTTCCCTTCACTGATCGCCAGTAGACGCAACAATCAAGTCGATCAAAGCCCGCGACGCCGCAGACAACCGCCGATGCGGCGCATAGATCACCGAAAACGGCCTTGAGCGCCCACGAAGATGAGGCAGCACTTCGACGAGACTCCCGGCCCGCACGCGATCCTGAACAATGAAGTCATAGGTCTGGCAGATGCCGGCGCCGCTCTGCGCCATCGAAACAACCCCCAGCACGTCGTCGGAGACCGCGACGTTCGACGGCGGGAGCCAATCGATGTCCTGCCCGCCGTCCCGGAACACCCAGGGCGCGATACGGCCGCTGCTGGGCAGCATGAAAGGCAAACAGAGATGGTGCGCCAGATCCGCCACGTTCTCCGGCATGCCTGCGCGCGCCACGTACTCCGGCGCCGCGACAAGGCACAACGCCGCGTCCTCGAGCTTGCGTGCGACCAGGCCGCTGTCCGGCAACTCACCAAGCCGGATCGCCAGATCGAACCCTTCGGCCACCAGATCCACGTTCCGGTTCGCGATGTTCAGCTCCACGCGAACCTCCGGGTGTTGCTGCGTGAACTGCCGCAGCAGCGGCGGCAGACGATAGTGTCCGTACGTCGTCGGTACGCTGAGGCGGACATGGCCTGTCAACGTGCCGCCGTGCCCCTGAATGGCACGCTCGGCGTCGTCGATCAGCAAGAACGCCGCGCGCGATTGTTCCAGATAGAGCCTGCCTTGCTCCGTCAGGCTCAACCGTCGAGTCGAACGGCGCAGCAATTGCACGCCCAGTCGGGTCTCCAGACGTGTGATGGCACGGCTGAGAACCGACGGTGTGCTGCCCAGCGCCACCGCGCCCGCCGTCATCGAGCCTTTTTCGATCACCGTGACGAATGCTTCCACATCACCGAGATGGTCGAATCTTCGCGCCATCTTGTCCTCCAAAGAACAGAAGATTTACTTTTGCGCCAGTTTATCTCCTTAAGCGGGCCAAATAAAGTGAGCGCATCGTGACTGCGTCGTCCGGTCACTCACTGAAATCAAGGAGCAAACCATGAATCGTGTCCCTCGCGACCGGCAGGACCTCACCGTGCTGTTCGTACTCACGAGCCACGCGACGAAAGGCGCGACCGGCGAGCCGACCGGCTTTTACCTCGGCGAAGTGACGCATCCGCTTGCCGAACTCGACGCGGCGGGCATCCCGGTCGAATTTGCATCGATTCAGGGCGGCGAGCCGCCCGTCGATGGGCTCGACCTGACGGATGAAGTCAACGCGCGCTACTGGAACGACAGTGCTTTCCGCGACGCGCTGCGCCACACGCAGCGACTGGGCGATGTCGACGCGTCGAAATACGCCGCCGTCTTCTTTGCGGGCGGCCACGGCGCGATGTGGGATTTTCCGGGCAATGCCGACGTGCAACAGGTGACGCGCGCGGTCTACGAGGCTGGCGGCGTGGTCGGAGCGGTATGTCACGGCCCCGCGGCGCTGGTCGATGTGACGCTGGGCGACGGTACTTACCTGGTCGCCGGCAAGAACCTCAGCGCATTCACGGATGAAGAGGAACGCGCGGTCCAGCTCGACCACGTCGTGCCTTTCCTGCTCGCGAGCACGTTGACGCAGCGAGGTGCGCATCACCATCCGGCACCGAGCTGGACGGCGAAGGTTGTCGTCGACGGGCGTCTCGTGACCGGCCAGAACCCGCAGTCGGCTGCGGGTGTGGGCGCGGCGATTCGCTACCTGTTGCTGAACCGATCCGAACAGGCCTGACATTCCCCGATGGAGAAAACCATGTATTCGATGCGCAAGCTCGCCGTAGCCGCGATGCTCGGCATTGCCGCGTACAGCGCCCACGCCGCCAACGTGCTGGTGGTGTTGTCGGATTCCGATCACCTCGATCTGAAGGACGGCAAAGTGTTCGCGACGGGCTTCTACCTGAACGAACTGATGCAGCCCGTGAAGGCCCTGCTTGATGCAGGCCATCAGGTGACCTTCGCCACGCCCGAGGGCAAGGCGCCCACGATGGATGCCACGTCTGCCGACAAGATGTACTTCAACGGCGACGAAAAGGCGATGCGCGACTACCGGGCTTTGCTCGACAAGCTGCAGATCACGTCGCGTGCGCACTCTCCCGTGATCAGTCTGTCGCGGGTCGAGCAGATCGGTTACGGCCACTTCGATGCCGTCTACGTTCCCGGCGGTCATGCGCCGATGCAGGATCTTCTGACCAGCCCTGCGGTGGGCAGGCTGCTGGCCGATTTCCATGCGCGCGGCAAGACCACGGCGCTCGTTTGTCATGGTCCGATTGCACTGCTGTCGACGCTGCCCGATGCACCGGGCTTTACACGGCAACTAGCGGCCGGGAAGGCCGGCGATGGCGCGCCGAAATGGATCTATGCCGGCTATCGGATGACGGTGATCAGCAACGCGGAAGAAGAGCAGGCCAAGGCACTGCTCGGCGGCGGCGCGATGAAGTTCTATCCGCAGACTGCGTTGCAACGCGCTGGTGGAATTTACAGCAGCAACGAGGTGCCGTTTACCGCTCACATGGTGACCGATCGCGAATTGATCACCGGTCAGAACCCGGCGTCCGCACTCGACGTCGCCGGCGAAATGCTGAAGCGGCTGAAGTAACGCCACGCAACGGACCGGCATCGCCGGTTCTTCGATGATGCAAAGGAGAACGAACACATGGATCTGCAACTGCAAGGCAAAACCGCGATCGTCACGGGCGCTACCGCCGGCATCGGCATGGCTATCGCGCGAACGTTGGTCGGCGAGGGCGTGTCGGTCACGATCACGGGGCGTCACCGCGACAAACTCGACGAAGCCGTCGCCCAGATCATCGCGGCCGTCCCTGAGGGCAGCGTGCGCGGAATCGTTGCCGACGTGAGCGGCACGCGAGGCGTTGCCGAACTGATCGACGCACAGCCGGATACGGATATTCTCGTGAACAATCTCGGCTACTACGAAGCCAAGCCGTTCGCGGAAATCACCGATGACGACTGGCTGCGAATGATCGACGTCAACGTGATGTCGGGAGTGCGACTGTCGCGCCATTACTTTCCTCGCATGCTTGCGAAGAACTGGGGGCGTGTGATCTTCATGTCCAGCGAAGTCGGCGCGTTTACGCCGCCGGACATGGTGCACTACGGCGTCAGCAAATCGGCACAGCTCGCGGTCTCGCGCGGCATGGCCGAACTGACGAAGGGTACGGGCGTGACGGTCAACAGCGTGCTGCCGTCCGCGACGCGTTCCGAAGGCATCGTCGCGTATTTGCGGCAGACCGCGCCGCGACCCGGCATGAGCGATGCGGAAATCGAATCGCACTTCTTCGAGACCTATCGCCCGAGCTCGCTGATCGCCCGCATGATCGAAGCCGACGAGATCGCCGCCATGGTGGCGTTGCTGGCCAGTCCGTTGGGCGCGGCGTCCAACGGCGCGGCGGTGCGCGTCGAAGGCGGCACCTTCCGGTCGATTCTCTGAACGGGAGCGTCGATATGTCCGCCCATGTCATCGTCGCGCTCGTCGAAGCGAAGCAAGGTTGTGAGGCGGTGCTGGTGCAAGCGCAGCGGGAGCTTGTCGAAATGGCGCGCCATCAGCCCGGCTGTCTCAGCTATGAACTGCATGAATCGCTGGAGCAGCCCGGGACGGTGGTCTTCTTCGAGCAATGGCTGGACCGTGCGTCCTGGGAGCATCACATGCGCAGCCCGCTGATGGACGCATTCCGCGCGAGCGCTGGTCAGTGGATCGAAAACTTCCAGTTGCTGCATCTGCGCCAAGTCGCATAACCCCATCCGACTCACTGAAATCCTCATCATGTTCAAGCGCTCGAATCGAGTTACGGCAATTGCTTTCGCCATTGCCATTATCAGTTGCGCGGCTGCAGCGACTGCGGCGGCCGATACCCGGCTCGAGCGCTGGCGAAGCTATGCCGGAGTAAGTTGGGAGACTCCGAAAGGCGGTGGGGATCCCGCGCCGTTCGCGGGCTCGGTCAATGCACCGATTGCCGGGCTTCATTTCGATGCACGCGGCGCCGCATACGTGAGTACGCCGCGCTTCGTCGCGACATCGACGCCGGCGACGCTCAGCAGGCTGGATATGCGATCGACGACCGGCCCGGCGCGGCTGACGCCCTTTCCATCGATGGAAGGCAATGCGATATCGACCGCGCCTGCCGAGCATTTGCGCAACGTGCTGGGTTTTTACGTCGACCGCACAAACGATTGGTTATGGGCACTCGACATGGGGTTCGTTGCCGGCGAATTCGAAGCACCCCCAGGCGGCCAGAAAATCGTCGTGTGCGATCTGAAGTCGGGGCGAATCGTGAAGCGCATCGGGCTCGACGGCGTGGCCGATCGTGCCGGCAGTTTCCTCAACGACATCGTGGTCGACGAACGCACGCGCATTGCCTACGTTTCCGACAGTGGCTCGCGCAGTGCGCCCGATAACAAGG
>Ga0207647_10000685_pt1 | contig 26588 bp, 27 predicted proteins | sample KBSCornC2_FD_184295 | JGI IMG/M metagenome (GOLD analysis project Ga0207647, IMG submission 184295) | Corn rhizosphere microbial communities from Kellogg Biological Station, Michigan, USA - C2 (SPAdes) (version 2) | ecosystem: Host-associated > Plants > Roots > Rhizosphere ... | reverse complement strand
TCCCGATGCAAATCATGGCGTCGGGAGGACAGGCGATGCTCGACGCTGATCCGTCCCGAAGAGGCACGGCTGATGCGCGGGCCGGAGTCCTCATCGCGGTAATAGGCGTTGGCCGCGAACCGGTCGCTGCCACGGTAATAGGCGCGCGGTGCGAACCGGTTTTCTCGCTGATAAACGACGTTGTTGCTCCCTTCATAATAGGCGTTGGAGGGGTACCACGCATTCGCTTCATAGTAGGTGTTGGAAGGATACCATTCGTCGCCGCCATAGTAGGCGTTCGAAGCGTACCAATCGTTGCGGAATGGCGCGGTTGCGATCGCGCCGGCCGTGCCGATCGCGCCCCCGACCACGCCAGCGGCGACGTCCGCCGGCCAGAATCCGCTATTGCCATAGCCATAGCCGTAGGCATCGCGATCATAGGCGCCGTTCCAATAGACGTAATGAGGGCGTTCCACCCTCGCGTGGTGAAACTGCTGGGCGCGCACCGGAACATCCTGGGCGAGCGCCGGCGTTGCCAGGGCCGAACCCAGCAAGGCGGCAATCGCAATTGATCTAAGAGCTGTCATTCATCGTCTCCATCTCGTTGGGTGACGCGGGGCCAACCGATGGGTGGGAGGGCCGTTCCGAATAAAGTCGGTGCGTCATTCAAACGGATGTGAAGTTTGTTCCGTCTATCGCTGTCGTCGAGGGTTCGGCCTGTGGCGTGTCCGGCACAGATTCCCTCTCATTCCGTTCCGACGAAACGGACGTTGATCTGGCACCGCCAAGTAGCCAGTTGAGCGATATCAGACCGATCACCGCGCCAATGAGCTCGCTGGCGATGAAGCCCGGAAGATCGACAGGACGAATTCCCGAAAAGGTGTTGGTCAGTGAGCGCGCGATGGCCACTGCGGGATTGGCAAAGGAGGTTGATGCGGTGAACCAATAGGCCGCCGCGATATATAGCCCCACCAGGGCCGGTATGGCTTTAGGCCTGAAGCGGGTGCCTCCGAGAATTGTAATCACGAGCCCGGCCGCGGCGACGGCTTCTGCAAGCCATTGGCCGCCGCCGGTTCTTATCTTGAGTGACAATTCGAATAATGACAGGCCGAACATGCCATGCGCAATCACGGTCCCGGCGACGCCACCGACAATCTGGGCGGCGACATAACGTGCCGCTTCTGCCTTCGTCATCGAGCCCTTCAGGGTCATTACCAAGGTGACTGCCGGATTGAAATGGGCGCCCGAAATGGGACCGAGAATGGCGATGAGAACGACAAGGATCGCCGCCGTTGGCAGCGTGTTGCCAAGCAACTGGACGCCGACGTCCTTGCTTAGCGTTTCCGCCATGATGCCCGAGCCGATGACGGTGGCGACCAGCAGGCCCGTTCCCAGGGCTTCGGCCGCCAGCCTGCGCGGCAGGTCGAACTCCGCCATTAGCTGATCCCGCCGAGAGTTGCCCCGTCCAGATGTCCGATGTCGCGCAGGCGAGTGCCAAGCGACAGCCTGTCAATGCTTGAAAGCGGCAAGCTCGTAAAAGCCGCGATCCGATCTTTCAGGTACCTAAACGCCGCAAAGAAGGCCGCCTCCTTTTCCAGATCGCTGCCCACCAATGCGGCGGGATCCTCGATTCCCCAATGAGCGGTCATCGGATGACCGGGCCAGATGGGACAGGCTTCGCCTGCGGCATTGTCGCAAACCGTGAAGACGAAATCCATCGGCGGTGCACCTTGCTCGGCAAATTCTTGCCAGCTTTTCGATCGCAAGCCACTGATGGGATATCCCTCCGTTTCAAGTGTCCTGATCGCGAACGGGTTCACCGTCCCTTTCGGCTTGCTTCCGGCCGAGAATGAGTTGAAACGACCATGACCATCCTTCCGCAGGATCGACTCCGCGAGAATCGAGCGTGCCGTATTGCCTGTGCAAAGAAACAGAACATTAAAAGTGCGATCGGGCATTGGATTTGGCTTTCCGTTTGGGCGGACAACACGGAGTGATGCTTTCAATGAGCGGCGCGCAAAGTTCGGGGCGTCCCTGACAACAGTCATTGACGAGAAACGAGATGGTCGTCTGGAAGTATGCGAGGTCAGCGCGGTAAAGGATCGAGCGGCCGACGCGGCGTGCCTGCACTAGCCCCGCCCGCGATAGCACGCCTAAATGGCTGGACATGGTGTTCTGTGGAACGTCGAGCGCCTTTGCGATGTCGCCTGCGGCAAGACCGGAAGGTTCGTGCTTTACCAGCAGCCGATATACTTCTAGCCGGGTCGATTGTGCCAGTGCCCCAAGAGCCAAAATAACAGACTGATTATCCATATATCCAGATATATGGATATGCTAGCGTCCGTCAAGTCGGCTCGTTAAATCTCCGCATGTGCAGCAAAGTTTGAGGGAAACGCGCGATGGAATATGTCAGGTTGGGCCGCACGGGCCTGCAGGTATCGCGGCTTTGTCTTGGCTGCATGAGCTATGGCGCGCCCGATCGCGGGACGCATGCCTGGACGCTGGATGAGGCGTCGAGCCGCCCATTCCTGAAACGCGCGGTGGAAAGCGGGATCAATTTCTTCGATACGGCCAATGTCTATTCGGATGGCACGAGCGAGGAAATCGTCGGCCGGGCGCTGAAGGAATATGCCCGGCGTGACGAGGTTGTGATCGCCACCAAGGTTCATGGCCGGATGCATCCGGGGCCGAATGGGGCCGGGCTGTCGCGCAAAGCGATCCTGCAGGAAGTCGATGCCAGTCTGAAGCGGCTCGGTACCGACTATATCGATCTCTACCAGATTCACCGTTGGGATTATGACGTGCCGATCGAGGAGACGCTGGAAGCGCTCAACGATGTCGTGCGCGCCGGCAAGGCGCGTTATATCGGCGCGTCCTCGATGTATGCGTGGCAGTTTGCCCAGGCGCTGGCGCTCTCGGATCGAAACGGATGGGCGCGGTTCGTCAGCATGCAGAATTACGTCAACCTGCTCTATCGCGAGGAGGAGCGCGAGATGCTGCCGCTTTGCGGCAAGGAAGGCATCGGCGTTATCCCGTGGAGCCCGCTGGCGCGGGGACGGCTGACGCGCGACTGGGATGCCAAAACCGCCCGGACGGAAACCGACGCTTTTGGAAAGGCGCTCTATGGCAAGACCGATGCCTCGGACAAGGCGGTGGTCGAGGCGGTTGCGAAGGTGGCCGCCGCGCGGAAGCTGCCGCGCGCGCAGATCGCGCTTGCCTGGGTCCTTTCAAAGCCGGTCGTCACCGCGCCGATCGTCGGCGCGACCCGCATGCAGCACCTGGATGACGCCATCGCCGCGCTCGACATCAAACTGACGAGCGAGGAGATCGCGACCCTGGAACAGTCGTATGTGCCGCATCCAGTGCTGGGGCACAGTTGAGAGCAGCGATGCGCTTCCGGGACTCAAGCCGGCCCCTCTTTAAGTTTAAGACGCCTTGGTGCGGATCGGCGGCACGGCGCGGAAACTGATGGCGATCCGATTCCAGGCATTGATGGTGGCGATCAGCATGGTGAGGTTGACCGCCTCGACCTCGGAGAATTGGGCCCGCATCGCCTGGTAGACGTCGTCGGGAACGTGGCCTTTAGAGATTTTCGTCACCGCTTCGGTATAGGCGAGCGCGGCGCGTTCGCGGTCGGTGTAGTGCGGCGCCTCGCGCCAGGCGCTCAGCAGATAAAGTCGCTGCTCGGTTTCGCCGTGACGGCGGGCATCCTCGGTATGCATGTTGATGCAGAACGCGCAGCCGTTGATCTGGGAAGCGCGGATCTTGACGATCTCGATCAGGGATTGTTCGAGGCCGGAGCCCTGGACATGGCTTTCCAGCGCGCCCAGCGCCTTGATGGTATCGGGAGCTACTTGCTGCGGATTAAGGCGGGGTTTCATGGCGTGATCCTCATCCCTGGTGTGAAGTTTTCACTTGGTACGCTCGACCGGCGCAGCCGGACGCCCGCATTCGCCGAGGCCACATCCGCCTGCGCTGTTTACGGCGGCGGCCCGAGATCGGCCAGTTCGATTGCGACGAGATCCTCGGCGGCATAGCCGGCGGTTTGGTGCTGGTGGTCATCGTCGAACCACGAACACCAGACCTTCGGCTGGCCATTAAGGTCGTCGCTGGCGCCGGTCACGGCCATGACGGGGCCACCGTTTTTGAGCGCGACGCGATCGCCGCATTTGAAGGAGGAGGTCATCAAGTTTTTCCGGTTTTGAAATGGTGTGGGGCTCAGTGAAAAACCTGACGGTCTTCAAACACCAGCGGGCCGGGGCCGAGTTTGCGCATCCGCTCTTCGGCGGTGGTCCGTCCGGTGATGACCGAAGGTGTCTCAAGTTTGATGGCATGATAGCCGCGCGCGCCGCCGCCCCAGCCCGCGCCGGTCTTCTGCGCCGCGATCAGCCTGTCACGTTCGGCCATGATCTCCGGCTCGGTCAGGTGAAACACCCGGCGCTTGGATTCGCAGGAAATGGGCGACGACACTTCGAGAAAGGTCTTGCGCCGCAACCGCGCGTATTCGTCGAGCACCTCGTCCCGCGCCTCGCCTTTCACCACGGCGGCCAGCGCATCGATGAGCACGAAGGAATCGAACATGCCGCCGACCAGGCCAAGGCCGCTGGTCGGGTTGGTGACATGGGCGGAGTCGCCCGCAAGCACCACGCGGCCGACGCGCATCTTCGCGACGCAGCGCTGGTGCATGCTGTAGGCCGAATAGAGGTCGAGCGTCGCTCCTTCGCCGCCGCCGGGCAGAACGCGCCGGTAATACTCTAAGATGCGCTCGCGCAGACCCTCTTCGGGCAATCTGGCATCCTCATGGAACGTGACGCGCCATTGGCCTTCCTTGGTGAGGCGGACGATGATCGCGCCAAACTGGTTGTCGACCATCAGGTTCATTAGCGGGTTCCAGCCATGGCGAGCAAAATCGAAGTGCATGTTGGTCGCCACAAAGCGGTCGGGCCAGGTGTAGCCGATCAGCTCCTGGCCGATCGACCTCCGCACGCCGCTGCGGCCGCCGTCGGCGCCGACAACCCACTTCGCCTTGATGATTTCGCGGTTGCCGGCCTTGTCCTCGGCTTCGACCTCGACGCGATCGTCATATTGCTTGAGGCCGATGAATCGCTTGCCCCATTCAAAGGTGATGTTGGGATACCGCTCCATGTGCGAAACCGCCACCTCGGTCAGTTCGTTGATCGCCAGCGTCAGCAGGTAGGGATGATCGAGGCCTTCCGGGAAGGCGTACTTGGTCGTAAAACCCTCGTTGGTCTTGAATATGCGCGCGGCGAACTGGTCGTGTAGAAAGCCAGCCTCGGCCATGTCGTCGAACAGCCCGAGCAACATCAGCCCATCGAGCGCCTGGCGGTGGTAGGACATCGCGCGTGGGGTGGGCAGCACGCCCGGTTCCGCCTCAATCACCCGCACCTGAACATTTTGGCGCGCCAACCCAATGGCATTGATCAGGCCGACCGGCCCACCGCCGACGATCAGAACGTCTTCCATGTTTCCTCCGGCAGGGTTTGTTTTTGTTGATAATCAGCGCTTAAAATAATCGGGCGGCGGATGAAAGTGCAAATAGTGAAACAACATATTGCCTTACATGCAACAGCTCGGGATGTCCCGGAAATCTGGGTTTTGCGACTGCGGGGATGCTCGCCGCCGCGACATTCGTCGGCTGAGCGCCCGCCCAGGCGGCCGGGGCGGCCGTCGCTCCGCAGCGCCGGTCGGGTGCCGGGGAAACCCCTGGCATGACGCGCCCGCTGCAATCGATTGATCTCAACCTTCTTGTCGCGCTCAAAGCCCTTCTCGAAGAGGAAAACGTCACGCAGGCCGCGCGCCGTCACGGCCGCAGCGTGCCGGCGATGAGCCGCATCCTGCAGCGCCTGCGAGAGGCACTGGAAGATCCGTTACTGGTACGTGCGGGCGGCCGGCTTGTGCCGACGCCCCGGGCGCGCGATCTCCTGCCGACCGTCTCGCGCCTGATTGCGGATGCCGAAGCCATTCTCGAGCCACGGGAGTTTCATCCAGCCGCGCTGGATCGGCAATTCACGATCCTCTGCAACGACGATCTCGCCGCCGCGTTCGGCGGGCCGCTGATGGCGGCGTTGCGCCATGTGGCGCCGGAAGCATCCGTGCGCTTCGCGCTGGAGGCGCCGGAAAGCGAGGATGAACTCCGCGCCGGCAGAATCGACCTCGCGATCGCTTCCGGCCAGCCACCCTTTCCCGAGTTGATTTCGAGCCCGCTGTTCTGGCAGCGCATGATGGGCGCGGCGCGGGTCGGCCATCCGATCTTCGATCGGCCGATCACGCCTCAGTCCTTCGCCCAGGCCGGCCACATCGTGCGGTCGCGGCGCGGACAGGCCTGGGGCCCCATCGACGACGCGCTGGCCGCGCTGGACCTGATGCGGCCCGTCAAGCTGATTGTGCCCACCGTTCGCACCGCGCTGATCGTGGCGGCGCAGACCGACCTGATTGCGACCGGTCCCGGCGGTCTGCTGGAGGCGGTGATGCGGGAAGGGCTGCCAATCCGGATTTTCGATCTGCCGGTGCCAACACCCATGCTGGCCATTTCGCTGCGCTGGCATCCGCAGTTTCAGGCGGACCGGGCGCATCAATGGTTCCGCAATTTCGTGATCTCGCATTTGGCGCTGGACGTGCAGCCGCCGAAAAAATAAAGAGGCGGCGAAATCGCCGCCTCTTTACGAAGTCCGCACGTAAAGGCTCAGTTATCCATCCGAGGATCCCAGCCCCAGTACTTCGCCACCGCGCCGGTATCGACGCGCAGGTCGAAGCCGTTGACCATGCGGGCATCGTCGGAGCACAGGAACACGGCGGCCTTGCCGTAATCGCTCGGCACTGGCAGCTTGCCGCCGGGCACGCGCTTGACGAATTCCATCAGCGCGGGCGGAATGCCGCTTTGCTTGACGTCCCGGCCCCAGCGGCGAGCGCGATCCCAGCCTTCGGTCGGATCGGTCGCGGTGGGCGTCAGGCTGTTGACGCGGATACCCTTGGCGGAAAGCTCCATCGCCACCGAGCGGGTGAAGTTCATCAGGCCGGCCTTGGACGTGCTGTAGGCAACGTTGCCGGGCTCGCCCTGATGACCCGCGGTCGAAATAATGTTGATGACGCTGCCCTTCACATTCTTCTTGAGCATGCTCTGGGCGACATATTTGGTGAACAGGAAGGCGCCGGTCAGGATGATGCCGGTCTGCTGGCTCCATTCGGCGAGCGACATGTCCAGCACGCCCTTCTTGTTGAAGATCGCCGCGTTGTTGACGAGGATATCGACCTGACCGAAGGCGGCTTCCGCGGCGTTCACGGCCTTGACGACCTGGGCCTCGTCGAGGACGTTGCAGGTGACGGCAATCGCCTTGCCGCCGCTCTTGACGATGGCGTTGGCGCAGTCCTCGGCGTTCTTCGCATCGAAATCGACGCACACCAGCGCCGCGCCCTCGATGGCCAGCTGCTCCGCAATGCCCCCACCAATGTTGGGGCTGGTCCCGGTCACGATGGCAACCTTGTTCTTGAGTTTCACGTCAGATCTCCACGTTTTTTGATTGGATGGGGTCGTCACGAGACAAGCAGCGCATCCGTCCCTGTGCGACGAACCTAGCAACTTCTCCTGCGTTCGACAAACCCGATCAGCCGCGGGCGCGGGGGGCCGGACCGGAATGATTTTGCGGGTCGGTCGCAGTCTTTTCGGGTTTTCGCGGCGCGGCACGCCAGGGGGCAAACGAAGGCGCCCGCAGAGGCTGCAGCCGCTCATTTGCTCCATTTCGTATATCTTTGGATCGTCTTTTGACCTGGGTTGCCCGGGCTATCGCGGTCGTTCACAATACGTCGGAACGCTCTGAGCAGAGTAACACCACAGAACCGCTCGCAATCAGAAGCGACCGTATGGGAAAGGAAATGGGATGATCGAACTCGACACCTTCAAGGACTACGTGAACTATATCGGCAAGGAGGTTCCGCCGAGCGAGTGGCACAAGGTGGACCAAAAGCAGATCAACGACTTTGCCGACGCGACCTTTGATCATCACTGGTACCATGTCGATGTCGAGCGGGCCCGCCGCGAGATGCCGGACGGGCGCACCATTGCGCATGGTCTTTTCACGCTTTCTCTGGTCCCCGGGATGACCGAGAAGATCATCCATGTCAGGGATAAGGGGCAGGCGCGGAATTATGGCTTCGACCGGGTTCGCTTCACCGCACCGGTACAGGTCGATTCCCGCATTCGTCTGCATGCGAAGGTGATAAGCATGGAGGCAAAGAAGATCGGCACCGTTGTGCGCACCGGCTACCTCATGGAAATCGAAGGTAGCGCCAGGCCGGCATTGTCCACGGAAAACGCGGTGATGTTTCTCTATTAGAGCCACCCGCAAGGACAGCTCCGCTGCCCGGCGTCCAGCCGGGCGACGGGCTTTTGATGCGCGGCGATGGCGCGAAGACCTTTAAGCCACGTGCGGAAGCCGCGCATGGCTAAACGCAAGGCAACAAGAACGATCAGGGAGAGAGCGGTGATCGAACTCGATACCTTCAAGGACTATGCCAACTATATCGGCAAAGAGATGCCGCCGAGCGATTGGCATAAGGTCGACCAGAAGCAGATCGATGATTTCGCCGCCTCGACCAACGACCATGCCTGGTATCATGTCGATGTCGAGCGGGCGCGCCGGGAGCTACCGGACGGACGCACCATTGCCCATGGTCTTTACACGCTGTCGCTGGTGCCGGGGCTTGCCCTGCAGATCGTCACGCTCAAGAACTACGGCCGCGCGTTGAACTATGGCTATGACCGGGTCCGCTTCATTGCGCCGGTGCAGGTCGATGCCCGAATCCGCCTGCATGCCAAGGTGCTTAGTCTGGAGCCCGCGAAGGGCGGTACCTTGCTGCGCAAGGCATTTACGATGGAGCTTGAAGGCAGCGACAAGCCCGCGCTCGCCGCTGAAAACACTGTGCTGTTTCTCTACTAGCGGCGAATAGATGTCCTGCCCTCGTGCCCCGGATTCGGCGCAGCACCGTAAGCGCGTTCACGCGCGTCTTCGACGCGCTATGGTGATGCGCTGCTGATCCGGAGCCCAAGAATCCGGGGCCTGGACAAACGCCTGTGCGCGATCGTCATTGTGGCCTGACGGCCTGGGTCGCGAACGCTTGCGCACTACGCCGCGTCCGGGACAGGAGAGGTGGGTCACGTGAGGTTCGGGGAGAGCAGGTAAGGCGCGGGGCTGCCGAAGGGGCCACCGGCGCGCCCCGCCCGGCGCCGGAAGCCTGCCGTTGGAGACGAATAGGAACCGTCCTGTTCTCCGGCGATTGATATGTCGGGCCGCATTTCGGTGCGGTCTGCACGGCCTCGCCGACCGCCATTCTATCCCCCCAGCCCGGCGGGGCTGTGCCCCCTTTTTTGACGCTGGCGCGCTTTAGAGCCAGCCGGCGCGGGCCGGCGGCCGTCACCGTGAAATTTCAGTATGACTGCGGTTCAGCTCTCGTGCTTGGCGAGGTCTCGGGCGCGATCGAATTGTGCGGCCTGCCAATCGGCGCCGGACAGCCGGACCTCGTCCGCCCCCTCATCGGTGAGGGCGGGCAGGGCGGCTTCGGCCATGATCTCCTCGGTCACGTCATCGACGCCTGAGCCCGCGACCTCGTGGATGAAGCTGATGTTGCGATATTCGCCGGAAACGATGCGTGAAATGACTTCGCGCCGGGTAACTTCCGGATCGACGATGGCCTCGCGGCCGCGCCGGCCGTAATCGATCATCACCACGAAATATTGCATGAGATCGCTGGCCCCCGGGGCTGACCGAAACAGGTAGCCATTATTTCGGAAAATCAGAAATAGCGCAAGCATGATTTCTGATAATCGGAAGTTTTGGCTGAGGGGTAGGTCAGACAATGGTGGCTTATGATTCGCTGGTGGCAATGAGGCGATCGCCCGACGACGGTGAGAAATCCGGGGAGGTGTGTGGGTCCCGACTCTCTCGACACGGAGCACGGCGACTCGGTTCACCGCGGGACCCGCTTATTTTTCCGAGCCGCCCTTTGCAACGCCGCGATGGGCCTTCCGGGTGCGGGCAACCGCCTTGGCACGCAGCCGCTCGATTTGGGCGCGCGGCAGGGTCACGCAGATCTCCCCGATCCACTCCAGCTTCACGCCGATGATCGGCTTGGCATTGAAGCTCGTGAGATTGACCATAGAGGATGATTTGCCGCGCTCGATCGTCTTCAGATAGCGCTCGCCGGTCTTCAATCGCACCGCCGCCTCCTCGCCATAGAAATTCGACAGCGGATGACGCTGCTCGCGATAGACCACGATGACGTCGCCATTTTCGTATTTCGGCAGCATGGAATCTCCGGCCACTTCGAACGCGATGGTCTCATCGGCGATCGGAAACGGCAGCTCGACCTCGCCCAATCCTTCCGGCGGCAATTGTTCGAATTCCGGCTCGATCACCGCGCCGGCCCCGACGCGGCCGACGATCGGCACCGCGTTGAGTTCGAGATAATCGATGATGGCGGGAATTTCGGAAGCCTTGATCAGGCGAATTTCAGCCAGGATTTCCGAGACAGCGCCAGGCCGTACCCCCATCGCCTCGGCGAGGCCGCCCTTGGTCTTGCCCGGTTTCTGCAGTCCCCGCTCGATCATCTTGATGTCCAGCATGGTGTACCTTCCGCGTTTCGAATGATCCACCCTAGCAATTCCGATAATCCGAAATCAAGCTTGACTTCGATTTCTGAATATCAGAAATTGTAGGCCGAACCAAATCAACTCCCGGCATGTCCCATTCGACATGGGAATCGCGCCGCGCGGGATGCCATCCCCGCGCGAGCAGAGGCGCGCGCATGCCTTTGACCATCAGCGCATCATCGCCAGAGGGGCTCACCCGAGGGCGAAAGGGAAGGAAAAAGTCGAAAATGCCCGTGATCAACTGGCCGCCGCAGCATTCCGAGGCGCTGCGCGAATATCTTCTGCTTGGCATGTCCTATTCGCTGATCGCTGATGCGATCAACGCCCGGTTCGGCACCCGCTATTCGCGAAGTGCGGCGATCGGCCGAGCCAAGCGGATGAACCTCTCGGGCTCCGCCGAGAAGACCGAATCGCATTCGCTTTCGAAGCCGCGCGCGCCCCGTCTGCACAGGGCGCGGGAGGATTTCAGCCTGCGTTTCACCCGCCGCGCTCCGGTGTTCGAGGTGACCGAGACCGCGCCCTTGCGGTGCGCCGAGGTGACGCCGCGCCATCTTTCCCTTGCTGACCTCGGCCGGCGGGATTGCCGCTATCCCTATGGCGGGGACATCGAGGGCGAAGCCATCACATTCTGCGGCCACCGCCGACAGCCGGGCACGAGCTATTGCCCCGCCCACTTTCAGTTGACGCGGCACGTCATGCCGGAGCGAACCGGCGAAGTCGCAGAACCCCGTCAGAAAGTGTTGGCATGACTAGCGCGCTCGACTCTGAGGATGCCGAGACGGCACATACAATCAAAATGCGGCTGCGGCCATTGGCGCGTCGCCACCGCATCGCGCATCTCAAGGCGCTGCTTCGGCGCGGCGCGATCTGTTCGCGGCGGCGGCACCTGCTATCGTCGTTGCTTTCGGAGGAAGCCGTCCCGCGCGACGCCCGCCGAGGCCGGGCATGAAGCGGCCCTGGATGCCGCTTTATGTCGGCGATTATCTCGGCGACACCGGCCACCTCACCACCACCCAGCACGGCGCCTATCTGCTTCTGATGATGCATTACTGGCGCAAGGGCGAATTGCCGGATGACGACCCGCAGCTCGCCAAGATCACCAAGCTGCCGCTGAAGACCTGGCGCGATTGTCGCCCGGTCCTGCAGGCATTTTTCCATGACGGCTGGAAGCACAAACGCATCGACGGGGAGCTGGAAAAGATGATGCGCACTTCCGAGAAGCGCGCGGTCGCCGGCCAGAAAGGCGGCCTTGGTTCGGCGCTGTCACGCATGAAGCTTGAAAATTCGGCGCGTGCCGGCGTTCGCCAGAGGCCAGCAATTGCTTCCTTTTACTCAAGCCCGGCTGCAGCCAATGTCGACCACTCACACTCACACTCATCTCAGAGTCTTTCTGAGGGGAAGGGCGAGGTCGGTAACAGCAAGCCCTCGCGGCTGTCGATCAGCCGCGAACTCGCCGACCACATCGCCCGTCAGGACGCCAAGCGGCTCCGCTGACGGTCGTTATCGAAAAAATCCACCCGGGAAATCCAGCAAGGCAGGAGAAATCATCGATGCCACGCCTGAAGCGCCGCAAGCCCTTTGATCCTGCAAGGGTCCAATTGAACGCGCAAGGAAACGCGAAAGGAAACGCGAAAGGAAACGCTCATGATCGCCGGTCGCAGGATCTGTTACGCAATGCCGAGGTCGCTGCGATCGAAGTCGATGATCCCTTGGGGCTCGATCCCGGCGATCGCATCGTGGTGCTGCGCTCGATCCGCAACGATCCCTTGGCGCGGCTGCATAGCCATCATCAGATCGACGAGGCGCAGTATCGTGGAGGCCGCGCCTTTCAGGCCGATTGGGAACGCGCCGAGCGCGGCCCGCAGGCGGTCGATCCTTCGCGCGAATATGTCGATGGCGGGCAGGCGCGCGAACCGGTGACGGAAGCGCAGCGCCGCGCCGTGCTGCGGCTCAATCGCGTGGAACGGGAACTCGGAGCCGATGGCTCGCTGTTGGTGCATGACGTGCTGGTGCGGGGCTTCACCATGGAGCAGGTGATGGCAAGGCGCGGCCAGCGCGGCCAGCGCTGGATCGACTATTTCGCCCGCCGTTTTCGCGAATGCCTCGATCGGCTGGCGCTGGTCTATGGCTTTGCCAGCGAGAAGCGGCCTGGCCGGGCCACATCCCGGCAGCGGGAGAGCGCCGGATGATGGATCGCTTCCAAAATGCTGCGATGCAGAATCCATCTGCGGAGGCGAGGGGTTAACAACACGTTGCAGGCGCCGGCGAAAGAAAAAATTTAGGCAGCGGTACTACGATGTTGGTTCCCGCAACCATGGGCATGGATACAGAATGCATCTGCAACCCATCAGCGAAGCCGACAAATCGTGGAAGACGATCAAGGCGCAATGGAAGAAGGAAGCCGAAACGGCGGGCGAGGATTTCTCGACCTACGCGCTCGGCACCTTTGCCGCGCTCGATCCGGTGGCACTGGAAGAGGCGAAGAAGTCCGGCCTCTATGGATTATATGACGGCGATTCCGTGCCGGCGTTCTGTCAGGTCCACCGCCTGTTGATGAAGCGCTATCAGACACCGGTGTTGCGCGCCCGCCTGGTCACGGTGTCTCCGAATTTTGATTTCGGCATTGTCGACGCCGGCGAGTACGCCAAAGTGTTAGTGGCGCTGTTCTCCGGGGTCGTCTGGCTGTCGCGCGACGCGCTGGCGGCCGATCATGTGCATTTCCAGATGCGAAGCCCAAGCGATTCCCAGTTCTTCGCCGCGCTGCAGGTCAAGTCGCCGCTGTCGCCCTTCTCGCAATTTTACGTCAAGGGCTCCTGGGCAATCGGCAGTCTTAGGTAAGCCGATAACAGGTGGAACGGCGCTGGGTGCCGGCTCTGCGCTGCCAGCAGAATAGAGGCGCTCTGGGTCAAAGAGAGACCTTACTCGGAAGGGAGACCGGAACAAATAGGCTGGCGTTTGGTTGATTGATCTTTAATGGAGATTGCACCCATGTCAGATAGCAGCAGCGGCGGCATCGGAATTCTCGGTGTATTAATCGGTGCGTTGATTGTTGTCGTCGTCGGTTTCCTTTTGCTTCAGGGCGGAGTGTTTGGTGGGAAGCCCGCGGGTCCCAGTGTGACTATTACTGCACCTACTGGAAAATAAAGATTTGCACAGAATTGACGGAAGGCGACATTACGAGGTCAAAGCCGCGCGTCCGCTTTGCTCTCGAGAGCGGGCATCGCGCTGCGGCCCGCGGCGTTACAGCCGCACCAGCATCTTGCCGCGATTTTCGCCGGCCATCAGCGCGACCAAGGCGGCGGGCGCGTTTTCGAGGCCCTTATATTCATGCACCGGCACGCGAAGCCTGCCATCGGCCACCCAGCCGCGCATGACGGCGCCGGCTGCCAACCTTTGTTGCATCGTAAAGTCAGAGAGCAGAAAGCCGGTCATGGAAATGCGGCGGATGATGAGCTGATAGGGCACCCCGCGCAAGCTTCGATCCGGTTCGCCGTCGAGCTGGCCGACGATGCCGCAGAGTCCGATGCGGCCGCCCGTCTTCATCACCGCGAGCGCGGTTTCGAGCACGGAGCCACCGACATTGTCGAAGAAGAAATCGACCCCTTCGGGACAGGCCTTCGCAAGCGCTTCGGCAAAATCCGCCGCCTTGTAGTCCACCGCCGCGTCGAGCTTGTATTCATCGACGAGCCAGCGGCATTTCTCCGCGCCCCCGGCAATGCCGACGACGCGGCAACCGGCGAGTCTGGCGATCTGGACGGCGATATTGCCGACCGCGCCGGCCGCGGCCGACACCAACACCGTCTCGCCGGCTCGGATGCGGCCGACCTCGAGCATGCCGTAATAAGCGGTGAGCCCGCTACCACCGGTCAGCGCCAGCAATAGGTCGAGCGGACGGGCCTTGTCGCGCTTGCGCACGCTGGCGGCGTCGACCACCGCATAATCCTGCCACTCCACCGGCCCCTCGACGATGTCGCCGACGGCGAAATCCGGATGCTCGGATTGGATGACCTCGCCGAGGCCGCCGCTGGGCATGATCTCGCCCGGCTTGACCTGCGGGCGATAGCTCGCTGCCTTCAGCCAGGCGACCTGCGCCGGCGCGATCGACAGCATGCGGTTGCGCAGCAGAAGCTGGCCGGGGCCGGCCACCGGCATTGGCCTCTCCTCAAGCCGAAAATGATCGGTGCGAACAGCGCCTTGCGGCGTTGCGTTCACGATCCAGGCGCGGTTCTTCATGGGAAATCCTTTGTCGGGTTGCTGCCTGTAAACCTAGACGGGGTCGCGCGGTCAACGCAAATGCGTAAGCGACGCGTCCTCCGATCCCGGGGGGCGAGCAATCCGAAAGGTTCATTCATCGGCGCGGCAGCTTGTTTCAACAAACAGTATGAACGTACTGTTTTTGACGTGGATCAAATAGAGCTTCCCTGGCGACGAATAAGCTCCGCCCATGTCCGGTCGCCCGATCATTCAAAGAACGTGCGCACGGCAAGACATCTTCCTCAGGGAGGCGGGCATTCCGCCCTGCGGAAGGACAACCAAAGACCAAAGGAGAAACGACCCATGACGACCAAGGCCGGCACCACGAAGGCAAGCGCGATCCGCTACAAGGGCCCGGGCTATCTGGCCCTTAATGTTTCGAACCTGGAAAAATCCGCCTGGTTCTATGAACACATCGTCGGGCTGCAACCGGCCGGCCGCACCGCCGATGGCAGCGCACTGTTTCGCTGTAGCGACAAGCACCACGATCTTCTGTTGTCCCAGTCGGGCAATCCCGGATTCAAACGCATGGCCTGGGAGATGGAGAGCCCGGCGGCCCGCGAGGCGGCGTTCGCCCACCTCAGTCAGATCGGCGTCACGCCGAAGGCCGTCGACCGGTCGGAAGCCCAGGAACTCGGAATTTCCGAGGATGCCTTCCGCGTCATCGATCCGACCTCGGGCGGCGTGCTCGAATTCTTCTCCGAGATGGAAGACGAGGATGAACCTTACAAGCCGACGGTGGCGAAAATCCAGCGGCTCGGGCACGCGCTGCTCGGCGTGCCTGACCTGGCCGCGGCCGAAAAGTTCTATATCGAGGATCTAAATTTCCGCGTTTCGGATCGCATCGACGGCATGGGCACCCATATGCGTTGCTTTCCCAACAAATGGCACCACACGTGGGGACTCGGCAAGGCGCCCGTCGCCAAGCTCAATCACTTCAACTTCATGGTCACCGAGATCGACGATATCGGCAAGGCGATCGGCCGGATGCAGAAGAACAATGTGCCGATAGTGTGGGGGCCGGGCCGCCATCCGCAATCCGGTTCGATCTATTTCTACTTCATCGATCCGGATGGGATGTGGGTGGAATATTCCTTCGGCATGGAGGAATTCCCCGAACTCGATCCGCGTGCGCCAAGGCGGATGGCCCCCATCCCTGAGAATATTGACTCCTGGGGCGGAGCCATGCCGGACCCGAAATATCCGCAGACAGGCGCGATCGACTCCCGGCTCTAGTCGATAGCGTTTTCGAGCGTAGCCTGCCCCGGATTTGATCCGGGGTGGATACCGGTTCGCGTGAACAACGGGTGAAAACAACAAATTCGTGGCTTCGGTCCTGATTCAGTCAGAACCCGAAGCTTGCGAGCGGGCGAGGGCAGGCATCCTTCAAGGGAAGTGTGGTCCTGTTGAGAAGAGCCTTACAAGCGCCGCTTCCGCCATCCTTCGATGGTCCGCAGCGGCGTAGTAAGCTTCCAACTCAGTGAATTCGTAACGGCTTCAAGGTGCTTCCTCTCGTCCGACAGGCGTTCGCTTAGCCGGGCGGCCTCATCTCCGAGCTTTGCGATGCTGTCCTCAGCGGTGACCAGCCGATGACGCAGCATGCTTGCTTCTTCGAGAAGACGAGCGACCTCTTGCTGTCTGGCGGTATCGTGCGCCGAACGAAATGAGCGGATCTCGGTTTTGCGCCCCTCGATTTCCGGCCATCGATGAAACCAGGAGGCATAATTATCGATACCGATTCTGAGTGGAGCCAATCCAGTCTGGCGGAACGAATGATTGGATGAAAGCTGGTCGCGGCGCGAGTAACGCAGCACGTGCGCCGCCCAGACTTCCGAGGCTTCCCGCACGTCCCTGTTTGTATGATCGCGTAGAAGAATACCGCTCCAATAGGGGCGTTCTTCCAGTCCGTCGGGATCGCTTGCTTCAAACGCTTCGAGATGTTCCCTGATCCGGTCGGGATCGTCAAGCTGATGTGCGAGAACTTCAACGAACTCGTCGTGCACGCGATTTCGAAAGCTATGGGTCGGCAACGCAAATGGGCTCGCCGGGAGATATTCCGCTAAGATCTTTTCCGGAGGAGCCGTCAGCACGACTGAGTTGTCGATATAAAGCGAATGCTCGAAATCGACGAGATGGCGATAAGGAAGCAGCTTCAGCAAACGCTGGCTGCGAACCGTGTCGGTCGGGAAAATGGGTCTGACTTGCACGACACGCCAGGTCTCGCTGTTCAGCTTGGGATCGTCGGTCAGGCAGATGAACGGTATCCCTGATTGCCTCGCGACGGGCTGCTCGTTCAGCTTTTCATAATTCCCAATCAAGGCTGTATAAACACACGAGCGAGCGATCATGAGCATCGTTATCCGAAGGGCCAATCCCGGTCACCGTCGCACCTCGCAGCATAACCATCAATAGGGTCCAACCCTCCGGCGCCTTGGTAGCTGCTCCCGGAGCAGGGCCGTCGTTCCTTAGATCCGGGGTGGATGCCGGTTCGCGTGAAGAACGGGTGAAAACAACAAATTCGTAGCTTCGGTACTGATTGAATCCTGAACCGGTCTCTGGTTTTCTTGCGCGAATTGGTACCCACTTCGCCGGGAAAGGCGATAGAATAAGCCGCACTCACAGGAGGAGATGGTCATGCGTTATCTAGCCTTCAGCGTTGCGTTCATGTTCATGGGTTTGAGCAATGCGGTTGCCGATGACATGAAAATGCCCGTCAACAATGCCCAGATCAAATGGCAGGCGGCGCCCCCGGTTCTTCCCAAGGGAGCTGAAATGGCCGTCCTTTCCGGCGATCCCTCCAAGGACGGTCTGTATGTTGTTCGCCTCAAGATGCCGGCGGGATACAAGATAGCCGCGCATAATCATCCCACGACCGAAATGCTGACGGTGATCTCCGGCAATTTCCATATCGGGATGGGTGACAAGTTCGATGACAAGAAGGGCGTTCAATTGACGGCCGGCGGATATGGCGAGGCGCCGGCGAAAATGAATCATTACGCCTGGGCAAGCAGCCCCACCGTGGTGCAGGTTCACGGCCAGGGTCCCTTTTCGATCACCTATGTGAACCCGGCAGACGACCCGAGCAAGAAATAGGAGCAAGGAAGGCTCGGGAGTCCCTTGGCGTGAAGTCCTGCTGCGGGTCGTTGTTCGCGGCTTGGCGCCGAACGGGCAGCGGAGCAGTTCGGCGGCCGGCGAATGCTATGCCAGCTCCGCCGATGCCCGCTGCATGTTGGAGGACATGTCCATCGTCACGATGCTCTGCTCCTCGACGGCAGCAGCAGTGGTGATCAGCCGGCGTGCAACTCGCGTTCGATCGCTGCTACGATGCGTTCGTCCGACGGCGCCATATCGGGAGAAAATCGCCCAACGACCGCGCCGCTCCGGTCGATGAGGAATTTCTCGAAATTCCACAATACCTCCGGTTCGCCATTGGGCGATATCCCGAAGCCCTGCAGCCGTTCGCGAAACGTCTCGGTGCCCTGCGCCTTGGGCTCGGCCGCTGTCAGCGCCGCGTAGAGCGGGTGCTTGTTTTCGCCCGCCACCGTGATCTTGGAAAACATCGGAAAATCGACGGAATAATTCACCGAACAAAAGTTTTGGATTTCCTCGTTGCTGCCGGGCTCCTGGCCCCTGAAATCATTCGCCGGGAAACCCAGCACGGCGAAGCCGTCGTCCTTGTAGCGGGCATAGAGACCTTGCAGCCCCTCATATTGCGGCGTCAGTCCGCACTTCGAGGCGGTATTGACCACGAGCAGCACCTTTCCGGCATAGTCGCCGAGGCTGCTGTCCCGTCCGTCGATCGTCTTGACCGGAATCGTTTGGAGGTCGGACATTTCTAAGGCTCCCTTTCCAGTGATTGAACCATTGCGTCTCAGAATTGCAAGCCGGCTAGTGCCGACTTTCCGAAGTTCGCGAACCATCGCTGCGACTTCTCACACGAACTTCGGAAAGTCATCGGCGCTAGCAGCTTTATTATTGTAGTACCGCTTTTCCATTTGGCGGGCCTGAAAGAACTCGCGGCAGGTCGTGCACGCCCGTCAACTAGGCAATACTGGCGTTGCCGAACGGGAGACTCGAGCAGGCTGCTTCGAACGCTTTCCGGTATCTCCAGATGATCAATCGCCGCACCGGTTACGCAGATTGTGCCGCTCGATCTCCGTCGCAAGCGTGAGGATGCTGCGCAAGGACCCATCGCCGACCCCTTCGCAATTTAAGAATGCCATTTCGGAGAGGCTTAAGGCAAGTTTAACGGGATTATGCAAAACAGGCACGGCACATCAGCGCTCGGCGAACGTTGGTGGTCCGGAACCGCGCCTGTCCGGAAGAGAACAAAACGCCACGTTCCCCCATCGAAGCTCCGATCAACCGGCCAAGCGAAACCGGATGAATAATGGCTGACGGCTCATTCCAGGACATGGACGTGGAAGGCATGGACGCGGGATATGCGGCCTCGATCGCGGATCGGGCGACCCGCGCCATGGCGCAAAATGGCGTGCCGATGACGCCGCGGAATTTCGCGGTCTGGTTCAACTACGCGCTCGGCGCTTCGCCCTCGCTGCGGCAGACCATCGATATTCTGGTCAGCAACAAGCGCAAGTTCGATCCAGCCACCAACCACGATCTCTACCAGACCTACATCGATCCCCGCCCGTCGGAGGGCGAACTGCCGGAGCAATTGCGCGAGGTGATTTCAAGCGCGCGGCAATTCCTGGATACCGCGATCGCCGACAACCGCTACCATATCGAGGCGCTGGGCGAGGTATCCTCGCAGGTCACGAGCAATGGCGATCCCCGGCCAATTATCGAAAAGCTGGTCAGCGAGCTTTCCACGGCGGTTTCGCGCGCCATTACGCTTGAGAGCAGTCTGGCGAGCGCTTCAAAGGAACTCGACACCATCCGCCATTCGCTGAGGGAAGCCGAGGAACGCTCCAATACCGATGCGCTGACGGGCCTCGCCAACCGCCGCTCGCTCGACGAATTCCTGCGCAGCGCACAGATTGCCGCGATGGAGAAGGACGAACCGCTCAGCATTCTCCTGATCGACATCGACCATTTCAAGAAATTCAACGACAGCTACGGCCATCAGGTGGGCGATCAGGTGCTGCGGCTGGTTGGCAAGGTGCTGCGCGAAAGCCTGCGCGCCATCGACCTGGCGGCCCGCTATGGCGGCGAGGAATTGATCGCGGTGCTGCCCGGCACGGACGTCGAGTTCTGCGCGGCGGCGGCTGAGCGCATCCGCTGCCGGATCGCCGAGGCGCGTCTTACCCGGCGGACCACCGGCCAGCCGATCGCGAGCGTCACGGTTTCAATCGGAGTGGCGCAATTTCGCCTCGCCGAATCCGCCGATGCCCTGGTGGAGCGCTGTGACCGCGCCCTCTATGAGGCCAAGCGGATGGGTCGCAACCGTACCGTCAGCGAATGCGAGATCGCCGAAAGCGCGACGGCGGCGTGAGGACCCCGCATTCACGGTGTCTTGGGCCTGGCCCGCAACTAATGTGGATAGGCCCGGTCTTCCCGCAGCAGGATGCGAACGAAATCGGCCATGCTGGACCGGTCCTCTGGCCCGGTCATCTCCAGAACTTCAGAACGCGCGCGATAGAACCGTCGAAAGCATCGAAGAATGATACGCATTTCGATCCCTCCCAAACCGTCGTCCGATAACCTGTGGTCGGACGAACGGTTTGAAAGGAGATAAAATCAAAGTAAAATTTTAGATAAGATTTCAGCGGATCCGTTGGGGCATCACAGCCCCATGCCGGCGCGGCTGGCGCCGCCCCGATATGGCAGGAGCCTCGGTCCTGTTCGGCATTGTCGATGTCGATGGTTTCGCGCTTGAAAAGTGTGCGACGCGGGCGGAGCCATGAAGTGGCCCCCTTGCCGTGGATGCGCCGAGCCTCCGGGCGTTTCGGAAATTCGAAGGCAAAGAGGTAACCGGTCGAAAGTGGGACAGCAGCTTCCCCCCGCGCTTACGGCGCGAGTTGGTCTGGGTTGCTAACAGCCGGGCCGTCGGTGCGGGCGGGCGCCAAATCGCTGCCAGCGCTGCGGTTCAAGAACTGCTCAAGCGCGGCCTGAATCCGCTCCTTCACCGCGCCCGGACCACGGTCGCTCATGTCGTTGTGCTGCGCCTCGGTGCGGATGATGTCGACGCCACCCGTCTGGGCTTGTAGATCCGTCGGCAGCACGCCGGGATCGGTCTGGAAATTCGGGTCCTTGGAGCGGAACGAGAGGATCTTGGTACGTCCGCTCAGCACAAACGGCACGCGCAGATTGTCCAGCGTGACCACCTTGGCGACCATTTCCGGATGCTGCTTGGCGCACCACATCGAGATGTCGCCGCCATTGGAATGGCCGACCAATGTCAGATGCTGGTAATCGGCATGCAGCTGGCGCTGCTTCAGCTCCTTGACCACGAACAGGATGTTGGCCTCGCCCTTTTCATAGACCGCGAGACGGCCGACATAGGGAAGGCCGATCTTGGTCACCAGCGGCGGGTCGGTCGGCAAATCCTGCTGGATGCTCGCCACCAGATAGCCTCGGGCGGCAAATACGTTGGCGAGGAATGAATACTCGGTGTTCTTCACCGTGTTGCCATTGCTGATGATCGCAACCGGCAAGGTGGTCAGCCCGGCATTGGCCTTCATCTCGTAATCATAGCGCACGGCCAGGTCGACCGAGACCGGCCGCTGCCGGGCGGTGTCGAACAACTCCAGCGTCTCGTGCCGGATGCCCCATTTGCTGACCGAGAAATAGAAGGCGCCGGCAATCACGCAGAGGCAGGCAAAAATGGCAATTGCCCTTTTCATGGCGTTTATCCCGTCCCTCGCACCCATTGCTTTTGCTCTCATAGATGGGGTCGGATCGCGGCAGAACCGAGCCAGCCGCGAGGGGTTGACGGATTAAATCTGCGAAAGGTCACCCGGTTCCGGGCCAAAACCGTCGATTTTGGGGAAATCCCGCCTTTCAGAGGGGGAAGTTCTGGGGGAAATTCCGGGAACGGGCCGATCACCCCATCCCCAGGGAAAGTCCGGTAGCGGCTTCCAGCTCGGGGATCGCCTGGGCTGCGCTTAGGACCTTGATCGTGGTCATGCCCATCTCACGGGCCGGCTTCAAATTGACCCCGAGGTCGTCCAGATAGATGCAATTCTTCGGGTCCACGCCGAGCGCCTCGACCATCATGCGATAGATACGCGGGTCGGGCTTGCGCAATCCGATCTTGGCGGACTCAATCACGTGGTCGAACAGAGCCATCACCTCGGCGACGTAAAGCGAGCGGCCGTCGCGGCCGCGGATCGCGTTCTTCGGCAGATTGTTGGTGATGCAGCCCGTCTTGCAGCGCGCCTTGATGCGCCGCAGCGCCTCCACCATCTCGGGTCGGATTTCGCCACCGAGCAGAGGCAGCACGTCGCTTCCGCGCACCTCCGCACCGAGTGCCAGGGTTTCCGCCGCGAATAGCCGATCGAAGGTCTCGGCGTCGATCTCGGCGCGCTCGAATTTCGCCCAGGCATTTTCCAGATGGTTGATCGCATTGGTGCGCCGGATGATATCGACGGGCAGCCCGCGTTCGCTCTCGAAACGGCTGAATGCTTCGAACGGCGAGGAGGTGATGACCCCGCCAAAGTCCCAGATCACTGCCTCGATCATGCTCATTCCGTGCCGCGCTCGACGGAGCTTTTCCGCCCGTCTCTGGGGCGCACAATCCACAGATCGGCTGCCGTTGGCAATGGCAGGCGAGGGGCGCAGCCATCCGTCGGCGAGAAAAAGGCCCGGCATCGTAACGCCGGGCCTTTTTGTTTACGTCTGCGGTTTGAACCAACGGGAGCCGCAATTCTACCTTCGATGGGCGGTGATCAGCCCGCCGCCTTCAAGGGCGCACGAGTGATCTGGTTGAAGGGCGTCTTGATGGTCGGGTCGGTGTCACGCGGCAGACCGAGCACGCGTTCGGCGACGCTGTTCTTCAGGATCTCCTGGGTGCCGACGCCGAGCGTGGCCGCCGGACCGAACCAGTAGGAATAGTCCCAGCTGCTGAAGCGGCCATAGTTCTTTTTCACCAGCGGCAGCGTGTCCTGCCCCACGACCAGACCGGCCGGCCCCTGGACGCGCTTAGCCAGATCGGACATGCGCTGGCCGTGCGGGGAAGCCACCATCTTGCCGAGATTGGCCTCCAGGCCCGGCGGCTTGCCGTTGATGCGGTTGGAAAGGTTGCGATAGGTCAGGAGCCGCAGCAATTCGCCTTCGACATAAAGCTTGGCAGCTTCATCGCGCACGACCGGATCCTTGATCTTGCCGCTCTCGATTAAGCCCAGCACCAGTTCGCGCGCGGTCGGGCCGCCTCCCCAGACCGCGCCCGGCTTGGTCATGCCCATGCGCTCGGTCTGCAGTTGCTCCATCACGATCTTCCAGCCGTCGCCTTCCTTGCCGAGCAGGCGGCTGGCCGGCACCTTCACGTCGGTGAGGAACACCTCGTTATATTCGGGCTCGTTGCCGGTCATGTCCATGATCGGGCGGACATCGACGCCGGGGGTTTTCATGTCGAGCAGGAAGATCGACAGCCCCTTGTGTTTGGGCAACGAGGCGTCGGTGCGGACGATGACCACGCCGATCTGTGCCCGGTCGGCGAGCGAATTCCAGATCTTCTGGCCGTTGATGATGTAGTGGTCGCCCTCGCGGCGGGCGGTGGTGCGCAGCGAGCCCAGATCCGAACCGCCGGAAGGCTCGCTGAACAGCATGCACCATTTGTCTTCAAGCGCGAGCGCGCGCGGCAAAAGCTCCTGGCGCTGCTGTTCGGTGCCGTGGGTCAATAGCGACTGGCCGCACTGGTTCAGCGCCACCGCGTTGACGCGAAGCGGATGCAGGATGCCGGCCCGCTCGATCTCCTGATCGATAATGAGCTGCAGTTCCGGATCGGCGGACAGCCCCCAGGGCGGCGGCCAGTTCGGGGTGACATAGCCCTGCTTGGCCATCGCCGCGTAGGTCGGCTTCGGATTGGCCTCGAACCATCGGCGAACCTTGACGCGGCGGGGATCGTCTTCGGCGGGCAGGTTGAAATCCATGATCGTTTCCTCTTGGGCCGCTTTTTTGGGCCGCCTGGGCCAGCTGGTGATTGTTTCGATCGTACTAATGAAAGAGCCCAAGGGAAAATCAAGGTGGTGTGCTGCATGCCCCTCCCGCTGGGAACTCCGGGCTTCGGTTCAGGGCGTTTGGCAAGGTCGGGCCCATGGAAATCAGCTCCGGAGATTGCCACGATGTTTCCCGGCTTGATCCCGAAAACGCACGAAACTCTGACATTTTTGGCCACAATCCGGATCGACCATGCAGCCATGAAGGCACTGGCGGTCATTTCGATTCTCGCATTGCTGACGATCTCGGGCGCGGCCTACACGGACGCGGTCCTGACCAGCGCGCAGCCGACGCACGCGGCCAATTGAGGCGGTCCAGCAAAGGTAGTTCTTCGCGTTGTTTGTTGCGTTTAAGATTTTGCTGCGTTGCAGCGGGTGGGTGACATTCAAACGGGGGACAGGATGCTTTCGCTGGATCAATTCCTGAGGTTCATCAGCGTGCCGGCCGTGCTGACGGCCTTTTTGCTGGCTTCGCAAATCTCTGATCGGATCGCCGCACCCTGATCGGCCCAAGGCGCTAGCCGCGAAACGCGACTTGATGCCGTAAAGAGGCGCTTTTGGCGATCGGTCAGATTTTCGAATTCATTTCCGGAAATTGATGGGCTTCTGCCCCATGACGTCACGGGCGGTGCTTGCCTGGCGTCCGTCGTGGCGTGTTTAGTATTCCTCTTAACCTCAGGTTGAGCGTCTTTTGTAACCCGGATGTAGTGGGACGGGCATAAGGTCTGCCGAAATCGGAGGCCTTTTCATGCCGAACTCGAAGATTCATTCGCGGATGTTTGGCGCCCTGAGCGCCGCCAGCGAAGCGATCCTACGCACAACCGCTGAATCGGAGTTGCTTCAGCGGGTTTGTGATGCCGCGTTCGCGACTGGCCAGTTCCTGTTCGTCGCGGCGTTTCGATTGGAAGAGGGAGGCATTCTGCGCCTTGCTGCCTCGGCGGGCGTTGATCTCGAGAGCGCCCGGCCGCTCAAACTCGCGCAAGACTACGCCGGAAGAGGCGAAGGAATCTCCTCACTCGCAGCGCGCACCGGCCAATTCGTCGTCAGTAACGATTATGCGTCCGATCCGCGTTTTATGCGTCCCGGTGATCTTCCCCAAACAGGTGTCATCCGTTCGGCCGCGGCGGTCCCGCTTCACAAACGCGGCCAATGTGTCGGCGTGCTGCTCTTTCCTGTCGGTTACCCGGAGGGCTTTGCGCAGGATTCCATCGAATTGCTCAGCCGCATGACCGCCAATCTCGCCTTCGTGCTTGATAATTTCGAACACGATGCGGAGCGCCGCGCGGCCGAGAATAAGGACCATCAACTGACGCACATGTTCGAGGCGCTGAGCGAAACCAACGAGGCGATCATGCGCGCGCAGACGCGCGAGGAGTTGTGCGAACGGGTCTGTAATGCCGCCATTCTCGGTGGCTCGTTCGAAGGCTCGCTCATCGGCCTGCTCGATCCCGACCGCAGCAAGCTGCGCGGGGTTGCCAGTGCCGGACCCCACCGCGAGCTTGCATTGAAGCTGGTCATTCCGATCGATTTTTCGTCGCCGATCAATCATTCGTTGAACGAGATTGCCCTGAAGACCAGGCAGCCCATCATCAGCAACGACCTGCCAAATGATCCGCGGACCGAGATCACCCAGCATCTGGTCCGTAGCTCGGGGGCAATGGCGGTTGCGATCTATCCGCTTTCCGTCCGTGGTGAAATCATAGGGATGCTGATGTGTCATTCATCCAGCAAGGGAGCGTTCACCGCCGAACTGATTCCGCTGCTGCAGCGGATGGCCGATAATCTGTCATTTGCGCTGGAGAATTTCGAGCGGGTCGACGAGAAGAAACAGGCCGAGGAGCGCATCAGTTATCTGGCCACCCATGATGGCCTGACCGGCCTGCCGAACCGGGTGATGTTCAACCAGCTTTTGCAGTCGTCGATTGCGACCTCGCGCCGGCATGATCGCAAATTCGCTTTGCTTTATCTCGACCTCGACCGCTTCAAGATCATCAACGATACGCTCGGCCATGCCGATGGCGATACGCTGCTGGTGGAGATGAGCCGGCGCTTCAAGGAGACGGTGCGTGAGAGCGACGTCGTCGCAAGGCTTGGCGGCGATGAGTTTGTCGTTCTGCCAGGGCTTCAGGACAAAATCGACGGCGCCATTCTTGAGTGCCTCCACGGCGAGAGAGACGCCGCCAAATGCGGTCATGAGGACAACTGAAGCAGAGGGCACTGCGACCCGAAGGCGCCCAAGCCAATCCAAGCCTTCGCGACCGGTGCGCTCCCCCGGCGCAAAATTCATATCGAGCAGAATGGCATCCGGAACGAGAGTTTCGAGCGTGCGGCTCAAATCCTCAGGGTTCTGAAGAGTAACGACCTTCTCGAAATGAGGGGCCAACGCGAGCCGTGCGGCCGTGAGGACGTCGGAGTTGTCGTCGACGACGAGGAGGTTGCCAGTCTGTGCCATGTCCGGAAACGTACACTGACTGTCCGATTCCGTACAGGTCAGAGCCCCTCCCGTAGACGTAGTCTATTGATTTAATTGAGATTGGGGGCTTGGCCCCAGGCTTGCAGCGGAGGCAGCCGTGCAA
>Ga0207647_10000684_pt1 | contig 26599 bp, 28 predicted proteins | sample KBSCornC2_FD_184295 | JGI IMG/M metagenome (GOLD analysis project Ga0207647, IMG submission 184295) | Corn rhizosphere microbial communities from Kellogg Biological Station, Michigan, USA - C2 (SPAdes) (version 2) | ecosystem: Host-associated > Plants > Roots > Rhizosphere ... | reverse complement strand
AGCTGTTCGAGCATATGCTCGGCGCTGCTGACCTTGAATTCGCCGGGCGCTTCGACATTGAGCTGTTCGACCACGCCATCATTCACGACCATCGAAAAGCGCTGGCCGCGTTGGCCCAGGCCGAACTTGCTGCCATCCATGGTGAGGCCGGTCGCTTTCGCGAAATCGCCATTGCCGTCGGCAAGCAGCGTGACCTTGTCGTCGGCGGACGCCGATTTGCCCCATGCGCCCATCACGAAGGCATCGTTCACTGCCGTGCAGGCGATCTCGTCAATGCCCTTGGCCTTGAGGTCAGCGGCCTTTTCGATGAAGCCGGGCAGATGCTTGGCCGAACAGGTCGGCGTGAACGCGCCCGGAACCGAGAACAGCGCAACGCGACGGCCCTTGAAATAGCTGTCGGACTCCACTGCCTCCGGGCCATTTTCGGTCATCTTGGTGAATGTTACCGAGGGAATACGGTCGCCAGTTTTAATCGTCATGCTGTCATCCTCTTGAACGAAACTTAGGCCCGGGGCTCTATCACTCCACCGCGCCGGGGAAAAGCGGCGGTAGCCATAGGCGGAGCTGAACGAGCAGCGGCGCGAGCGGGGGTATTGCCCGCATCAGCGGCATCGCGAGTCGCCAGCGGAGCGATCGCTGGTCGGCGCCGGCGTCGGTCAGCACTGCGACGCCTTCGCGTGCGCGTCCTGCCCGGATCAACTCTTCGCCTTCGATCCAGCTGATCTCACGGCGGACCGCATCCAGCATGCGCGTAGCGGTCGCAGCCTCGGGCCGGCCGGCAAGCCGGTTGGCTGCGTTGCGATAGACCTGTTCGGCAGAGGTGAGCAGGCTCAGCTTGTTCCAGGACAGCGAACCCGGTCTACGGCGATAGCGGCATAGCGGGCGGCGGACGCAAGCGCCGCTCCAGCCCGTTTCAAGCAGTCGGATCCACAGATCCAGGTCCTCGGCGGAATGGAGGCTGGTGTCGAACCCGTCGATCTCGTCGAATGCCGCACGCCTGAGGACGCAGCCGATGAAGACGTTGAACTCGCGGCTCAGCACCCGATCGAGCGTGAGCGCTCCGGCTTGCGCGCTAAACTTCGAGAAAGGCTGGCCTTCGCGATCGGGCGTGCCGAAATAGATCGCGTCGCAGGTAACGAAGCCGATAGCCGGATCGGCAGCGATGGCGGCGGTCATCGTCGAAAGATAGTCCGGCTGGTAAATGTCATCGCCATCGAGGAATGCGATCAGCGGCGCGCGCGCGGTGGCGATCGCCCGGTTTCGCGCCATTGCGATCCCGCGATTGTCAGTCTGCATCAGCCGGAAACGGGCATCGTCCGCGAACGGAGTGAAGGCCGCGGCGACGTTGTCGGGCGCACCGTCATCGATCACGATTGCTTCCCAGTCGCCAAAGTCCTGAGCCTGCAGCGATCCCAACGCCTCGTGCAGCAGGTGCGCCACGCCATAAGCCGGCACGATGACGGAGATTGCCGGTGAAGCCACTATCATTCCGCGTCCGTAACTGTGGACCCTTTGGCGCTCCGCTCTATACAGAGTTCGATGGAATCGCCAGCCTATCTCAGTGGACAATATCTGCTCGCCATGCCCGGCATCGGCGATCCGCGTTTCGCGAAGGCGGTAATCGCTATGTGTGCGCATGACGATCGCGGCGCGCTCGGCATCGGCATCGGCCACATTGTTCCGCAGATCAGCCTGCACGAACTGCTCGGGCAGCTCGAAATCGAGCCCGGCAAAGCACCCGACGTACCGCTTCATTATGGCGGCCCGGTCGAGCCGCAGCGCGGTTTTGTTCTGCACAGCCAGGATTGGGGCGGGGAGGATAGCGTGCTGGTGGGCAAGCGTTGGACGCTTACCTCGACCTTGGACGTGTTGCGCGCGATCGCGGAGGGGAAGGGACCAAGCCGTTTTGTCGTCTCGCTAGGCTATGCGGGCTGGGGCGAGGGCCAGCTCGACGAGGAAATGACACGGCACGGCTGGTTCGTAACGCCGGGATCCGATTCGTTGCTGTTCGAGACGCAGGCGGAGGCGCGCTGGGTGCGCGGCTTCGCTGATGCGGGCATCGATGCGCGCTTGCTTGCGCCGATCACCGGCAATGCCTGACGATGGTTAACTGACGGTCAGTCGATCGAGATCAATTTTCAGGTAAGATTTTGTTTTCATCCTTCGGGAACTGCGTGTGCCTGACACTCCATCTGCGGCGGCTTCGTTCGCTGCGGGGTATGAGGGGTGTTGCGTTATGGGAACGGGGAAACGCGCGGCATGCGCCGCGCTGATGCTGGCGTTTGCCGCCGGCGAAGCGGGTGCGGCGGTCAGTGATTGCTGGTCGGCGCAGGAAGTGTCTGCCGCCAAGGTGCGCGATATGCAGACGATGATGATGGTGGCGGGGCTGCGCTGCCGTACCACCGGTACGGACGTGCTGGCGAGCTACAACCGCTTCGTTGTGCGCCATCGCGCCGCGATCACTGAAGTGAACGGCCGGCTGAAGGCGCATTTCAACGCTGCCTATGGGCTGGCCGAGGGTGCGCGCAGCTATGATCGGTTCACCACCGCGCTCGCCAACGCTTATGGCGCGGGCGGATCGGGGGCTGACAACTGCGCGGACATGGCCTCGCTGGCCGATCGCGCGGCCGCTGCGCGGGGCGGGCTCGAGCTCGCATCGTTGGCGGAAGAGCGCGGCATGGCGCCCGATCTGCCTGCGACCCGCTGCTCGGTGACAATCGCGGCGAGATAATATGGGGCCGTCATCTTCATGAGATGGCGGCCACCTGCTTATCGTCAAATGATATATTGTAACCTTCGTCCCGCTATGGCAAAGCTGGCGGCATGGCAGGAGAGGGAAGTGCATCGGGAACGGGTTGGCTGGATCGTGCGGCGATCGGGCTTTCCGGGCTTTGCCTCATCCATTGCGTAACGACGGCTTTGCTGGTTGCGCTCGCCGCCTCCACCGCGAGTGTCTTCCTGAACCCCGCGATCCATGAAGTGGGCTTGGTGTTGGCGCTCGGTCTCGGCGTGATCGCGCTGGGCCGCGGGGCGATGAGCCATGGGCAGAAATTGCCGCTGTTCATCGGCGGCCTCGGCTTGGGCGCGATGGCCTATGCGCTGAGCCTGAGCCATGGCGTGCCGGGCGAGGTGATCTTCACCATCGTCGGCGTATGCCTGGTGGCGACGGGGCATGGCCTCAATCGGCGTGCCCATGCGGTGATCCACTAGAGTGATTTCGAGGCAGGTGGAATCACCTGTCGGCTTGGAAATCACGGCAAACGATGGAATAGCTGGAGTTGACCCGATTCAATCTGAAGCGGATCAACTCTAAGCTTCTGGTGCCATAGCGCCGCGCATGCGTTACCCGGCGCATGATGAACCAGCATTTCGATGTGGCGATCATAGGGGCAGGCGCTGCGGGCGTTGCCGCTGCCCGCACGATTTTCGACGCCGGCCGATCGGCTATCTTGATCGAGGCGAGCCAGCGGGTCGGCGGGCGGGCGTGGACGCAGACGCTCTCCGGCTTGCCACTCGATCTCGGCTGCGGCTGGTTTCATTCGGCCGAACGCAATCCGCTCGTGGGCTTGGCCGAGGCCAATGGCTTTTCGGTTCTTCGTGGACCGACGGCATGGCGCGAGCAATATCGCGATCTCGGCTTTCCACCCGAGGATCAGCGCGCCGCCAACGCTGCGTTCGAGGGATTTCTGCATCGGCTCGAGCATGATCCGCCGGCAAGCGATTGCGCCGCCGACGCGCTTGAGCCAGGCGGTCGCTGGAACGCCTATCTCGATGCGCTGAGCGGATATATCAACGGCGCTTCGCTGGCCCAGCTTTCGGTGGCGGACTATCTGGCTTATGATGAAGCCGCATCCGAGCATAATTGGCGGCTCCCGCAAGGCTATGGCACGCTGATCGCGGCGTTGCTGCCGCCCATTCCCCTGAAGCTCGGCACGCCGGTGACACGAATCGATCATGGCGGCGAGGTGCTGAGATTGGAGACGCCAAGCGGGTCACTCAGCGTCAGTGCCGTAATCCTCGCAGTCCCGCCGACCGTGCTCGCTTCAGGCGCGATCAGCTTCACCCCCGCGATCGACGATCATTGCCATGCCGCGGCGCATTTGCCGCTCGGTTTGGCCGACAAGATTTTTCTAGCCCTTCGCGACGGGCATGGCTTGGAAAGCGAGACGCACCTGCTGGGCAATCCATCCAGCCGCTGCACCGGCAGCTATTATATCATGCCGATGGGCCGGCCGGTGATCGAATGTTTCCTGGGCGGCGGCTGTGCGGAGGCGCTCGAACAGGAAGGGCTCGACGCCGCCTTCGCCTTTGCCGTGGAAGAATTGACCCAGTTGCTCGGCACCCGCATCCGCACCCGCCTCTATTTTCTTGCGGGCACCGCGTGGCGCAAAGCCGATTGGATCCACGGCTCCTACAGCCACGCTCTGCCCGGGCATGCCTCGTCGCGCGGGATGCTGGCGGCCCCGGTCGACGGCCGGCTGTTTTTCGCAGGCGAGGCCACCCACGTGACTGACTATTCGACCGCGCATGGCGCCTGGGAAAGCGGCGTGCGCGCAGCCGCCGAAGCGCTCGCCTGCGCAGCGTTGCGGTCAAAATGAGGGAGCCGCCCCCCAAAGGGAGCGGCTCCCACGTCAACGGCCTTGTCAGTTACTGACCGGTGGTGACGGTAGTCGTGGTCCGTTCGGTAACGGCCGCGGCCGGACGCGTGGTCGTGGTCCGCCGTTTGACGACCTTGTGCCTGACGGGCCGGCTCGCGCTCGACGAAGAAACCTTCTCGGTCTGCGTCGTTACCGTGGTCGTCGGCGCGGCAGGTACCACGACCGGGGTCGCAGCGGCGGCGCGTGCAGCAGCAGCATCGGCCGCAGCGGCAGCAGCCGTCTGTTCAGCGTTGGCGGCGCGCGCATTGGCTTCCTGGGTTGCCTGCTGCGCTTGGGCGGCAGCCGCTTCGGCTTGGGCGCGCTGATCGGCCTCGGCTTGCTGCTTGCGGCGCTGAGCCTCGCCCAGAGCAGTGTCTGCGAGCTGCGAAGCATGATTGGCTTCAGCGATTGCGCGCTCCTTATGCCCGCTCTTCAGGCTCTCCTGCGCAGCGCGCAGGGCGGCTTGTGCCTCGGCTTGCATATGGGGCGCTTCGCTCGCCGTTCCGATCTTGTCAGCGGCATCCACCTTGCCCTGGGCTTCCGCGATTGCGGCCCGCGCCCTGTCTGCCTTGCCTGCCAGCGCCGGTGACGCGAGCAACGCGAGGCATCCGACGATTGCGGTGCCTGCCCCCGAAAAGCCGGTACGATACATTGTCCAAACTCCTTGGCTGTTATGTACTGCGCACTCCAACGAACCCTGATGTCGCACGGTTCCCCGCTGGGCGGCCACGGTGCCAAGATGTCATGTTGAGAAGCGATGGCTCGTCGCGAGCGTCATCGCGAGCGGCGACTGCAGAAACAGCGTGTTCAGGGAATGTGCCGCCGGAGGATCACCCCACGTCTCAACTCCGGCGGCCCATGCAAAGGATAAGCCCCCTTGCCTTTGCTGAGATTCCAATAGCTTGGTTAATCTGCGGCCGCATTAGGGATTTGTCCGAAGCAGGCCCGTAACGATCGCTTGGGCTGTCGCCCAGCACTTGGCCGGGAACGTTGCCGCCAAGCAGGGCGTTTCACGTCGCGTTGGAGATTGCGCCATGCTCTGGACGATCGTTGTCATCCTGCTTGTTCTATGGCTCGCAGGCGTTGCGTTTCACATTGCGGGCGGGTTGATCCACCTGCTCCTGGTGATCGCGCTCATCGTGGGGCTCGTACAGCTCTTTACGGGGCGCCGATCGGTTTAGGAGAGCGTCACGCCGCTCTGACGGTCGCCAGGAACTCCGTGATCTGGCCGCGCAGGAAGTCGGTCTCGCCGGCGAGTTGCGTTGCCGATCATATCCGCCGGGCGGTGATGATCTTCACCCGCTTTTTGATCGATTGGCCCATCGTTTCGTAGGAATAGCCGCCGCGAAATGTTGGCAGCGCCAGGATCTTCCGCACGATGTCCATGCCGTTTACCACATGGCCGAAGGCGGCATAGCCCGGCGGCTTCCCGTTCGGCCCGGCATCGAGATAGGAGGCGCCTTGACCGACGATGATGAAGAAATCGCCCATCGCCGTGCCGGGCTCGTTGCGCGCCATCGACACGGTGCCATCGACATGATGAAGCCCCGTTTTGCTGGTGGGCTCATGCGCAATGGGGGCGAGCGCGCGGCTGATCTTGTGATCGATCCCGCCCTGGACGAGACCATATTGCGGCGCATTGCGGTTGCGTGCCGCCCGATAGAAGGTTTCGCCATCGAACCGTTTCTGATCGACATAGGCGAGGAAATTGGCGGCCGTGATCGGGGCGTGCCGCAGATCGACCTCGATGACGATCGGCCCGAAATCGGTTTGCAGCTTCACCCTTGCCGTGGCTGGTGCCGGGCTCTTTGCGGCCACCGGACCGGGAGCAGCGGATATCGTCGTCAGTGCAAGCAGGACGGCAAGCAGAAAACGCAAGAAACTATCCGATCGTCTGCCCGGTCTTGGCCCAATCCGCGAGAAAGCCTTCGATGCCCCTGTCGGTCAGCGGGTGGTTGAACAAGGCACGGATGACCGCCGGGGGCGCCGTCATCACATCGGCGCCGATCTTCGCGCTTTGCAGCACATGCACCGGATGGCGCACGCTCGCGACGAGGATTTCGGTCCTGAAATCATAATTGTCGTAGATCTGGCGAATGTCGCTGATCAGCTCCATCCCGTCGAACCCGTTGTCGTCGTGCCGGCCGACAAAGGGCGAGATGAAGCTCGCACCGGCCTTCGCCGCCAGCAGTGCCTGATTGGCGGAGAAGCAGAGCGTGACGTTGACCATCACGCCGTCGTCCGAAAGCTTCTTGCAGGTCTTGAGTCCGTCGACGGTGAGCGGCACCTTGATCGCGACATTGCTTGCGATCCGTCGCAGGATCGCCGCCTCCTTCATCATCGTATCATGATCGAGCGCTACCACCTCAGCCGAAACCGGCCCGCTCACGAGCCCGCAAATCTCCTCGACCACTTCGAGAAACTTGCGGCCCGATTTGTGGATAAGGGACGGGTTGGTCGTCACGCCATCCAACAGGCCAGTGGCTGCAAGCTCGGCAATGTCCTTCGTATCGGCGGTGTCGACAAAAAACTTCATGAGAGCTCCATCCCCCGGCCATCGATTCGCCTTTCCTATAGCCCGCCGCGCGCCGCCGCGCCCAGCGCGATACGGACATCACCGATCGGACACGGATTATTTTCGCGTACCGGATTAATTCGCCCGACCCGTTCGTTGCTCACAGGCCCGCTCAGTTGCCGATGGTCGGCGTATCGGGCCACCGGCCGCACCCCCTCCCACTGTCGCCGGGAGGGGGCGTTGCGGGGCTAAGGGGCCACGCTCATGGCACGGCGGTTACGGCGGGCATCTTGCTCATCGTATTCTCGACGATGTCGATGATCTGCGCGATCGGAACGGTGAAGACGCCACCATTGGCTTTGCGCCATTCGGCGATGCCGTCGGTTGCCGCCGGAAAGATCGGTCGGATCGGTGAAAGCCGCGTGACGCTGTCGTCCAGCGCTTCGCGGGAAACCGGCACATGGCTGATCGTGCGGGACGTCGTGCGATCGTTCAGATGCACCCCGATGATGCTGAGATGATAGATTACACGGTTTTCAACACGGGTCGGATCAGTGCTGATCTTTTGGATCTTGAGAAGCGATCCCGGATCCTGCGGCCTCGTTTTATATTCCCAGATCTGCCCCTCGGCATAGTCATTGGCCTTCGCCAATGCACAGGCTGACCCAGTCAGCAACGCCAATGCCAACGCCGTTTTCAACACCATTCTGCACTCCGCCGCGACGACATGCGCGGCTGTTGCCTTCGCTGAAAAAGGATAACCAAACCCTTCCCCGCATGGTCACCATAGCACGAACGGCGCGGTGTAACCAAAGCTATAGCTTCGTTACGGGGCCAGCACTTTGCGACGAACGTGTCAGGCCCAGAGACGAATGGAACTCTCTTGCATCTGGTTTGCAATATCCAGCGAGAAGGCGTTGGCATCGAAAGCGGATTTGGCCTGAAGCTGATCGACCAGATCGGGAACGGGATCGCTCGTCTGGCCGGCGACGCGCGCGGCACTCATATCGGCCCGCGCCATGCTGGCGCGCATGCCCATGATCGCGCTCGAAAAGGCTGATATCACGCGGTCCCTCCAGGCTCCTGCGTAAACATCACCCCCGATCGATTGCCCGAGTCTCAAAAGGCGGCGTTAAGCTGCTGGCAACCGAAGATTTTTACCTCAATTGCCATGCTGCGCCGCCAAGGCGCGCACGCGTGCGGCACCGTGGCCGATCAGGGGTTCGGGATAATCCGATGGCGCGCAGCCGGCGGCATGGGGATCGTGCACCAGCTTGTCGTCGAGCCCGGCAAGCTCCGGCACCCAGCGGCGAATATAATCGCTGGCGTCGAACTTGGCCGATTGCGAGAGCGGCGCCATGATACGGCCGAACGGGCTGCTGTCCACGCCGCTGCCCGACACCCATTGCCAGTTCTGGCTGTTGTTGCCGTAGTCCGCGTCCACCAGCGTATCCCAAAACCAGAGCTCGCCGCGCCGCCAGTCGATCAGCAGATGCTTGGTCAGAAAGCTTGCGGCGATCATCCGCACGCGGTTGTGCATCCAGCCGATCGCCCAAAGCTGGCGCATTCCCGCATCGACGATGGGGTAGCCGGTACGGCCTTGAGTCCAGGCTTCAAAATCCGCGTCGGCCGAGCTGCCGACACGCCAGCGCACGGCAAAGCCGTCGCGGCCATTGCGCTGCGCGTAATCTGGAAATTGATCGATGACATTGGCGCCGAAATCGCGCCAGCCGACCTCGCGCAGATAGGGTTCCGCCTTGGCATGCGCCCGCGCAGCGCAACGGTGCCAGATTGTCGCGGGCGAGATCTCGCCGAAATGAAGATGTGGCGAGAGGCGCGAGCTGCCGTCTTGCGAGGGCAGGTTGCGTGCTTCGTCATACTCGTCGAGCGCGGGCAGAAAGCGATCAAGCGCGGCGCGTGCACCGTCCTCGCCCGGCTGCCAATAGTATCCGAACTGATCCGCCCAGTTCGGGCGGGTGGGCAGCAGATCCCAATCCGATAGCGTGTCGCTGGCGGGCCATTTGGAAGGCGCCGCGATTTGCGCTGGTGCGCGGCCCGGCTTTTGAGGAGGCATCTGCACCTTGAGCGCGCGCCACCAGGGCGTGAAGATGCGATAGCGTGAGCCCGATCCGCTCAGGATATGGTCGGGCGGCGTAAGATAGTTGCCGTCGTGCAGGCAAAGCTCATGATCCTTGGCGACGGCGGATTCGGCATCCTTCCACCACGGCTCATAATGATGAAGCGCATGGATGCGACGCGTGCCCACCTCCCGCGCCAGCTCGGCCAGCACCTCATATGACCTGCCCTTGCGTAGAATAAGTTGCGAGCCCCTGCGTTCAAGCGCCGCCGCCAGCGCGGCGAGGCTGTGGTGCAGCCACCAGCGCTGCGCGCCGCCGATGCGCCAATCGCCCGGCATTTGGTCGTCGAGCACATAGATCGGGATCACCGCGCCTTCGTGCACCGCCGTCGCCAGCGCGGCCTGGTCGCTGAGGCGAAGATCCTGCCGGAACCAGACAATGGCTGACGCTCGATCTGGACCGATTTTCGACATGGAGCCGTAACGATGCTAAATCAGACTCGGTTTCAAGCCAATTTGGGGAAGCGATGTCGTACCGCAAACGGATCATGATTGTCGTAGGCCTATTGGAGCTGTTGCTCGCGATCTTCTACCTGTGGGCGGTGACCAGCCCGGGATCGCCGGAACAGCATGCGGAACGCGGCCGGCTGATCGGCATGATCATGGGCGTGATCCTCGGCCTCTCGCCGCTGCTCTATATTTTTGCGCGCAGCAATGATCGCCGGAAGGCGCAACAGGGCAGGGGCGAATGATCCGCGCGCGGTCTGATCAGACCGCGTGGGGTTCCTTGTCGACCTGCCAGGTCTGGCCCTTGGAGATCAGTGCCTGCAGGTTGGGCGTCTTGCCCTTGCCGGCGGCGAGGTTCTGCTCGACCATCGCGCTGTCGTAGGTTGGCGCGGGATCCTGGTAGATCACGCCGAGCGCGATCGGCATGCCGTCTTCGAGCTTCATGTCGATCAGCATCTGGGCGACGCCCTGGTTGGTCTCGTCATGAACGATGACGCCGGCTTGCTGCCACTTGCCGTCGACGACATCGACGACGACCAGCTTGAGATCATGGCGATCGAGATGGATGCCCTTGGTGCCACCGGCGAACAGGATCGGCTCGCCATGCGTCAGCCAGACCTGATTGGCCGCGGCATTGGCTTTCTCGGTGAACGGCGCGAACACATCGTCATTATAGACGATGCAGTTCTGGTAGATCTCGACGAAGCTCGCGCCCCGGTGCGCATGGGCTGCCTTGAGGACGTTCGGCAGATTCTTGTGGGTATCGATGCCGCGCGCGATGAACCGCGCGCCTGATCCCAGCGCGAAGGCGCAAGGGGAAGCAGAGCGATCGACAGAGCCGAACGGCGTCGAGGGCGAGCGCGTGCCGACGCGGCTGGTCGGCGAATATTGGCCCTTGGTGAGGCCGTAAATCTCGTTGTTGAACAGGAGGATCTGGCAATCGAGATTGCGGCGCAGGATATGCATGGTGTGGTTGCCGCCGATCGAGAGCGCATCGCCGTCGCCGGTGATGATCCACACGTCGAGATCGGGATTGGCGAGCTTCACACCCGTAGCGATCGCCGGTGCACGCCCGTGGATCGTGTGGAAGCCGTAGGTTTCCATATAATAAGGAAAGCGTGACGAGCAGCCGATGCCGGAAATGAACACGGTGTTTTCCGGCTTCACGCCAAGCTCGGGCATGGTCCGCTGTACCGCCTTCAGGATCGCATAGTCGCCGCAGCCCGGGCACCAGCGCACCTCCTGGTCGGTCTCCCAATCCTTGGGGCTGGTCTTGATCGGGGTCATCTCGTTCATCGGTTGCTTCCAATTTTAGCCGTCATGCTGAACTCGTTTCAGCATCCACTCCTCCACCTGTTCCGTCGACGCCTGTTGCGCGGTGGACCCTAAAACAAGTTCAGGGTGACGATGAAGGTTTATCCCAGAGCCTTTTCAATAGCAGCCTCGATCTCGGCAATGCGGAAGGGTTGGCCCGAGACCTTGGTCAATGGCCGCGCGTCGACCAGATACTGATCACGCAGCACGGTCTTGAGCTGGCCGGTGTTCATCTCGGGGACGATGATCTTCTCATAGCGCTTGAGCAGATCGCCCAGGTTGCGCGGCAGCGGCCAGATATGGCGCAGGTGGATGTGATGTACGTCGCGGCCCTTGGCGCGCTGGCGACGCACCGCCTGATGGATTGGCCCGAAGGTCGAGCCCCAGCCGACCAGCGCCAGCTTGCCGCTGCCGTTGCCCAGCGTCACCTCCTGCTCGGGGATGTGGTTGGCGATGCCGTCGACCTTGGCCTTGCGCAGATCGGTCATCGCCTGGTGGTTGGCGGGGCTGTAATCGATATGCCCGGTATCGACCTGCTTTTCGATGCCGCCGATGCGGTGGAGGAGACCGGGCGTGCCAGGCTTCACCCATGGCCGCGCCAGCTTCTCGTCGCGGCCATAGGGTTTGAAGCCGGTCGCCGGCGCTTCCTCGAGGAATTCAACGGGGAAGGGCGCATAGCCGCTCATGTCCGGTACCTTCCACGGTTCGGCGGCATTGGCGATATAGCCGTCGGTCAGCAGGATCACCGGCGTCATGAACTGGGTTGCGATCCGCACCGCCTCAATCGCGCATTCGAATGCGTCGGCGGGCGAACGTGCGGCGATCACCGGCATCGGCGTGTCGCCGTTGCGGCCGTAGACGGACTGGTAAAGATCGGACTGTTCGGTTTTGGTTGGCAGGCCCGTCGAAGGGCCGCCGCGCTGCGAATTGACGATCACCAGCGGCAGCTCGGTCATCACCGCCAGCCCCATCGCCTCGCCCTTGAGCGCGATGCCTGGACCGGAGGAGGAGGTGACGCCAAGCTGTCCGGCATAGGATGCACCGATCGCGCTCGCGATCGCCGCGATCTCGTCCTCCGCCTGGAAGGTCGTGACCTGATATTCCTTGAGCCGAGACAAATGGTGGAGGATGGCCGAGGCTGGCGTGATCGGATAGCCGCCGAAGAACATTTTGAGGCCGGCAAGCTGTGTGCCCGCCACGAGCCCAAGCGAGATCGATTCAGCGCCGGTTATGGTCCGGTAAAGACCCGGCTCGGCGGGGGCGGCGTCGATATGATGCTGCTTGAGCGGCGCGGAAAGCTCGGCGGTCTCGCCATAGGCGTGGCCGGCGTTGAGCGCGGCGATATTGGCTTCGGCAAGCTCGGGCGCCTTGGCGAACTTCGCCTTCAGCCAATCGACGATCGGCTCGCGCGAGCGATCGAACATCCACAGCGCGAGCCCCAGTGTCCACATATTCTTGCAGCGCAACGCTTCCTTGTTGCCGAGCCCGAACGGCTTCACCGAATCGAGCGTCAACTGCGAGATGTTGAACGCCAGCACCTGCCATTTTGCCAGGGAGCCGTCGGCCAGCGGCGAAACCTCATAACCGGCTTTGGCGAGGTTGCGCGCACCGAACTCGCCTTCATCGGCAATGATCAGCCCGCCCGGCTTGAGCGCGCCGACATTGGTTTTGAGCGCCGCGGGGTTCATCGCAATCAGCACGTCGGGCTCGTCGCCCGCGGTTTCGATCGCGGTCGAACCGAAATTGATCTGGAAGGCCGACACGCCGAACAATGTGCCTTGTGGCGCACGGATTTCCGCCGGAAAGTCCGGGAAGGTCGCCAGGTCGTTACCGGCCAATGCGGTCGAAAGCGTGAACTGTCCCCCGGTCAACTGCATACCGTCGCCGCTGTCGCCCGCGAAGCGGACGACGACAGATTCGGCGGGGGGATGGGCCGATGCCTCGGCTGGGGTCAGCTCACGTGCGGCTGTTGCCATTTCCTGCAAAACTCCGATTTTCTTTGATGCCGTCCTACCCCTGCGACCGTTCGCAGCAAAGTAAGAAAAATTCTGCACCGGTGCATTTTCGCTTGGGCGCGCGCGTTCGCTTGGGCGCGCGCGCCATTATGCCGAAATAGGGGCTTGATCCAGACGATCAAGACGGCGATGCGCGGGCTGCGCCCCAACTTTGCTTAGCGTACCGAAAGCTGCGTTATGACCGATGTTTCGTCCTTGCCGTACCGCCCCGCCGCAGCCGTCATGCTGCTCAACGATCGCAACCAGGTGTGGGTCGGCCAGCGGATGGATAGCACCCTCGAGGCCTGGCAGATGCCTCAGGGCGGGCTCGACGAGGGCGAAGATCCGCAGGCTGGCGCGTTGCGCGAACTGGAAGAGGAAACGGGCATCGCATCGCATCTCGTCGAGATCATCGCCCGCTCCGAGCGGGAACTGCTCTACGATCTTCCCGACGATCTGATCGGTAAGCTCTGGAAGGGTCGCTACCGCGGGCAGCGTCAATATTGGTTCCTCGCACGCTTCCTGGGGCGGGACGAGGATGTGGGGATCGAGACTGCCGAGCCCGAATTCCGTGCGTGGCGATGGGTCGAGCCTCGGGAGCTTCCGCACCTCATCGTGCCCTTCAAGCGAGCGCTTTACGAAGCGGTGCTGAAGGAGTTTCTGCCGCTTTTGGCCTGAAAATTGGTCCGCAGCGCGGCAGATTTGCAACAGTCACACAAATATCGTTACTCATCCATAATGAACTTCGCTTACGCTTGGTTAACCATAAGTCTTTGGATCAAGACAAATAGTTGTCCGTAAAGATGCATAACCGGGCGTGACAATGAACATGGACGCTTGGGCAAATCGACTGAACCGAGCCTTCGAGAAGTGCTGCCATGCTTGTGCATAAGACATCTTCAGCTAAGAGAGCGGCCGACTCTGTTCCGGTGAAGGAGTTGCCGTTGAATAGCCAAGGTTTGCAAGCGCCCTCGGGGCCGTGGCGCAATCTATACGATAAGATCGGCGCGCTGCTCTTCGAAAACAGCCTTGAACCGACGCCGCAGAATTTCGATGTCTGCCATCGCTACCTGACGGCCAGTGATGGTGAGCTCAACAGCCAGGTGGATCGCGCGCTGAAATCGGGCGGCCTGACCGCCGTGTCGGTTGCGTCCATCATCGCCCAGCGCAGTGTCGAGATGTCGGCCGAGGATCTCGGGCAGATGGCATCGGGCGCGCAGAAGCAGCTCAACGATATTTTGCACCTACTTCATCGTTCGAGCGAGGATGTGAAATCCTATGGCCATTCGCTCGAAGAGAATCGGGCGATGCTGGAGGATCCGGAAACCACCGTCCGCACGGTAGACGAATTGATTACGCTCACCAAAGCGATGATCGAAAAGTCTCGCGAGGTGGAAGAAAAGCTCAGGGTGTCAGGCGAGGAGATCACCTCGTTGCGCGATAATCTTGCCGAGGCGCGACGTAAGGCGGATACCGATCCGCTCACCGGCCTGCCCAATCGCGGGAGCCTCGATCGGCGTCTCGCGGATGCGGTGGAAAAGGCGCGCGCAGAGCAGAAGCCGCTCTCCGTGGCGATCTGCGATATCGACAAGTTCAAGCAGGTCAACGACACGCACGGCCACCTCGTTGGCGATGAGGTGATCAAATTCGTCGCCTCGTCGCTTGCCAAGAAGGACAGCGATCGCCTGTTTGTCGCCCGCTTCGGCGGCGAGGAGTTCGTGCTGCTGTTCGAGGGCATGGACCCGATCGCGGCCGCCCAGGAACTCAATGAGGTACGGCAGCGCGTCTCCAGTCTCGACCTCAAGATCACATCGACCGGCGCGAAGCTCGGCAAGATCACTTTTTCGGCGGGCATCGCAGAGCTCGAGGGCCGGCCTAATCAATCGGCCATGCTCAAGGCCGCCGATACGGCGCTTTATCGGGCCAAGGCCGATGGGCGGAACCGCGTCTATATCGCTGATCCCGGGGAGTAAGCCCGCATAGCGCCCGATGCCGGTCGGTTCCGGCTGGCGCAGCCAGGCGCGAGCCCTTATCGCTGTGCCCATGGCGTCACCCGAAATCGAAGCGCTGGTACAGGCATTGTCGCGGCTGCCGGGGCTAGGGCCGCGCTCGGCCCGGCGCGCAGTTCTTCACCTGCTGCGCAAGCGCGAGGCAGCGATGGCGCCGCTCCTGCGCTCGCTCGAGGCAGTCAATGATCGGCTCGCAACCTGCTCGATCTGCGGCAATGTCGACACGGTCGATCCATGCTCGATCTGCACCGATCAGCGGCGCGATCCGCGCATGCTCTGCGTGGTCGAGGAAGTGGCCGATCTGTGGGCGCTCGATCGCAGCCGGCTTTTTCCTGGGCGCTATCATGTGCTGGGCGGCCGGCTTTCGGCGCTGGAAGGGGTGAGGCCCGAGGATCTGTCGATCGACAAGCTCGTGGCGCGCATTGCCGCCGGCGGCATCGACGAGGTGGTGCTAGCGATGAACGCGACGCTCGAAGGACAGACCACCGCCCATTATATCGCCGATCGCATCGCTGAATATCCCGTCAGACTCACCCAGTTGGCGCATGGCCTGCCCGTTGGCGGCGAGCTCGACTATCTGGACGAAGGCACGCTGGCGCAGGCGCTGCGTGCTCGGCGGCCGATTGCTTGAAGAATCGGCCTTTTTGCCCTAACTTCACCTCATGGCCATTCTTCCGATCCTCGAAGCGCCCGATCCCCGGCTTCGCGTCAAATCTACGCCGGTGGAGACTGTCGACGATGAGCTGCGCAAGCTGATCGCGGATATGTTCGAGACGATGTATGATGCGCCAGGCATCGGGCTTGCCGCCATTCAGGTAGGCGTGGCCAAGCGCGTGCTGGTGATCGATCTTCAGGATCGTGATGGTGCGGAGGAAGCCGCGGAAGACGCCGAGCCTGTGCGCAATCCGCGCGTGTTCATCAATCCTGAAATTTACGATCCTTCGGCTGAGCTGTCGGTTTATAACGAAGGCTGCCTGTCGGTGCCGGAGCAGTTCGCCGAGGTCGAGCGCCCGGCGGCGATCCATGCGCGCTGGCTCGACGAGAATGGTGTGGCTCATGACGAGTTGCTCGAAGGGTTGATGGCCACCTGCCTTCAGCACGAGATGGACCATCTCGAGGGTATCTTGTTCATCGATCATCTCTCGCGGCTCAAGCGCGAGATGATCCTCAGGAAGCTCAAGAAGGAGCGGCGCGCAAAGGCCGCCTAACGCCGCAGTCGCGCGACGACGGAGACGAGAAACGCCGTCGACCAGCCGAGCAAAATGATGCCGCACACGCCTTCGATCGCCGCGACCAGCCGCCAGCCGTTGTGGATATATTCATCCGAATATCCGATCGTCGCGTAGGTCATCGTCGAGAAATAAACCGCGGTCTCGAGATTGGGGACAGCGCCGAGGCTGAGATACGCGCCCGCGAACATCCAGATTTCGACGCCGTGAAAGACGAACAGCGACAACACGATGCCAAGCACGAGCAGCGCACGGGCAAGGCTGAAATGATGGCTTTCCATGCCCGAGGGATGCAGCGCCAAGGTGCGCGCCAGCGCGGTGATCCCCGCGCCGTGAATCAGCACCGCGATGATCACGAGCCCGGTCGCCACGATCAATTGCATTACCATCGGTGCTCATCTCGCATTGGTCATGAGGGATTGCCATAGGGCGTGCGGCTTGGCAAAGTTCGCCATCTGTTCTCTTCGAGGTAAAGATGGACCTTGCATTGGCCTTGCTCGCGATCGCGGCGCTGCTCGTCGGCCTCGTGATCGGCTATCTCGCCGGCAATCGGGGCACTGCGCGGATGCGCGCTGAGCGCGATCAGCGTCTTGCCGAGGTTCTTCGCGCCGAGGGGCAGCTTGCCGCTGCGGACGAACGCGCGCGGGCCGTGCCGCGGCTGCAGGAGGCGCTGGACGTGGCGGTGCGCGATCGCGAGGAGGCGCGCACCGAGGCGGCGCGGCTCCAGGCGACGCAGCAGGAGCGCGAGCAGGCATTCGAGGCACGGATCGCGGAGCTGCGGGAAGCCAAGGAGCAGCTTTCGCAACAATTCTCCGAAATAGGCGGCAAGCTGTTGGATCAGGCGCAGAAGTCCTTTCTCGAGCGCGCCGATCAGCGCTTCAACCAGGCCGGTGAGCAGCATGAGGCGAAGCTCAAGCTGCTCCTGTCGCCGGTGCAGGACACGCTCAAGCGTTACGAGGAGGGGCTGACCCGGGTCGAGAAGGAGCGGGTCGACAGCTATGCGGGCTTGCGCGAGGCGGTCGATCTGGTCCGCGTGGGGCAGACGCAGGTGCGCGACGAGGCCGCCAAGCTGGTCAATGCACTGCGCGCGAGCCCCAAGGCGCGTGGCCGCTGGGGCGAGCAGACCCTTCGAAACGTGCTGGAGCAGGCGGGGCTAAGTCCCTATGCTGATTTCGAAAGCGAGGTTTCGGTAACGACCGAAGAAGGGCGGCTCCGGCCCGATGTGATCGTGCGCCTGCCTGGCGGCCGGCAGCTCATTATCGACGCCAAATGCTCGCTCAACGCCTATCTCGATGCGTGCGAGGAAGTTGATGAAGCGATGCGCACCGGGCATCTGCGCGCGCATGCCGCCGCGCTACGCACGCACGCCGATCAGCTCGGCCGCAAAAGCTATTGGGATCAGTTCGGCGACGCTGCCGATTATGTGGTGATGTTCATTCCGGGCGAGCATTTCCTCACCGCCGCGCTCGAACAGGATGATCGGCTGTGGCAATGGGCGTTCGATCGGAAGGTGCTGCTCGCCACGCCGACCAACCTTGTGGCGATCGCCCGCACGGTGGCAAGCGTCTGGCGGCAGGAAAAGCTGGCCGAGGAGGCGATGGCGATCGGCAAGCTCGGTCGCGAGATGTATGAGCGGCTGGCGGTGGCGGCCGGGCATCTCAAGCGCGTCGGCGGTGGCCTCAACAGCGCGGTCGAGAATTACAACAAGTTCGTCGCCAGCTTCGAAGGGCGCGTTTTGGTCTCGGCCCGCCGCTTCAAGGAGCTGAACGTCGAAACCGGCGCGCGCGATCTGGAATTGGTGGAGAGTGTCGATGCGCTGGCGCGCGAACCGCTCGCGGATCCGATGCTCTCGGCGGACGCGGCGGAATAAGCGCTTCCTGGCGCGGGCTTTGCCCAACTGGCCGCCTCACCATTGTCAATCGGGAAGGTAGAGTTACGTTGCAGCCGTAAAGGAGGCTGCCATGCACGCGACTCATCCTGACGAACTCGATCCGATCGTCCTCACGGTTCCCGGCTTGAACGGATCCGGCCCAACCCATTGGCAATCGCTCTGGGAAAGCTCCCGGCCCGATACGCACCGCGTGGAACTCGGCATGTGGTCGAGCCCGCGCCGCAACGCCTGGGTCACCAAATTGGATCAGGCGATCAGGGCGGCGCGCGCGCCGGTGATCCTCGCCGCGCACAGCCTTGGCTGTCTTGCGGTCGCATGGTGGGCGCAGCTTGCCGGGCAGCCTTATGGCTGGCCCGTGGCCGGAGCGCTGCTGGTTGCGCCAGCGGATGTCGATCGGGTCGAGGTGCGAGAGGAGCTGCGCGATTTCGGGCCATCGCCAAAAACCATTCTGCCGTTCCCGTCGATCGTGGTGGCGAGCAGCGACGATGCCTGGGTCTCGCTCCAGCATGCGCGCGATCTGGCGTCGTTCTGGGGAAGCCATTTCGTCGACGCCGGCCCGCTCGGCCATATCAATGCCGCGAGCGGCGTGGGCTGGTGGGATGACGGCCAGGCGCTGCTCGAACGCGTCATCCGCGCATCCGGCGCCGACGATACGCCGAGCGCGATTTCGGACGCGCGCTCGATCCTCGCGGTCAACGCCACCGATTCAGCGCAGGCGCATTATCTGGGCGGGCGATAGGCAAATACATCTTCTCCCGGAGGGGGAGGTGGCAGCCCGCCAGAGCTGACGGAGGCGTAATCGCGACGGAGGATGCCCCCTCCACCATCCGTTGCATGGTTCCCCTCGCCTGACAGGGGAGGAGCCTGCAGCCGTCCTTACGCCCGCGCGCCCTCGATCATGCCGACGCTGTTGTGGCGCAGCGCCTTGAGCACCGTCTCCACGATCGCCTCGGCATCGAGGCCGGCCTCGGCATATTGCAGCTCCGGCTTTTCATGATCCTGGAAGATGTCGGGTAGCCGCATGGTCCGAAGCTTGAGGCCGCCGTCGATCAGGCCCTCGTCCGATGCCAGGGTGAGCACATGCGCGCCGAGCCCGCCGATCGCGCCTTCCTCGATCGTGACCGCCACCTCATGGGTGGTGAGCAGCTTGCGGATCAGCGCCTCGTCGAGCGGCTTGGCGAAACGGAGATCGGCGACCGTGGTCGAAAGCCCCTGCGCGTCGAGCCGGTCAGCGGCGCGGCACGCCTCTTCGAGCCGGGTGCCCAGCGAAAGAATCGCGATCTTCTTGCCTTCGCGAACGATGCGGCCCTTGCCGATTTCGATCGCTTCGGGCGTGGCGGGAATGGCGATGCCGGTGCCGTTGCCGCGCGGATAGCGCACCGCGATCGGGCCTTTGTCGTAAAGCGCCATGGTATGCACCATGTGCGTCAGCTCGGCTTCGTCGGCGGCGGCCATCACCACGAAATTGGGCAGCGTCGCCAGATAGGTGATGTCGAAGCTGCCGGCATGGGTAGCGCCGTCCGCGCCGACCAACCCGGCCCGGTCCATCGCGAAGCGCACCGGCAGATTCTGGATCGCGACGTCATGGACAACTTGGTCATAGGCGCGCTGCAGAAAGGTTGAATAGATCGCGCAGAAGGGGCGGTAGCCCTGCGCCGCAAGCCCGGCAGCGAACGTCACCGCATGCTGCTCGGCAATGCCGACGTCGAAGAAACGGTCCGGGAAGCGCGCTTCGAATTTGTCGAGGCCGGTGCCTGAAGGCATCGCCGCCGTAATGGCGCACAGCTTCGAATCGCGCTCCGCCTCGGCCAGCATCGCCTGCGCAAAGACTGAGGTATAGCTTGGTGGCCCCGGAGGCGCCTTGGCCTGCACGCCCGAGATGACGTCGAATTTCTGCACGCCATGATATTTGTCTGCGGCCGCTTCGGCGGGGGCATAGCCCTTGCCCTTTTGCGTTACGACGTGGACGAGGATCGGGCCTTCTTCCGCGTCGCGGACATTTTCCAGCACCGGCAGCAGATGCTCGAGATTATGGCCGTCGACCGGGCCTACATAATAAAAGCCGAGTTCTTCGAAGAGCGTGCCGCCGGTCGCGAGCCCGCGCGCGAATTCGTCCGTCTTGCGCGCCGCGTCGTGGAGCGAGCGCGGCAGCTTGCGCGCGATGCGCTTGGCGAGATCGCGCAGGCTCAGGAACGGCCGCGACGAAACGATCTGCGCCAGATAGGCCGAAAGCGCGCCGACCGGGGGCGCGATCGACATGTCATTGTCATTGAGGATCACGATCAGGCGATTGCCGGCCTGCTTGGCGTTGTTCATCGCCTCATAGGCCATGCCTGCGGACATCGCGCCGTCGCCGATGACCGCGATGGCTTTGCCGGGCTTGTTGTCCAGCTTGTTGGCGACGGCAAAGCCGAGCGCGGCTGAGATCGAGGTCGAGCTGTGCGCGGCGCCGAACGGATCATATTCGCTTTCGCTGCGCTTGGTGAAGCCGGAAAGCCCGCCGCCCTGGCGCAGCGTGCGGATGCGGTCTCGCCGCCCGGTCAGGATCTTGTGGGGATAGGCCTGGTGGCCGACATCCCAGATCAGCACGTCATCGGGTGTGTCGAACACATAATGAAGCGCGACCGTGAGCTCCACAACGCCGAGCCCAGCGCCCAGATGGCCGCCCGTAACGGAGACCGCCGAGATCGTTTCCTGCCGCAACTCGTGCGCAAGTTGGGTGAGCTGGCCAGGATCAAGCCCGCGCAGTTCCGCGGGGGAGGAAATCTTGTCAAGCAACGGTGTATGAAATGGATCGGAACCGGACACGCAATTTCCTTTCCTGCGCCCCATAACCAATTGGCAGCACCAGCGAAACCCGCTCTGGCTGCTTAATTGACCTTTCTACAATTTACGCAACGCCCGCGCACCTCGATCACCGGGCGGTCAGGAGTGAACCCTTGCGCCTCGGATGCTTTGCGGAGCGCGGTGGTAAGCCCGTCATCGTCGATATGGGTGGTGCGGCCGCACTGGTCGCAGACCAGAAAGATGCAATCATGCCGGCAGGCCGGGTGGGCGTTGGCCAGATAGGCATTGGCGCTTTCGATCCGGAGCGCCAGATTGGCCGATACGAACAGGTCGAGAATGCGATAAATGCTGTTCGCGGCGATCCGCCGGCCTTCGGCCTGCGAGACGGCTTCGGCAATGTCATAGGCCGAGGCTGGCTGGGAAAAGCCGGAAAGCGCGTTGAACACCGCCGCGCGCATCGGGGTCCACTGTTCTCCTGAGCGTTCGAGCGCATTCTGCGCTGCCTCGGCGAGCGGAGCGCCTTCATACATCCTGTGCACATGCCCCATCCCTTGAATTTAGGCGGAGCCGCCTTCCGCTGCAACCGCAATGGCGATTGTTCCAAACTTATGACGGGATCGATGCTCTTATCCCACATCGGCAAGCATTGACGGTTGACCGAATCGCTATGAGCGTCCAAGCCGATGACGCCGTCGGAGGAAACTTCGCTGGCCGCGCGGGAGAGCGTCGCCGGACCCTGGTCCGGAGTCCGCCGAAGGAGCAACCGCCCCGGAATCTCTCAGGTCAAAGGACCGCGCGGATAGAGGAACGGCACTCTGGAAAGCGCTCCGGCTTCATGCCGGGGCCACCGAAGGGGTAACCTCGGCCTGGCCGGGGGAAAGCTCTCAGGTTCCGTGACAGAGGGGGTTGTAGGTCATGAACGGTTTCGGCCGCCATGACGCGACCCGAACTGTCAGGAGACCGTGATGAGCGTTGCTGAAGCCGAAACCGAAGCCGAAATTCAGGATCAGGCGCTCACGCTGGACGCGTGGCATCGCCGTCGCGGTGCGCGGATGGTCTCCTTCGCCGGCTACCAGATGCCGATCCAATATGAAGGTATCATCGCCGAGCATCTGTGGACGCGCGCGCATGCCGGGCTGTTCGACGTCAGCCACATGGGCCAGCTCAGGATTTCAGGCGAGGGGGTAGATGCCGCGCTCGAGGCGCTGTTGCCCGGCGACATCAAGGGAATTGCCCCCAACCGCATCCGATATTCGCTGCTGCTTGCTGAAAATGGCGGCATCCTTGATGATCTGATGGTGACGCGGCTGCCCTCCGGCACGCTCTATGTCGTCGTCAACGGTGCCACCAAAGCTGACGACATCGCGCATCTCCACGAGCATCTGCCGGAAACGGTCACGCTCAACCATATGGATGAGCACGCCTTGCTGGCGCTACAAGGCCCGGAAGCGGTGGCGGCGTTCGCGCGGATCGTGCCGGGCGTCGAGGCGCTGACCTTCATGACCGCAGGCGAGTTCGACTGGCAAGGGACGCCGCTTTGGATCAGCCGTTCCGGCTATACCGGCGAGGATGGCCTCGAAATTTCGGTACCGGGCGACAAGGCGGAGGCACTGGCGGAGCGGATTTGTGCCGAGCCGGAGGTGAAGCCGATCGGGCTCGGCGCGCGCGATTCGCTGCGGCTGGAGGCGGGCCTGCCGCTTTACGGCCATGATCTCGACACGCAGACCACCCCCGTGATGGCCGATCTCGGTTTCGCGATTCCCAAGCGGCGGCGCGAGGAAGGCGGCTTTCCGGGCGCCGACCGTATCCGTATCGAGCGCGAGCAGGGGTCGGTGCAAAAGCGCGTCGGCTTGCTGGTCGAAGGCCGTCAGCCGGTGCGCGAAGGCGCGCTGGTGCTGGACGGCGAGGGCAATGAGGTCGGCAGGGTCACGAGCGGGGGCTTTTCGCCCTCGCTCGAGCGACCGATCGCGATGGCCTATGTGCCGCTCGCGAGCGCCCAGCCGGACGCCGCCATCCGGCTGGAGCAGCGCGGTAAGATTTTCCAGGCAATGGTCGCTCCGCTGCCTTTCGTCCCGCATCGTTATCACCGCTAAGGAGCCTGCAGGCATGACGCTTTATTTCACCAAAGACCATGAATGGATTTCGGTCGACGGCGACAGCGCCATGGTCGGCATCACCGATTATGCGCAGGCGCAGCTGGGCGACGTCGTGTTTGTCGAAGTGCCGCCGGCCGGAACCGAAGTGGCAAAGGGCAAGGAAGCCGCGGTGGTCGAATCGGTGAAGGCCGCGTCCGATGTCTACGCGCCCGTCTCGGGCCAGGTGATCGAAGGCAATGGCGCGCTGGAGGCCGATCCCGCGCTCGTCAACACGTCGCCGGAGGCGGAGGGCTGGTTCTTCAAGCTCAAGCTCAGCGACCCTGCCGAGCTCGAGGGCCTGATGGATGCGGATGCGTACAAGGCGTTCGTGGAGTCGCTGTGAGCGAGGTCAACGCCACCAGCCGCTGGGAACCTCGGGATTACGCAACCAATGCGGCGTTCGTGCCTGCGCTCGGCGCGCCGGTGCTGGCGCTGCTCGATCCCCGGCCCGGCGAGCATATTCTCGATCTCGGCTGCGGCGATGGCGTCCTGACGGTGAAGCTGATGGAAGCTGGCGCGACCGTCCTTGGCGTCGATGCGTCGGATACCATGATCGCGGCTGCCCGTGAGCGCGGGATCGATGCGCGTGTCTCAGACGGGCAATCGCTCGCCTTTGACCGTGAGTTCGATGCCGCATTCTCCAACGCGGCGCTGCATTGGATGCTCGACAAGGGCGCAGTCGCCGCTGGCGTGTTCCGCGCGCTCAAGCCGGGCGGCCGCTTCGTCGGGGAGATGGGCGGGCATGGCAATGTCGCCACGATCTGGCGCGGCCTGCGCGAGGAGCTTTCCGCGCGCGGCCATGCCATTCCGGGCGAAACCCATTGGTATCCGACGATCGAGGACTTTGCTGCCACTTATGGCACGGCCGGCTTCGTCGATATCGATGCGCAGCTGATCCCGCGCCCGACGCCCTTACCCGCCGGGGTGGCAGGCTGGCTCAGGACCTTCCGCGCCGGCCTGATGGACCATGCCGGTATTGGTGACGCCGAGCAGGCCGAGATTGCAGCCGCTGTAGAGGCTCGCCTCGCGCCGGAGCTGCGCCAGCCCGACGGAAGCTGGCTTGCCGATTATGTCCGCCTCCGTTTCACGATGAGAAAGCCCGATTGATGCGCTATCTTCCGCTTACCGACGCCGACCGGCGCGACATGCTTTCCGTGATCGGCGCGAGCTCGATCGACGATCTGTTCCGCGACGTGCCCGAAGCTGCCCGCCTGTCCGGTCCCATCGCCGGACTGGCCGATCATGCGCCGGAAATCGCAGTGGAGCGGCAGTTGAGCGCCCTCGCGCGCAAAAATCTGGCGGCCGGGGAGGTGCCTTTCTTCCTGGGCTGCGGCGCGTACAAACATCATGTTCCTGCAAGCGTCGATCATCTCATCCAACGTGGCGAGTTTCTGACCGCTTACACGCCTTATCAGCCCGAAATCGCGCAGGGCACGCTTCAGGTGCTGTTCGAGTTTCAGACCCAGGTGGCGCGGCTGTTCGGCTGCGATGTCGCCAACGCCTCGATGTATGACGGCTCGACCGCATGCTGGGAAGCGATCGGCATGGCGCGGCGCATCACCCGGCGCTCGAAGGCGCTGCTGTCGGCGGGGCTGCATCCGCATTATGTGTCGGTTGCCAGGACGATGGCGCGGTTCACCGGCGACATGCTGGATTATCGAGCGCCCGAGCTCACCCCCGGCGCGCCCGGTGATGATCTTGGTCGCCTGCTGGCGGCGATCGATGGCGAGACGAGCTGCGTGGTGGTGCAGAACCCGAACATATTGGGCCATGTCGCCGATCTTTCCGAGCTGGCCGCCCGCTGTCACGAAAAGGGCGCTCTGTTGATCGCGGTGGTGACCGAGCCTGTGTCGCTCGGCGCGATCAGGTCGCCGGGCGAAATGGGCGCGGACATCGTTGTCGGCGAAGGGCAATCGATCGGGGTGGGGCTCCAGTTTGGCGGTCCTTATGTAGGATTGTTCGCAACTCGTGAGAAATATGTCCGGCAGATGCCGGGGCGGCTGTGCGGCGAGACCGTCGATGCATCGGGCAAGCGCGGCTTCGTGCTGACCCTCTCGACGCGTGAGCAGCACATCCGCCGCGAAAAGGCGACGTCGAATATCTGCACCAATTCAGGGCTTTGCGCGCTCGCCTTCTCAATTCACATGACCCTGCTGGGCGAGAAAGGCTTGCGCGATCTTGCCGCGCTCAACCATGCGCTGGCGGTCAACGCGGCCGAGCGGCTCGGCAGCATCGCTGGCGTCGAGCTCGTCAATGGAAGCTTCTTCAACGAGTTCACCTTGCGTCTGCCGAAGGAGGCGCGGCCGGTCGTCCGCGCGCTGGCCGATCGCGGCATATTGGGCGGCGTGTCGCTGGGGCGGCTTTATCCGGGCGAAGCAGCGCTGGCGAACGGGCTGGTCGTCGCCGTGACCGAGACCGGCACGGCGGACGATGTCGCGACCCTGGCCGCGGCGCTTGAGGAGGAATTGGCATGAGCATCAATGCAGGCGGCTGGCGGCCGGAAATGGGCAGCGGCGAAGCGGACGATGTTACGACCTACACCGGCAATCGCGCGCTGATGCTGGAAGAAACGCTGATCTTCGAGCGCGAGGATTTCGGGGGCACCGGCGTCGAACTGCCGACCGCGCCGAAAGTGGTTTCGCGTCTCGGCGGGGTGGAGCGCAACCGCCCGATCGGGCTGCCGGGGCTCAGCGAGCCGGAGACGGTGCGCCATTATACCCGCCTCAGCCGCCAGAATTATGCGATCGATCTCGGGGTGTTTCCGCTCGGCTCCTGCACGATGAAGCACAATCCCCGGCTCAACGAGAAGATGGCGCGGCTTCCGGGCTTTGCGGATATCCATCCGCTCGCGCCGGTGCAGACCGTGCAGGGCGCGCTCGAGCTGATCGATCTGGTCGGCGAATGGCTGATCAAGCTCACCGGCATGCAGGCGGTCGCGATGAGCCCCAAGGCGGGTGCGCATGGCGAGCTGTGCGGGCTGCTTGCGATCCGGGCTGCGCTCGAGGCGCGCGGCGATGCGCGCTCGGTGGTGCTCGTCCCTGAAAGCGCGCACGGCACCAATCCCGCGACGGCGGCCTTCTGCGGCTATGCCGTGGAAAATATCCCCGCGACCGCTGATGGCCGCGTGGATCTCGAAGCGCTCAGGGCGCGGTTGGGGCCGGATGTGGCGGCGGTGATGATCACCAATCCTAATACGTGCGGCCTGTTCGAACGCGACATGATCGCGATTTCGGAAGCGGTGCATGCGGCCGGCGCGCTGGTCTATTGCGACGGCGCCAATTTCAACGCGATCGTGGGACGGGTGCGGCCCGGCGATCTCGGCGTCGATGCGATGCACATCAATCTGCACAAGACCTTCTCCACCCCGCATGGCGGCGGCGGGCCGGGGGCGGGGCCGGTGGTGTTCTCGGCCGCACTCGCGCCCTATGCACCGCTGCCCTTTGTCGAGAAGCAGGCTGACGGCTTCCATCTCGTCGAGGAGGAGACCGCGGGCGAACATCATGA
>Ga0207647_10000682_pt1 | contig 26629 bp, 20 predicted proteins | sample KBSCornC2_FD_184295 | JGI IMG/M metagenome (GOLD analysis project Ga0207647, IMG submission 184295) | Corn rhizosphere microbial communities from Kellogg Biological Station, Michigan, USA - C2 (SPAdes) (version 2) | ecosystem: Host-associated > Plants > Roots > Rhizosphere ... | reverse complement strand
AAGGGTGTGCGCGTGACCGGCTCGCTGCACATGACGATCCAGACCGCCGTGCTGATCGAAACGCTCAAGGACATCGGCGCCGACGTGCGCTGGGCCTCGTGCAACATTTTCTCGACCCAGGACCAGGCCGCCGCCGCGATCGCCGCGACCGGCACGCCGGTGTTCGCGTGGAAGGGCGAGACGCTCGAAGAGTACTGGGACTGCACGCTCGACGCGGTCACCTTCCCGGGCAACAAGGGCCCGCAGCTCGTCGTCGACGACGGCGGCGACGTGACCCTGCTGATCCACAAGGGCTATGAGCTCGAACAGGGCGACAAGTGGGTCGACTCGCCGTCCTCCTCGCACGAAGAACAGGTGATCAAGAACCTGCTCAAGCGCGTCGCCAAGGAGCGCCCGGGCTTCTGGACCGGCGTGGTCAAGGATTGGAAGGGCGTGTCGGAAGAAACCACGACCGGCGTGCACCGCCTCTACCAGATCGCCGAGGCCGGTAAGCTGCTCGTGCCCGCAATCAACGTCAACGACTCGGTGACCAAGTCGAAGTTCGACAACCTCTACGGCTGCCGCGAGTCACTCGCCGACGGCCTCAAGCGCGCGATGGACGTGATGCTCGCCGGCAAAGTCGCGGTGGTCTGCGGCTACGGCGACGTCGGCAAGGGTTCCGCGCACAGCCTGCGTGCCTACGGCGCGCGCGTGGTCGTGACCGAGATCGATCCGATCAACGCCCTGCAGGCGGCGATGGAAGGCTTCGAAGTCAACACGGTTGAGTCGACGCTTGGCCAGGGCGACATCTACGTGACCACGACCGGCAACAAGGACGTGCTCACGCTCGCGCACCTCTCCGCGATGAAGGACCAGGCCATCGTCTGCAACATCGGCCACTTCGACAACGAGATCCAGGTCGACGCGCTCAAGGCGCTGGCCGGCGTCAAGCACACCAACATCAAGCCGCAGGTCGACAAGTATACTTTTGCCAATGGCAACAGCATCTTCCTGCTCGCCGAAGGCCGCTTGGTGAATCTCGGCTGCGCCACCGGCCACCCGAGCTTCGTCATGTCGAACTCGTTCTCGAACCAGACTCTCGCCCAGATCGACCTGTGGGCGAACAAGGACAAGTACGAGAAGACCGTCTACCGCCTGCCGAAGAAGCTCGACGAGGAAGTCGCGCGCCTGCACCTGGAAAAGATCGGCGTGGTGCTGACCAAGCTCACCGACGCCCAGGCCGCCTACCTCGGCGTCGATGTGAACGGGCCGTACAAGCCGGAGCACTATCGTTACTGATTGGCTTGCAAAGTCATCGAAGAGTTGAAAAAGAGACGGGCGCCGCGAGGCGCCCGTTTTTTTTGGCGAGATCAAAAGTGGACTCCGAACCCGGTTTCCTCGGACCCCGGTTTCCTTCGTTTCTATCTGCTGCAAGATGGACCGGGAGCTCCAAGGACGGCTTCCACCAGCTTGTCCAAAGAGGGCGGGCGGATTTCCTGCTCAACGCATTGCGAAAGCAATGCTTCAATATAGACCGATTTCTTTTTCATTCCTTGGGTGTGCCCGCATACTCCCTGAGCATGTTCCAAGGCTTTTCGATATTTCTCATTGCCGAGCAACTGCTCTATCTCTGCGGTAACTATCGTAGCGAGTTGCGTCGGCCAAACGACGAAGCGCTCTCCCCAGACTGCTTGCTCAGGAAATGTCTTTTGGTCATGCTGCTCAAGTAGTTTCCAAAGAAGCTCATTGTCGACCCGATGGAAGTCTTTGTGTTTCGCTTCGCAATCGCCATCCGCGTCGAACATCAGGAAATATGGAACGCTCAACGTCTTGGCCAGTACCAAGGGGCGCGCTAACTCGCTCTTTCCATCAACTGGAATGATGTGGATGCGAAGTTTTCGAAATTCATCGAGCCTATTGGTTAGGGTGAGCCACGTCATGAGGTAGGCCACATCCTCAGAACCTTCGACTAGGACGATGGTCCTCGCAAAGAACATCTCGCAGATTTGCGGTCGTAGGACATCCTGAAGCAGTGCGGCAATACCTTCCGGCTTCGCCGGCGGCTTCCCCTTGCCTTCGGCGTAAACCCGTGCGTATTCGTCAAAGCTGGGTATGAACACTTTCGCGCTGCCGCCAGGGCCTGCCCGTCGAATCATCCTAACGGACTCCAAGTTTCGGCCGCTGACAAAATATGGACTATGAGTTGTCAGGACCACTTGCGCGTTGCGATCGACTAGCGTTTGAAGGGCGCCTGCCAGGTGCCTTGCCTGAGGGGGATGCTGATAGAGTTCCGGCTCCTCGCAGCCAAGGATGAGTGTGGGACCGTCGAGTGTGTCGGTTGCCGACAGCTCGTGGAGCAACGCCATCACATACGATCGCTGAAACCCGTGACCAAAGCGCGCCAAATCACCTGCAAACCCTTCTTCTTCACCCGCCACATGCGCATTCGGTTCGCGCAGCCCGTAGTTGGTCTGATGCTCCCAGAAAAGCGAAAGGTTCGCGGCCGGATGCGCCCAGTGTTGAAGGCGCGCGCTCAAGGATTTGGAGACTTCGTCCAGCACCCCCTGCGCCTCTTGCATGATTTCCTGATATCGGTTGCCTGTCTCGCGTCGAAGGTGGTCGAGCTGGGCAGAAAAGTTCACTTTGGTCCTTACGGTCCGTGCTAGCAGCCTCTTAAGCGCGTTGTCGCCGCTCTCGCTCTGCTCTTCTAACGCTTGATTTGTGGCGGGAATGTAAACCCATTGGACGAAGGGCCCGAGCCGGGAGGCCCCGGCATAGCCGTAAAACTCATCGCTGCTTTCCAACTCCTCCAGCTGATCTTTGTGCTCTTGCTCATATTCGTGAAGTACACGCCTACATTCCTCGAATGACTTACCCGCCTTCAAACCGTATTTGGTTCGCAGCTCGTCATCGTAGAACTTCCTCGCCTCCATCTTGGTTTGCTTTGAAAAGAAGGGAGCAAACGCTTTCATCCCCAATCGCGCACCCACTTGGCGGACCGGCGCGTTTGCTTTTGCTTTGTCAAACTCGGCGACCGCGGAAACAACTAGCTCACCTTGCCGTACGTAGTGAGAAAGGTCGGCCACAGCAGCGGGCGATAGCTGGTGAAATGTGAGCGTAATCCGAACGGGTTCCTCCACGTTTTTTTGATAAAAATCTTCTTTTGTCAGCGTTTGAACGTCGGTCGGATTGGACCTCTCGCCAAAAAAAATATTCAGCGCCGACAAAATCGTCGACTTCCCAGCACCGTTCTCACCCAACAAAGTCGTGTATTCGTCGAGCGGAATGGTCTCATCGACGAAGGCGCGATAGTTTTTGATCCGTATGGTCTTGATACGCATGCTTGTCCTTGTCAATGTCCTGCCCAATGAGCCCACGGGGCAAATTCCCTGATTACATGTTCTGCTAACATTGATAGCGGCCACGAATATATTCGTTGTAATACGCACCTTTTGACCGAGCGTTGAGAAGGCCGTTGAATATGCCCTCCGGGACTCCACAGAAATCGTAAGAGTGGCCTTCAACGAATCTAATTTTCATTCTTTTCGTTGTCGCGTCATACCCAACTGCAACGATTGCAGAAGAGGACACCGGAATCATGTTCATATTTCCCCCAAATTCTTAATAAAATTCACCGCACGCCTCTACAAACAGGAAACGCCGAACATCCCCAGAACTTTTGCCCCGTTTTGCGATTACTGCGTTCGATCATCGATTTTCCACACTTCGGACAGGCAGGTGACGTTGAGGTCGCCGAAGCAACCGAGGCCGGTTCAACAACTTTGACGGTGCGTGTCGTTTGCGCAGGCGCGATTTGCACCTCGCGAACCATCCGCAGCAATTCTTCGCCGCCGATCAACTCGATTGGTTTGCCTTTCGTAAAATTGGCCGCGTCACGGGTGTAGGTGCCGCTGCACGCGATCTTCACTTCGTCGGCGCCGTGATGTGCGAGCAGACCGTACATCTCGCGTACGACGTTCACCGGTATCTGGCGACGGCGCCATTGCTTGCATTGCACGAGCGCGCGGCGACCGTTCTTGCGCAGGATCAGGTCGATGCCGCCATCGGCACCGCCAAGTCCGGTTTCCTCCACGGCGTAGCCTTGACGGCGAAACGCTTCACCGACGAGTTGTTCGAAATGTCTCCAGCCAAGTGCGGCGACGCTGTCCAATCCTCGCTGTGCGTCGAGCAGCTTGCGCCGGTGCTGTTGCCCGACCCACGACGTCGCTGCGCCGATCAATCCAACGACGAGCATCAGCCATGACATCGGCACGTAAAACGCCGCAACGATGGGTGCGAATAGATTGCCTTTGACCAACATCGGCAACAGCGTGCGGATCGCGAAGAACGTGCCCACGCCAAAGACAACGCCTGCCGGCCACGGCAGCGTCGCGAGATTCTCAATCAGATTCCCCTTCGCACGTCCCACGCGAATCCCCCGATTCCACGGGGGACCATAGCGCTGCAACGACCTGCCGTCAAAAGTCGGGGCGACTTCTTTGGCAAAAAATGAGAGCGGCTTCGCTTCTCTGACAAGAATAGACGGAAACAACGTCGGAGCGTTTGCCCATCGTTACCGACCGGTGAGCGAACAACCTACTTCGACTGATACGGCCCAAACCGTTTCACGAGCTTGCGGCGCTTGTCCGCATCATCGAGGACATAGACCTCGTATCGATCGCCGCCCGGCGCGACGCGGATGACGATGTGACCGCCATAGCTTTTGTAGATGCTGTCCATGATCGGCCCGATCACGATGCGGCTCTCCGGGCTCATTCCGGTCGAGAAGACGTCCCTGGGTCCGGGATAGAGTCCCTTGGAAGCCATGCGCGTGACGACCTCTTCACCCGGTTGCGGCGAGAGCCAGTTCTCCTGGACGAGGATCCGCGGCTGCAGGTTGCGCAGGATGTTCTCGTTCGTCGAATCCCGGTTGCCGTGATGATCAAGCAGCATGACGTCGACCTGCCCGACGACCGCGGACACCGGCGTCTCGATATCGCGCCACCAAGGCTGGGTGTAATTGGGAACGCCCGGGATATCGCCGCCTGAGTAGTACTTGAATTTCCCGTAGGCGAACGTCAGCACATTGCTCAACGGGTTCTCGTCGAAATGGCAATCGGTGATCGCACCTTTGGGAATGTAGTACTGCGTCTCCTCGCCCGCGCCGGTCCAGATGATTCCGTTGGACGCAATGTTGCGGACATGAAAGTTCGGAAATGCATCGGCTTGCCCGAGCTTGATCTGATCGAGCGCTCCCGGCTTCAGCCCGACCACGGCTTGGCCGTGTTTCAAGCGGTATTCGGCGAAGCCGAGGTAATTCGCGAGGGACAAGCCGTCGGAGCCTTGCGCGCATTGATGAAGATCGACCGGAGTGTCATAGGACGGCGCGGCGCGATCGATGAGGGTATCGATGGGAAGCAGATCGGCAAGCTCGGTGATCCCGGCCAAGCGATAGGCGCCGGTGCGGGACATGAGCTTGTCCTGCGTGATCGTGCCCAGGTGATCGGTGTGGAAATGCGTGATCAGGGCATAGTCGAGCTTCACCGGTCGACCAGCTGGCGCGAACTGGCGGATGTAGTCGGCAATCCAATAGGCCGCCGAGTGCGCACCGTCGGGGCGAGGCGGAAACGCTTTCAACGGCCGCACCGATTCGACGAACTTCGGATCGGCCTCGCCCGCATCGATCAGCAGGGTGGTTCCGTCGGGGAAGACGAAGTAGGTCGCATTGCCCCGCCCCGTGCTGATGTGATGAATGTAGAAATAGCCGTTCGACCATGCCGGAAGAAGCTGAGCATCGCCCGATGCGGCAGAGACAGGCGCCGACACACAGATGACAGTCATGGCCGTCCACGCGGCGCACTTGCGCACGATGGACCTTCGACGCACAGGCTCCGTAAGCCGGTGCAGCACGCTGCGCAAGATCGCAATAGGCTTCTTCATGCATGGCATCCTTGGATCGGGCAAGTTGCAGCCGCAGTCGGATCTTAAGCCGCAGAGCTTGTCTGGCGCACTACATCCGGATAACTTCCCACGACGAAAGATCATCAGGGCCGCCTGTCAAAGATGGCTCAGCACAGCCACGAACCATCGAGCAGCGGAGACGGCATGATCAGAACCCGGATAGCAACGTGCGGCCAGATTTTCTTTCTCGTGGCCTGCGGGTCCATGTTCAGCGCCGCAGCCCAAGAACCGCCCGCATCGGCAGCCAGCCTGCCCGCACGCTACATAAAATCGCTCGAACTTCATCAAGCAACGCGATACGCCGAGGCCGCCGCGATGCTCGAGCCGTTCTATGCTGCCGGCCCGAACGGCATGGATTGGCATTGGAATGCCGCGATGTACCAGCTCGCCTCCGACGAGGCGCTGGCGGGTCGCAAGGAAAAGGCGATGGATGTTCTCATGGCCGCGCAAGCCAGGGGCGGCAGCGTTCCCGCCGATCAGCTCGCGTCCGACAAGAATCTGGCATCGCTGCATGACGACCCGCGATTCACCCGGCTTGTCGAGGAAGCGCGCAGTCGCGAACGCCTGTGGGCGCGCTCGCCTGGGCAGAGCTTGCCGTTCGCACCTAACCTGAGCGACGACGCCAAGATTGCGGGCCTGTCCACAGTATGGTCGGAGGCTCGCTTCAATTTTGCATTCTTCGACCGGCAGCCGGATCTGGATTGGAACCAGACCTATCTGGACTTCCTGCCCAAGGTGAGAGCCACCACATCTACCGAAGATTACTATCGCGTGCTGACGCGATTTACCGCACTGCTCAAGGACGGCCATACCAATGTCTATCCGCCCGCGCCGCTTCGCGATGCGTTCTATGGCGGGCCCGGGCTGCGCACGCAACTCGTGGAAAATGCCGTCGTGGTAATGGAGGTCAACGATCCCGCATTGCTCGCGCAACGGTGGCGCGTTGGCGATGTGCTGCTCAAGATCGATGGAGAGGACATCCACAGCTACGCGGAGCGCGCGATCGCGCCCTACCAGAGTTCTTCGACACCGCAGGATCTTCAGGTACGCACGTTCGACTATGCGTTGCTCACTGGGCGCGCCGGCAGCCAGGTCCGGGTGACCGTGAAGAATGCCGAAGGCAAGAAAGAAGAACGCGCCTTGACGCGGCTGACACTGGAGGATCAGTCGAAACTGAAAAAATTCGGCGCCTCTTTCAAGATGCGGACGGATCGAATTGGTGTCCTCACGATCGATGAGTTCGACGACACGGAGGGAACCAAAGCGCTTCTCGCCAACCTGGCGCTAGTCAACTCCTCCAAGGGGCTGATCATCGATGTTCGTGCCAACGGCGGCGGCAGCACGCCCGTGGATCTGCTGCAGGTGCTGACGCGAGATCCGATTCGCGGTCCGATGATGCGCACGCGAAGCTACGTTGCTGCCGATCGGGCGCGCGGCGCGTTGCCGGGATGGACGGACATTGCTCCATTCGAGGTAGCTGCCGATCCCGCGCAGCATGTCGACGTACCGATTGCGGTTTTGACCAGCGCGCGCACCTTTTCGGCGGCGGAAGATTTCGTTGCGGCATTCGATGCCATGCACCGGGGCATCACCGTCGGCGAGGCAACGGCGGGAAGCACCGGCCAGCCGATATTCTTCCAACTGCCCGGCGGCGGCAGCGCGCGTGTCTGCACGAGAAATGACCGCGCCTTCGATGGCACCGTGTTCGAGGGCGTGGGTCTGCGCCCGACCATCCTTGCTTCACCGACCCTCGAGAGCATCCGGCGTAAAAAGGATATCGCCTTGGAGCGCGCAGCTACGGCACTGTTGGCTGCAAAGTGAACGGTAGTTTCGCAACCCATATGGCGAATGAACGGTGCTCCGTATAGTTCCCGCGACGTTCATCGATTGCGCACTACGGTGAAAATCGCAGTCGCTGCTGGCCGCGCCAATCGCGCATTTTGAATCCCCCATGCCAATTGCAGGACTGTCGTCGAGGCTGGCGACATACGATTTTCCATCCCCGGCGAATTCCCGTTTGCTGCCGTGCTTGTTGCGACGGCGAACCCTACGAGGAGAACGCCATGAGCATTCATCGAAACGTTCTGAAGATTTCCGCACTGGCGATAGCACTCGGCGCCGGTCTGCCCGCGTTGGCGCAGCCGCCGCCAGTCGATCAAACAACCACGGTCGAACGCAGAACCGATGACGGTGTGGTCACGACTACCACGACCAAGCATCGGTATATGTACTACGCCGATCACGACATCTATTTCGCGCCGGACACGCGAACCTACTATTGGCTGTCCAACGGCAGCTGGCGCTCGGGCAGAGTGTTGCCACCCGAAGATGAGGCATATATCCGCAGTGGCGGCGTGACGGTCGAGCTGGACACGGAGCGCCCGTACGAGCGTCATGATTGGGTCGTTCGCCACTTCAAGCACCACCACGATGACGACGACCGGTAGTCGCCTCTGAAGTGAGTCTTACGTCACCCGGAAACGGGTCAAAGAAGGAAACGAAACGGGCGCCGAGAGGCGCCCGTTTTGTTTGCACGGAACGGGAGTGGTTCTGATCCCGGTTCCGAAATTCGCACCGCCAGCGCTGCTATTTTTTCTTGGATTTTGCCTCGAAGTTCGCTTGCAATGGCAGATTTCCCTTCGCTGCGTCACGGACACTGCGAGCACCGACAGCGTTGGCCTGAAGGTGGCGACAGCGGCATCCTTGTCGGCCTGAGAATGCGCAGTTGCGTACGCCGCAGCGAAGCGTTTGTAGAATTCGCCGAATTCCAAGCTACGCCATTTTCATCGCACCGCTGCGAGGCGTATCGTCCACGCATAAGCGCCAGACAAAGTTTTTCGCGCGGCATCCGGAATTTCGACGACGGTTGCGCCTTCGTCTCCGCGCCGCCAGTGCAACGCTTCCGGGTAGCCGAGCAATTGGAGTTTGGCTCCATTCCTCGGGGCGGGTCCTTTCAGCGTCAATTGTTGTGGCAACTTGTCTTCATCCGCATCGGCGAGATAAATCGCGTACGCCGAACCGTCGCGTAGTCGTGTGTAACGCCAATGGCCGTCGGCATATGGCGCCAACGGCCGCGATGCATAGATGGCTGCGGAATTCACGTGCATCCACGCGCCGATTTCGCGCATGCGAGTGAGCGCTTCTTCGGGCAGGTCTCCGTTCGCGTCGGGACCGACATTGAGCAGAAAATTGCCACCCTTGGAGACCACATCGACGAGCTTGTGCACAAGTTCGCGTGAGGACTTGTATTTGTCGTGGGGCTTGTACGACCAGGAATCGCCCATCGTCATGCAGGTTTCCCACGGATAAGGCAGCGGCGCCTCCGGAATCTTCTGCTCCGGAGTGCGGTAGTTCTCGTATCTTCCGCCCACGGCGCGATCGACCACGATCAGCCCGGGCTGATTCTTGCGCGCCAACGCGGCGATACCGGCCATGTCGACATCCTGGGGCCACGGCACTTCGCCCGACCCCGGCACGGCGTGCGGATGTTCCTGCGGGTTGACCCATCCGCCGTCGAGCCAGAGCACATCGATCGACCCCAAGGTCGAGGTGATCTCGCCGATCTGCCGGTGTACGAAGGCGACGAACTTCTGCCAACGGTCCGGGTGCGTGCGCGTGTCGTAGTTGACGTTGCGATCCGGCGTCGCCCATTCCGGTGCCCAGTAATCGGGATTGTGCCAATCAGGCTTGGAGAAATAAGCGCCGATGCCGAATCCCTGCTTGCGGAACGCAGCGAACACTTCCTTGGCAATGTTCGCGCGCGGATTGTTGTGGAATGGCACGTCCGGCGCGGTGATGCGGTAGTCGGTTTCCTTCGTGTCGTACATCGTGAAGCCGTCGTGATGCTTGGTGGTGAACACGACGTATTTCATGCCAGCGTCCTTCGCGGCGCGCGCCCAGGCGTCCGGGTCGAATCGCAGCGGATTGAACGTCGTCGGCAATGCCTCGTATTTCTTCTTGTAGTCGACATACGAAATGCCCGCGGGGCGAGCGCACCACGGCACGTCTTCCGAACAGATCGACCAGGACTCGACCACGCCCCACTGACTGTAAGGTCCCCAGTGGACGAGGAAACCGAATTTCCAGTCCTGCCAGTCGGCGAGCTTCTTCACGACCAGCGGATCGGTCTCGCTGACATAGTTTCCGGATTCCTGGGCGACGCCATGCGCTGCGGCAAGCGCGCAGAAAGCAAGAAGCAAGCGAGCAAAATTTTCATATATGAATGACAATTTCATAATGAAAATTCTACTCGATGAAACGACACTCCGTCGAGCTGACGATTTGGAAGGCGCAGCGTCAACCGCGCAGCGCCGCTTCGATCCTCGCGATATCAATCTTGGTCATCTCCATCATCGCATCGAACGCGCGCTTGGCCGCGGGGCGATCGGGACCGGCCTGATCGCCGGTGGCCCTACAAACCGATCAAATTGCGCCAGCGGCGACAAACCGCTGGCGCAAATGCCACGCGCTCCTCTTCGACCATCTCTATTTGAAAAACGCGATCAACCGCGAACTATATTTCGGCATCGTGCCCGTTGTTTTCATCGCGGTGGTCCTGGTTGTCCTTTTTGACCGGCTGTTTCGGTTCGGGCTTGGGTTTGCTCTCGGTCCTGGGCCGCTCCGGATTCGCCGACTTCGGCTGCGTCTGCTGCGGATGATTCGCGGGCTCCGTAGTTGGCTTGGCAGGACCCGCACGTTCGCGTTCGGGGCGAGGCGGCGGCGCCACGTTGTTGTTCTGTGGTTGCGGAGATCTTGTTTCGTGCGGCCGCTCCCGATCGGTGGGTCGGGTTTCGGCACGCGGAGCCACGTTCGGATTTGCTTGCAGCGCCGGTGCGCGATGTTGAGAATTCTCGGGCGGCGTCGTCTGTTGCGTCTGCCGTTGCGGGGCGACCTGCATCGGCCGTGTCGTCTGCTGCATCGCTCGCTGCGGTGGAGCATGCGCTTCGCCCTGCGGCCGCGCCGGCATGCGCGGGCGAATCTGACGCGAAGCCCAGCGCTCGCGCTCGCCAAACCACGGCCGGCTGCTGTAGTGCGCGCCCCAATACGTGTTCAACGAAAACACGACGATCGGCAGACCGATGCGCGGACCGTGGTCGGTGATGTATACCCAGCGGCCACCATAGCTCTGCTCGATGTAGGTGCCCGGCACCCAACCGCGAAGGTCGCCGACGTCCACATCGCACCACGTCCAGCCTTCGAGACAACCTTCGATGTTCACCGGCGTACCGGCGGCGAGCTGATCGACGGGCGGATATTCGTCATCCGGTCCGGACTGCAAGGTGATATCGGCGACGATGAAACCCTCCGCGGCGTAGGCCTGTGCGGATACCGCCAAGGCTGTTGCCGCGAAGAATGCAGTCAACGTTTTCATAACGTTCTCCTTTTTTGCGGAAGACGTTATTGGTTTACGCCGACTCGACTGAAAGCAAGGTGACCTTGGGCGGCAAAAATGAATTTAAGCGAACTCATCAAAACGGAACAAAGTGCATTTCCCTGTCATTACCGACAATGCCAGTGAACGCGGAGAGCGCATTTCAATATGGTTTCGCGCAACAGAGCCCCAATGGAATAGCGTGAACGCCGGAACGTGCGAAATCCGCGTCGAAGCGAAGCAGGGAAAAGTGCAAGACCCACTAACATGCTCGCAGCCATTTCGGCGAACAGCCGCCCTGCCCCGAAACCCTCCTGCGAGCCTCATGCAATCAATTGCAAAGCCTTTGAATTTGTACAAATCGTGCGCGCTCGTCGCGGCGATGCTGTCCTGCATGCACGTCTGCGCCGTGCAAACGAACGCCCCGAGCGCCGCAGAGATATTCGCGCCTGGCGTGATTTCAGGCCCTGCCAACGAGGATTGCGCGACCTTTTCCCCGGATGGCGACACCGTATTTTTCGATCGCGGCGGATCGGGCATCGTGATTCTGGTTTCGCACAAGCAGAACGGAAAATGGTCGACGCCGCAGATCGCTCCGTTTTCAGGGCGTTGGGGCGATCACGATCCCTCCATGGCACCGGACGGCTCATTTCTGATCTTCACGTCGAATCGACCGGCGACGGAAGGCGGTGAGACGGGTTCAACCGCACGCGATGGAAAATCCGCACCGAGCGTCAGCGGCAACCTCTGGCGCGTGGATCGCAAGGGCAACGGCTGGAGCACGCCGGTGCGCTTGCCCGATGTCATCAACAACAACCCGCGCATCTATTCGCCCAGCGTCGTCCGCGATGGCAGCGTATATTTTCAGAGGGCCGACGAGACCAGCGGCGAGTTTCATCTCTGGCGATCGCAATACCAGGCCGGCGAATATCTCGCGCCCACGCGCGTCATATTGGGTGAAGGCGGCACGCATGAACTCGATCCCGCCGTCGCGCCGGACGAATCCTTCATCGTGTTCGATTCCAACCTCGCGGCGAAGGGCAGCCCCGACCGACTATTCATCGCATTTCGACAGGCCGATCATTGGGGCCCGCCGATCGATCTGAGCGATGTCGTCGGCAGCAAGAACAATCCTTGGGGCGCGCATCTGGGCCCCGACGGACGCAGCCTGTATTTCACCTCGGACCGGCGCAGCAAAGCGAGCTGGCCGCGCACGCCGCAGCAGATGCAAGACGACCTGGTGCGCTGGCAGACCTGGGACAACGGCGCCGACAACATCTGGTATGTGTCGCTGGCATCGGTGCTCGACGCCCATCATGCGCAGTGATTCTTGGCTGCGAACAAAACCTCCGCAACCAGAATCGAAATTCTTATGATCGGTCGTTTCGAAATCGCACAGCAACGCCAGCTTCTTGCACTGCTGCTGGTTTTGTCAGCGTCGCACGCGCCGGCGGCGCAGGTGATTTCTCCGGCTCCGGAAATTTTTGCACCCGGCGTCATATCGACGGCGGCGCACGAAGCCGCGCCCGCTTTCTCGCGCGACGGCAACACGGTGTACTTTCAGCGCAGCAGCGCGGTGCAGTCGACGATATTGGTTTCGCATCGCGTGAGCGAAGGCTGGTCGCAACCCGAAATTGCGCCTTTCTCCGGGCAGTGGAACGACATGGAACCCACCATGGCGCCGGACGGCAAATCCCTCGTGTTCATCTCCGATCGCCCCGTCCAGAGCGGCGGGAAGGCGATCAAATCGTTCTTTCAAGGCAACGAGCACATCGGCGGCAATCTGTGGAGAATTCGACGCACTGATTCCGGCTGGAGCCCGCCAGAGCACTTATCGGCGGTCGTGAATTTCAATACGACGATCTTCGCCCCGAGCGTGGTTACCGACGGCAGCCTCTATTTCATGTCGTGGAATACGCAAACGAATCACTTCCAACTCTTTCGGTCGCAATATCACGATGGCGTGTTCTCCGTGCCGGTGCCTCCGTCGTTCAGCGACGGCCAGAGCTCCGACGTCGATCCTGCCGTCGCGCCGGACGAATCCTTCATGGTGTTTGCTTCCGGGCGCGTTCCCAAACGCAGCATGGATCTGTTCATCGTTTTCAAACAAAACGGCGCCTGGGGCGAACCCCTGTGGATGGGCGACATAGTCAACAGCCCCGGCTCCGACGCCGAACCTCGATTGAGTGCCGATCTGAAAACGCTGTACTTCAGCAGCGAACGCACCCTGCCTATCGCCTTCCCCCGCAGTCCGGAGCAGGCCAAAACCGATCTCGCCCGGCTGCAGAGCTGGGACAACGGCAACTACAACATTTGGACGGTACCGCTCAAACCGTGGATCGATGCGCATCCCGGAGCCGAGCCGATCAACGCTCGCGCGGCCAAGAATTGAAACCTCACGCTATGCAGCCTCGCGTGCAAAGGAGCCGGCGAAACGGGCGCCCCGAGACGCCCGTTTTCTTCGCGGTTTCGCTCGCCCTATCGGCTCGCGGTGCGGCAACACACTCCGTAGACAAATACCGATGCCGATAGCGCATTCGTATTGTTCCAGGTGCACGTGGCTTGATTGGTGGTTCCTCCGGCATATCCGCTTCCCGTCAGGGTAAGGTTCGAAGGGCTATAGCAGTTCGGCATCACCACGCTGTAGCCCGATGGACACGCGGCACTCGTTACCGTGGTTACCGCATTGCCGGGAATCGATGGATTCGAAATCGCCGTGAGGCCGCAATCCAGCGCCGCCGCGGGCTGGGAGATTATCGCCGCGGAGAAATAGCCGAAGATGTCGATGACGAGATGTGGTTTGGCGTCGATGGGAGTCCACACTTCGAAACCCATATTGCCGCCGGTAACCTGGCTGGTCCCAATCACTCCGGCGTTTGCCAGTCCCGGCGTCCCGGTCGAAGGCCAGTTGATGAAACTGGTCACTTCGCTCGAATCGGAATCGCGGATGGTCAGGAATCCCGCCGGCCCGGCCGACGGCACAACCACCGTCGCATTGATCGCCAGCGCAGAGATATTCGCCTGAACCGACGTCAGATCGCATGGGGTGCTCGAAGCGCCGTAATGGGTTCCGGTGAAGCCCAAATCAAAATCCACCGGAACGTTCGGCTGCAGCGGGCCGTCGGCCGGATCATTGCGCGTATCGACGAAACGACACGTGGGAACGGGGGTGAAGACCAACTCGTCGCTGCGATCGCCAAGAACGGAGGAAGTGGTCGCAGGCCGCGGCCGCTGCTGCGCGGCGCGAACCATCTGGTGGGCACCCTTGAGCGTGGATGCCTGGGCGGCAATGCTGCGCAAATCCTCGCTGCGCACCGAGTACAAATTCGTCAGCAGAGTTGTCCGCCATATGTCGGGAGATGTCTTCGCCAGAGCATCGGCCTCCACGTTCTGGGCAATGGCCTTGGCCAACTGGACACGGGCATTCAGCTCCGCGCGTTGGACTTCGCTCAGCGCGCGAACAGGTTGTTTCGCAGATTCAGCGGCAGCCGCCGGCACTCCGGAAGCCGCAGCAGGCGATGCGCTAAAGAGCGCACAGAGCAGAAGACTGCCCCAGGGAAGCAATTTCGAGCTGATCATGTACACCCTCCGTAAATGCAAAGCCGTTTGGTCTCGAGTGACTTCTTCGGGGCAGTAAAGTCTCGGAAGACAGAAGAGTCAGTCCGCTGGCCCACAAGTCGGCGAGAACCATAGATGAGAAGGCAGGGAGAAGCTTGAGCGCTACTTGAGCGAAACGTTAGTTCAAAAAAAAATCCACTATCTTCATGCGCTTGCAAAATCAGACGCCACCATGGAGGCGATGCATTCGCCAAGTCATGCCTCGATCGGACGCAGCAGCAACAGTCCGCTCAACAGCAGCATGAAAGCCCCCATCAGCGCATCGAGCACGCGCCACGCGCGCGCATCGCGGAAGACCGGCTGCAGCAGGCGCGCACCGTAGCCCAGCGTCGAGAACCACAACATGCTCGCGCTGCAGGCACCGGCGGCGAATGCCCAGCGCGCTGCTCCCGAGTAGCGTGTGGACAGGCTGCCGAGCAGCACCATCGTGTCGAGATAGACGTGCGGGTTGAAGAAGGTGAAGGCGAGACAGGCCAGTAGCACGTTGCGCCAGTGTGCTTCTGCTGCCGTGGCCGGCATCAGCGCCGATGCGCCGCGCCATGCGCGACGCGCGGCCATGAAACCGTAGGTGCCGAGGAACGCGGCTCCGCCGAAGCGCAGCACCTGCAACAAACCCGGCCACGCCTGCACGATGGCGCCGATGCCGGCGACGCCGCAGAGAATCAACGCGATGTCGCCGAACATGCAGATCGAAACGACGAGCCCGACGTGACGGCTCAACAAGCCCTGGCGCAGGACGAAGGCGTTTTGCGCGCCGATGGCGATGATGAGACCGGCGCTGGCGGCGAAGCCAGCGGCGGCAGCGGCGAGAGGCATGGCGAATTCCCAAAAAAGCGGAGGCGGCAAGCTTGCCTGCGACATCGAAATAAGAAAAACTATTCTTTCTTACTTCGATTAAGAAAAACTACATACGGAACTTCTCCTGTGGACCTAATCCATCCGCAACTCGCCGCCTTCGCCGCCGTCGTCGAGGAAGGCAGCTTCGACGCCGCAGCGCAGCGCCTCTCGGTCACGCCATCGGCGGTGTCGCAACGGATCAAGGCACTCGAAAATCGCCTCGGGCATGTGCTCGTTGTGCGCCAAGCGCCATGCCGGCCGACCCAGACCGGTGAAAAACTGCTGCGCCGCGTGCGGCCGATGCTAACGCTCGAAGCCGAGGCGCTTGCCGACTTCCTGCCGGAACAAAACGATGCCGCAGCGATGAGTGCGATCGCCATCGCGGTCAACGACGATTCGCTCGAAACCTGGTTTGTTGCCGCGCTCGCACGCCTGCATCGGGAATACGGCTACCTATTTGACGTGCGCATGGACGACGAGAGCCACACGCTCGACCTGCTGCGCGATGGCTCGGTGCTCGGCGCGGTGACCGCCGAAGCGAAGCCGCTGCAGGGCTGCAACGCGCAGCCACTCGGAACGATGCGCTATCGCGCCATCGCCTCACCGGAGTTCGCCAAGTGCCATTTCGCTCACGGCCTCGATGCCGCCGCGTTCGCGCGTGCGCCGATGATCATATTCAACCGCAAGGACGAGTTGCAGTGGCGTTTCGTACACCGGATCACACGTGCCCGTCTCGCGCCGCCGGTGCACTACCTACCGACAGCGACAGGCTTCGTAGAAGCGGCATCGCGCGGCCTCGGCTGGTGCCTGGCGCCGGAATCGTTGATCGCCCCGGCGCTGCATAAAAAGGCCATCGTCATCCTCGATCCGCGGCGCTCGATCGACGTGCCGCTTTACTGGCAATACTCGGCCGTGCGTTCGCTGACCTTGCAGCGCATCAGCCAGGCATTACGCGAGGTCGCCGCCTCCGCGCTCGGCGCGAAGTGATCCGGCAGCTCTTTTCCGCAGCGGCGCATTGAACCGCGCCTTGTTCCATGCGTTGAATCCGGCACGAAAAACGGTAGTCTCACGTCGATGCCTCCCGTAGAAACCTTCGAACTGCTTCTCATTCTTCTCGCCGTTGTCGTCGCCTTGCATTGGGCGGCGCGGCGCATCGGCCTGCCGCCGGCGACCGCCTTGCTCGTCGGCGGCGGTGCGCTGGCCTTCGTGCCGAGCTTGCCGCCGCTGGCGCTCGATCCCGAGTTGACGCTGGTGCTGTTCCTGCCGCCACTGTTGATGGACGGGGCGTATTTCACCGCGTTCGGCCGCTTCCGACGGCACCTTCCGGGCATCCTCTCGCTTGCGATCGGCGCCGTCGTGTTCACCACGTTTGCGGTTGGCGTGGTCACGCATTGGCTCGTCCCGAGTCTGCCGTGGGCCGCCTGCTTCGCGCTTGGCGCGATCGTCTCGCCACCGGATGCGGTGTCGGCGCGCGCGGTGCTCGAAGGCGTGAAACTGCCGCGGCGGCTGTCGGCGTTGGTCGAAGGCGAAAGCCTGCTCAACGACGCGACCGGCCTCGTGCTGTTCCGCTTCGCCGTCGTGGCGACGATGAACGGCTTGTTCGACGCCGGCGCGGCCGTGTCGAATTTCCTCTTCCTCGCGCTGGGCGGAATCGCGGTCGGCCTGGTTGTTTCCGCGGCATGGATCTTCGTGGTCAAGCGCCTCGGCGAGCAGACGCTGATCATCATGGCCAATACGCTCATGTGCTGGGCCGCGTATATCGCCGGCGAGTCCATGCATGTTTCCGGCGTGATCGCCACGGTCGTCGCCGGGCTCGTGCTCGGCTGGTATCAGCATGTGATCCTGCCGGCACGCGTGCGGCTGCGCGGCAGCTCGTTCTGGCGCACGATGGTGTTCGTGCTCGAAGCGCTCGTCTTCATCCTGATCGGCTTCTCGTTGCGCGGCGTGCTCGATCGCGTCGGTGGGATCGGAGCGGTCACGACGACGATGACCATTCCGATCCTCGGTGTCGTACTCGCGATCGTGGTCGCACGCTTCATCTGGGTGTTCGGCATCGACGGCCTGCTCGCCCTGCTCCGAGGCGCGAGGCTGAAACGCGCGCGGCCGCTCGGCATGCGGCAGGCGACCGTGTTGAGCTGGACCGGCATGCGCGGCGTGGTCACGCTCGCGGTCGCGCTCACGCTGCCCGAGGCTATGCCGGGTCGCGACCTGATGCTCGTCACCGCGTTCGCGGTGATCTTCGCCACCGTCGTGATTCAGGGCACGAGCCTGGGCTGGCTGATCCGTCGCGTCCAGCCGGTGGATGTGGACCCGCCGGCGAAAATGAGCCTGCCTGCCTCGGAAGCCGCGATTGCCCGCGCGCGCGCTGCGGCAGTGGAGGCGAATGCCTACGCAGGGGACGGAACGCTGATCCATCCGCAGTTGCTTGCGGAGTATCGCAGGCGCCTGGAAATCACCGAGCGTTACGCGGCGGACGCGGACAAGTTCATGTCGGGCATCCAGACGCATTTCGACGTGGTCCTGATCAGCATTGCCGCCGGCCGCGCCGAACTGATCCGCATTCATCGTGCCGGATTGATCGAAGACGAGGTCCTGCACGAACTCGAGCGCGATCTCGACGTGGAAGAGATGGGCGTCATCCTGCAGCGCGGGGAATGAGACCGCGTTGCGGTCCGGATCAGGACCGATCTACGTGGAGTACGCCGCTCGGACGGAGTCTCAACTCAGCGACGAGCGAGATGACGAGCCTCGAGTAACCAATGGCTCGGCACACTTCTTTCAATCGAGCCGTGCCCGCACCCTCACTCGTGCCTGGGCACGATCACGATCTTGCCTTGGCGCTCACCCGCCGCCGCCGCGGCCACGGCCTGCTTGATTTGCATCAGGTCATAGGTGGCCTGGATCGGGGCCTTCAACTTGCCCGCAGCGATAAGGCCGGCGAGTTCGGCGAGCAGCGCGTGCTGTTGCGCCGCAGGTGTGATGCGGAACCAACGCGCGAGCCAGAAACCCTTGAGCGTGATGTCGCGGAATACGAGTTCGCGCGGCGACACCTTGCACGCATCCCCGCTCAACGCGCCGTAGTTCACGACGATGCCGCCCTCGCCGAGGCACGCCGCGAGGCGCAGCGTGGCGCTGCCGCCGACCGAGTCGACGCCGAGTTTGATCGACGCGCCCTGCGTTACGGCCTTGACGCGAGCGTCGAGATCCTCGCCATCGACGAGCACGACATCGGCGCCCAGCGCCTCGACACCAGCCACGGCAGACTCACGCCGCACCACGTTCACCGTCTTCAGGCCGCGCTGCCCGGCGAGCTGCACGAGATAGCTGCCGACGCCGGAGTTTGCGGCGTTCTGCATTACCCAGTCGCCGGGTTTGAGATCGACGAAATTGCCGAGCAGGAGCGACGCCGTCGGCGGATTGACCGTGAGCATCGCGAGCTGCTGCGGATCGGCGCCATTCGGCAATGGAACGAGTTTCGCGACCGGCGCGAGGACATGGCTGGCCCAGGTACCGATGCCGGCCGGCAGCAATACGGTCTGGCCCACGGCAGGACCTTGCGTATCCGGGCCCAGTTCCACGACGCGACCCACGCCTTCGTTGCCGCCGACGGCCGGTAGCGGTGGCAGGATGCCGTACTCGCCGGTCAGTGTCAGCACATCGCTCGGATTGATCGGCGCGGCGAGCACCGCGACCAGCGCCTGTCCCGCTGCAGGCACCGGGCGCTCGAACGGCACGGCCTCGATGACCGATTGCGGATCGGGATCGCGCCGGGTGTATTGCGCTTTGAGCCAGGTAGTCATGTGAGCTCCCGGGAGTGTCGCGACAGTGTCGGTGCCGGCATGGATTGCCGGCGAGAACGCGCGCAAGTTCGCAGGAATTCTAGACCGTTCGACGATGCCGTGCCGCTACTTCGGCAACAATCCCGTTCGTGTGCTTATCGTGTGCAGCCTGCAAACTCAGCCCCGCCGCGCTGCCTCGATCGCTGCAACATCGATCTTCCCCATCTTCATCATCGCCTCGAATGCGCGCTTGGCCGCCGCGCGATCCGAGCCGGTGAAGGCTTCGGTGAGGACACGCGGCGTGATCTGCCACGATATGCCCCACTTGTCCTTGCACCAGCCGCACGCGCTTTCCTTGCCACCGTTGCCGACGATCGCGTTCCACAGGCGGTCGGTTTCGGCCTGGTCGTCGGTCGCGATCTGGAACGAGAACGCCTCGCTGTGGTTGATTCCCGGGCCGCCGTTGAGGCCGAGACAGGGAATGCCGGCGACGGTAAACTCGACCGTCAGCACATCGCCCTGCTTGCCCGCGGGATAGTCGCCCGGTGCGCGATGAATCGCACCGACCGCGCTGTCCGGAAACGTCTTCGCGTAGAACTGTGCGGCTTCCAGGGCAGTGCCGTCGTACCAGATGCAAATCGTGTTCTTGGGGATCATGTTCGTTCTCCTGCTTGTGATGGGTATGTGCAATCGGTCGGTTCGAGCCCTGCCTCATCGGCCTTGCATCGAAACGACGAGCGGTGTTTGCGGAAATCGACATCTGCGGAATCTTTTCGACGATCGAGGCGCGATGCGCGCTTCCATACCGGAATCGCGACCGCGCTGATGATTGAAAGATTGCGACCCGCTACGGCTGCTTCGGCAACATCCCGATCGTCTGCAGCCACGTTTCGGCCAGCGTCGGCCACTGCGTGATCGGCTGCTCGGTACGGCGCAGGCCGAACGCGTGGCCGCCGTGCGCGTAGACATGCATCTCCACCGGCACCTTGGCTTTCACCAGGGCGAGATAGTAGGTGGCCGATTCGTGGATGTTGTCGACGGGATCGTCCTGCGCCTGCAGGATGAAGGTCGGCGGCGCGTCTTTGCTAACGCGCAGGCCGTTTGCCGGTGTCTCGTAATGGTTGTCCTCATAGTCCCAGATGTGACCGGGATAGAGCACCACGGCGAAATTCGGGCGACTGCTCTGCTTGTCGGCGGCGTCGACGGGCGCGTAGCTGCGCTTGGCTTCGTTGCTGACCCAGGCGACGAGGTGGCCGCCGGCGGAAAATCCGAGCACGCCGATCTTGTGCGGATCGATGCCCCATTTGCTGCCACGCTCGCGCAGCAGGCCGATCGTGCGTTGCGCATCCTGCAGCGCCATCGGCACGTGCGGCATCTTCAAGCCATACGGACCGCCGCCGGGCACGCGATACTTGAGCACAATGCAGGTGACGCCCTTTGCCGTGATCCAGTCGCAGACTTCGGTGCCTTCGAAATCGATCGCGAGCATTTGATAGCCGCCGCCCGGAAACACCACGACCGCCGCACCGGTGTTGTTCCCCTTCGCGGGGAATATCGACAGCGTCGGTTGTGAGACGTTGTACACCCCGGTCACCGGCTTGCCGGCAAACTTGGGGTCGGGGCTCGTCTTGGTTAGCGCATATTCCGGCCCCGGTACGGGTTGCGCATTTGGCGGCGTGCGCGGCCATAGCGGGACTTGTTCGATATCCGCGCCCGGTGACCAGTCGTTTGCCCAGCCTGTTTGCGCCAGCAGCATCGCCAGCGCGGCGGCCCGGCAGAAAAACCCCTCAATTCGTTTCAAGCAGTCTTCTCCCGTTTCGAACCGCTGTCACCGGCCATCCTGCCTCATCTTCTTGCGCGGTTCGGCCCGGGGCGGGCGCGGGCGAGGGAAATTTTCTGGCAACGATCGCACGCGCCGGCTCTTGCATCGTCCCATGTCTGCCCGCATAAACTGGCGTCCTGCGCGGCAACCGGCCGCTTTCCGACCCCAACGATTCGACACCGCAAGTCATGACGACGACCGACAATTCCCTGCACCGCTTCCAACTCGAACGCGCCGGTGTGCGCGGCGCCATCGTGCGCCTCGACGAGGCCTGGCAACGCATCCGCGCCAATGGCGATTACAGCCGCCCGCTCGCCGAACTGCTCGGCCAGACCGTGGCCGCTAGCGCGCTGTTCACGAGCCCGATCAAGTTCGAAGGACGGCTTTCTATCCATCTGCGCGAAAGCGGCGCGCTGCGCTTGCTGTTCGCCGACTGCACGCACGACGGCCAGCTGCGCGGCATCGCGCGCTGGGACGGCGAGCAACCGCAATCGCGCGTGTCGCTCGAAACCGATGCGCGCCTCGCGATCACGATCGAGAACTCGGTGACCGATACGCGCTACCAGGGCCTGGTACCGGTCGAGCATGGCGATCTCGCCGCTGCCTTCGAGGGGTATTTCCAGCGCTCGGAACAGTTGCCGACGCGACTTGTCCTTGCCGCCAACGCAGAGCGCTGCGCCGGCTTGATGCTGCAACAGGTCGCCACGACCGGTGGAAATGCTGCCGTCGCCGATGCGGACGGTTGGAACCGCGCCGAACACCTGCTCGCTACTCTGGGGCAGGACGAACTGCTTGACCTGCCGCCGCAAGAGGTATTGCGGCGCCTGTTCCACGAGGAAGAGGTGCGCCTGCAACCCGCGCAGGCGCTCGCGTTCGGCTGCACCTGCTCGCGCGAGCGCGTCGGCACAATGCTGCGCACGCTCGGCCGCGCGGAAAACGATGCCGTGCTCGCCGAGCAAGGCTCGGTGCAGGTCACCTGCGAGTTCTGCAATCGCCACTACGTGTTCGACGAGGCCGAGATCAACGAACTGTTCGCCGACGAACCGCCGGTCGATGCGATACCGACGCGGCATTGAATAGCTACGGCCGCCAGTTCGCGTTGCGCTCCCAGAACTCCACGCTGCGCCGATACGCCTCGCGATCGAGCGCCACGCCCGAACCGCCTTCTTCGACGCCGAGCGCATTGCGCATCATCGTGATCGGCGCCATCGGAATTTCCTCCGGTTCCATCGTGTACAGGCAGCCGACGACGCCCCAGTCGGCGTCGATCGGCGAGCCCTCCTTGGCCAGTTGCTCGCGGCCGTAGAGGATGACGACGAGCCAGTTCGCAACCGGCGCTTCGACGCCTTCGAACCAGCGCACGAGCACCGCCAATTCGTCCTTCGTGCGCGCCTCGTAGCCCGAGCGCAGCAGATGACGATTGTCGTCGCCGATCGGCACGGTCAGGCAGCGCGTTGACGTCCAGTTGCGATACACATGCAGTTTGCAGAACGGTGCGTAACCGTCGAGCACTTTGAGCGGCGCGTGCTCGTTGAGATGGCGCTCGAACTCTTGTGGCGTGCAGTCCTGGATCGTGTTGCGGCGACGCTCCTTCGGGAACAGGCGCGCGCGTGCAAATGGCGTGAGAAAGATCGACATACCGCGCTGCTCAGATCGGCGCGCCGGGCGGAATCGCCGGCAACGGCCGCAGCTTCACCGATTTCGGATCGGCGAGATACTTGCGGATCGTCTCGGCGGCCGAGGCACGACTCGCGGCGACGGCATCGCTGCCGCCCTGCTTTGAAAGCCACGCCTGCCATTGCTGCAGCGCTGCGCGCACGTCGGCATCGACCTGCGCATGCAGCTTGCCGTCGTCGAGTGCGTGCAGCAGCGTGTCGAGCACGACCCAGTTCGCCGCGGTCTGCACGGCCACGGCAGCCGGCGCGGAGCCGTCGTGCGTGGTCTGCTGCCACGTGCCGCGGAACACCGCATCGAGCACGTCGCCGACGCCGGGCTGCTTCGCATCGCGCGCATGCTGCCAGGCGAGACGATTGAGGCGTTCGGGCGCAAACAGGAACAGCGTCGTCTGCGCAGCAGCTGCTTCGACTGCAGCGAGCGGATCGAATGTCGGCCCCGTCTTCGTCGCGAAGTATTCGCGATTGCGCGCGTAGTCCGCGCCCGGCGGCGTGACGAGGTCGAGCACATTCGCCGGCAGCGCGAGATCATCCGCCCCGAGCGTCGCGACGAGGCGCGCAAGCGCATCGCGCTGGGTCTGCGCCGGCACGGGGGTGGAGCCTGCCTGGCGATCCGTCGCTTGCGAATAGGCGTAGCTGACACCACCAAGCAGGCGCGCGACCGCTTCGGCCTGGTAGCGATGCAGCAAATAAACCGGCACAAGCCGCGCTTCGAGTTCGCCGACCTGGCGATCGGGCGGCAACACGCCGAGCGAAAAATTCGCGAGCGCCTTTTGCCGCGCTGCCAGCAACGCATCGAACGTTTTCAATGTGTCAGGGCCGGAATCCCACAACAAACCGTCGGGCTCCGCATCGCCCGGGCTGCGCGCGTCCTGGTCGCTGATGTAGTGGAAGCCGGCTTTGGCAATATCCGCACGCAGCTTCGCTAACGACGATTCTTCGGCGCCTGGCACGAACTGCGCGTAAGCATGGGCGATGATGAAGTCGTCCCACGCGCCCAGGCCGATGCCGTAGGCGTGGTCGAGCGAAATTTTTCCGTCGGCACCGAGCGCGAGCAGCGGATGCGGATAATCCATCACCGAACCGTTGCCGAGCCGGCTCGCGGCGAAGTTATGGGCGAAGCCGAGCGCGTGCCCGACCTCGTGCGCCGCGAGTTGGCGCAGGCGCGCGAGCGCCATCTGCTCGGCTTCGTTCTTCAATTCGCCTGCATTGGCTTTGTCGTACGGCGCAAGCAGGCTTTCGGCGATGAGGATGTCCTGGCGCACGCGCTGCGAGCCGAGCGTGACGTTGCCGCGAATGATCTCACCCGTACGCGGATCGACGATCGGCTGGCCGTACGACCAGCCGCGCGTGTAACGATGCGCCCAGGTGATGAGGTTGTAGCGCACGTCCATCGGATCGGCGCCTTCGGGCAGCAGTTCGACGCGGTAGGCGTCCTTGAAGCCGGCCTTTTCGAACGCCGTCTTCCACCAGCTCGCACCTTCGAGCAGCGCCGAGCGCACCGGTTCGGGCGTGCCGCGATCGAGATAGAACACGATCGGCTTTTTCACGTGGCCGGCCGCGTCGATCTTGTCGAGACGGAAGCGGGGCTGCACGCGACGATCGATAGTCGATGCGAGCGGCTGGGCAAAGTCGTACCAGCCGACGCTAATTCCACCCGAGGCCGGGTGATAGGCACGCGGCGCGTAGCCCGGCGCCGGCAGGCGCACGAAGCTCAAATGCTGGCGCACCGTGATGCTCTGCGGATCCATCGTCACGTCCTTGACGAACGCGCCCTCGCCCGGGCCGCGGAACGTCAGCATCGCCTCGAGCTCGGTGTTGTCCGGAAAACTCTTCGCGTCGGCGAGCGACACCGCGCTACGCTTGTCGTCAATCTCGTACTTGCCCTGCTTGGTCTCGTTCAGCCGCTGCGCGATGCCGTGGCGATCAGAAGTCAGCAAAGTACTCACATCGACAAGCGCCTCACCATTCCCGCCCTTGCGCTCAGAGACAATTTCTCCCGCCCACAGCACCGACTCGGCGAATGCCTGGCGCACGCTGAGCGCCTCGTCCGCGTTGTTCGAGACGGCGCGAAACTTCGTGTTGTCCTCGACCAGCAGCACGCGCGCACCGACGCGGCGGAACTCGACCAGATGCGACTCGCTGCTCTGCCCGCGATCAAGACCGACATCGTTCGAGCCGAGTGCCCACGGCAGCGAGCTCATCATCAGGAACGGCTGGCCGAATTCGCGTACGCCGAGCAGGATGCGGCCCTTCGCTTCGTCGCGGTAGACATCGAAGAAACCCGCGGCGTGCTGCAGGCCGCGCGTCGCGGCGCCGAAATCCGCGATCGCCGCCTTGTTCGCCGGAGCGTCAGGCTCGGCTCCCGCCGGCGCCATGATCAAACATCCCAGAACCATACCCGCCACTCGCACGCCACGTATCACAGCCCCGCTCCCGCAATGTAGACAGAGCGATTCTGCCCGCGCGGCGACGCGTTGCATATGGGCCGAAGATCATGCGGCGCGCGTGAACACGCCGGAATTGGATGCGTACCGCGGCGTTTGCCGGACTTCGATTTCCACCAACAAAAACGGCAGGGATCGCTCCCTGCCGTGGCTGTGACGCTATATCCGCTTCAATGCGCGGTCGGCGCAGGTATGTTGACCTTGTCGATGCCGTGGATCACGCCGTTGCTCGACGCGACGTCGGCGACGACGACCTGGGCTCCATCGATACTGATCTTGCCGTCGGTCTGCTTGATCGGTGCCGATTGACCTTGGACCATCCTTGCCGTGTTCCACTTGCCGATGTCGGCGGAACTCTTCTGCCCTTTGAGCACGTGGTAGTTGACCACGCCCACGAGTTCTTCCTTGTTTTCCGGCTTGAATAGATGCTCGAGCTTGCCGGGCGGCAGTTTCTCGAACGCCGCGTCGGTGGGCGCGAAAACGGTGAAGGGACCGGGACCGCGCAGCGTGTCGCTGAGCGCGGCTTTCTCGACGGCCTGGCCGAAGATCTTGAAGGAGCCGTTTGCCGCGGCGGTGTCGACGAGGTTCTGGGTGGAAGGAGTGTTGGATTGGTTGTTCATGATGATGACCTCTTGGAGAGACAGGCGCTGATGCCCAATCTCGGGACGGCCGAAGCCGATACTCCCTCGGTGAAGGAGTGCGAGGCTCAGAAGCGATTGGTGATGGAAGCGCAGCGCGGCTGAGTGGCCGTTACGACCTTGCGTCGTAGTGCATCGCAGAGTATGCGCTTGCTGTTGTTAGTTTGGCGTGACGCACGCGAACCTGCGCGGTGTTTTCCGAAGCGCATACCTTTTTCTTTGTATACAATTTCACAGTATTCAGATGCGAATGCAGCGGGAGAAATCGCGTCGGCGTGCACAGCAGAACCGAATCGATCAACCGGCGCGCACATACTCCCGCGCGAATTTCACAATCGCAGCCCGGCTCGATTCTTTCGGTCGGAATTTCATGGAAACCAACTTGTTCACACGCGGTCTAGTATATTGGCCACATCCATCGCTACGCGCCGGCACGGCGCAGTGGAATTCGACCCATGATTGCAGAACAGCCAACGGCGGCCGCCGAAGTAGACTTCGGGGGCA
>Ga0207647_10000679_pt1 | contig 26722 bp, 22 predicted proteins | sample KBSCornC2_FD_184295 | JGI IMG/M metagenome (GOLD analysis project Ga0207647, IMG submission 184295) | Corn rhizosphere microbial communities from Kellogg Biological Station, Michigan, USA - C2 (SPAdes) (version 2) | ecosystem: Host-associated > Plants > Roots > Rhizosphere ... | reverse complement strand
GCGAGCTGGTCGCCCGGCTTGGCCGGATTGGCAAGCTGCAGCCACTGTTGCATGCGGCCATCGAGCTGGTCAGCAGGCACATCCTGAGCAGCGATGGTCTTCGCGCTGGTCCAGTCGCCGGACAGCGCATAGGACAAGGCAAGGTTCTGCCGAACGCGCGCATCGGCGCCCACGGCTCGAGCGACGGCACCAAGCATCGCGACGGCGTCCCCCGGCCGGCCGGCGAGCGCCAGCGCAAGGCCATAGTCGGCCGGATCGATCGTGCCACGCGCCGAATCAAGCGTAACAATCGCTTCGGCATTTTTGCCCTGAGCGATTTGGGCGAGCGCAACCTTCAACGTGATCTGCGGCTGGTTCGCGTCGATCGATAGCGAATCCTTGAACGCAGCTTCGGCGGACGCGAATCGACCGGCAGCGAAATATGCGCTGCCGAGCAGCGCCCGGAAGCTGGCTTCGTTCGGCGTATTTTCGACTGCTTTCTCGGCATAGCCGACGGCCGTGGCGGGATCGTTGGCAGCGAGTGCCGCGAGGGCGCGGGTTGCGAGACCCACCTCCCCGCTCGGCTGGCCGGAGGCGCTGCTCGCATGATGCTGCGGAGCTGCGCAGCCCGCGATCACGGTCGCCAGAGCGACCATGGAGATTGCGGAGCCGAAGCGGATTGGCTTGGACATTGGATTACCCCCTCTGTTTGGCCTTTTCGGCCATCCCATCCAGTTCCGGCATGTCGACGAGCAATTGGTCGAGCGCGTCGGTCACAAGCTGCTGCGCGGATCGTCCGTTGACCGCGCATGCGAGTCGCAGCTTGAGGTGCCGTTGTGGATCGAGTCTTAGTGTGAAAGCCGCCTTCGCTTTGCTGCCCGGAGCAGCGCGCGCCTTGGGAGCCCTGCGCTGAACCGGCGCGACGGTTGGAAGGATCGCGACCGGGACCGGCTCGGCCTCATAGGGCTCGGCCGTCTCGTCAAATTCCTCTTCCGCCTCGTCGACTCCAAGGCGGTCGGCGATTTCGGCATGCTGAGTGTGGACCGGCGAATGGACAGGCGTGAGGCCGGTCGGATGGATACGCGGCTGTTCCTCAATCTCTTCGCCGAAAGCGTCATGCTCTTCGTCGCGCTCCGGCAATTCGGCCGGCTTCGGAGGCTCGAAACCCATGTCGTTCCAGCCGAGGTCTTCGAGACCGGAGCCGCCCTGGCCGAAGCCCTGCGGCCGCATCGCGGGGCGGGCTGCGCCCTTGCGAGCGAGAAGTCCGGAGGAGAGAGACGCGAAAGGCTTGGGTTCGGCTGTCACTGACACGCCCCCTTACTGGCCGACCACTCGGCGGCCGAAGCCGCCGACTGGACGCGGACTGGCCGCCTGGACGCCAGGCGCCTGGCCGGGCGCGGCAAACACAGTGCGGCGGAAATTCTTCTCGAGCCGATCGGAAATATAGTCCCACAGCTCGACGATCTCATTGGCGGAGCGCCCCTGCGGGTCGATCTCCATCACCGTGCGGCCGTCGATCATCGAAGCCGCGAAGTCGGTGCGGTGATGGACGGTGACCGGCGCCACCGTGCCATGCTGCGAAAGCGCGACAGCGGCTTCGTACGTAATCTTGGCCTTGGGCGTCGCCGCGTTGACGACGAAAATCAGAGGCTTTCCGGCGCGGTCGCAAAGATCGACCGTAGCGCCGACCGCGCGAAGATCGTGCGGCGACGGGCGGGTCGGGATGACGATCAGCTCGGCCACCGCGATGACGCTCTGGATCGCCATCGTGATAGCCGGAGGGGTGTCGACCACCGCCAGGCGGAAACCCTGCTGGCGAAGCACCTCGAGGTCGGATGCGAGCCGCGCAACGGTCGTCTGGGCGAAGGCCGGCATTTCGGCTTCGCGCTCGTTCCACCAGTCGGCAAGGCTGCCCTGCGGGTCGATGTCGATGAGGCAGACCGGTCCTGCGCCCGCCATCTGCGCTTGCACCGCAAGGTGACCGGACAGGGTCGTCTTGCCCGATCCGCCCTTCTGCGATGCCATAGCCAGAACGCGCATGCTTTTCCCCTCGCGTGAATTGACGTCAGTTCAGGGCTGGGAGTGACACCCAAGCCTCTAAAATCTGGTTAACATGCGCACGACCGTATTTGCCGATCGCAACAAGTTCGCTACACTTGATGCGCGGTAGGATAATCCATGCGTTACAAGTATTTAGCTGCATCGGTCTGGATGGCATCGCTGGCGACGCCGGTTTCTGCCCAGTCCGTGAAGGCCGGGATCGAGGCGTGGCAGAAGTCCGATTATTCGGCCGCCGTGGCGATCTGGCGGCCTCTCGCCGAAAAAGGCGACGCCGACGCGCAATTCAACCTCGGGCAGGCTTACCGGCTCGGCCGAGGCGTTCCGATCAACCTCGCTGCGGCGCAAAGCTGGTTCGAACGGGCGGCGGACAGGGGCCACGTCGATGCGCAGACGACGCTCGGCCTGCTCCTGTTCCAGAACGGCAATCACACCGGCGGATTGCGCTGGTTGAAGGTCGCATCCGACCAGGGTGAGCCACGAGCGATGCTGGTCTACGGTACTGCCTTGTTCAACGGCGACGGAGTCCCGCAGGACCCGATTCTCGGCTACGCTTTCGTCAGTCGCGCGGCTGCTCAGGGCCTGCAGGCCGCGAAGGACACGCTCGGCCAACTCGACCAGATCATGTCGGTCGAAGATCGCAAGAAGGGCGTCGCGCTGGCGCTCTCCAAGGCAAAGGCCAGCCCCGCCCCGGTATCCAAATCGCCGGCGACGAAAGCCGCGAAGGTTGCCGCACCGAAACCAGCCTCGAGCAAGCCCGCCCAGCCCGTCGTGGCGGCAGCAAAGCCGCAACCCAAGCCTCCGGCTCAGCCACCAGCCACAGTTCCGGCAACCGGTTCGTGGCGGATCCAGCTCGGCGCTTTTTCGCAACGCTCATCGGCGGAAGCCTTGTTCCGCAAGTTGTCGGGCAAGCTGGCCGGCCGGCAGGCCTATTATGTTCCGGCCGGAGCCGTCACCCGGCTCCAGGTCGGGCCGTTCGAGAACAAGGCGGCGGCAGCGGCGGCCTGCCGCGCGATGGGCCAGGCCTGCTTCCCCGTCCCCGGAAAATAGTCAGCCGCGAAACCAGTCGCGCCGGCGCACGCCCTGCACCCAAAGCAGAGCGTCGAGCCCATGGTGTCTCAGCTCGGCATCCGCGACCTCGGCCAGTGCCGGCTTCGCGCGATAGGCGATGCCCAGCCCCGCTTCCTCGATCATCAGCTTGTCATTGGCGCCGTCGCCAATGGCCATCACGTCTTTGCTCGTCAGCCCGAGCTGGTCGCGCACTTCGATGAGCGCGTCCCGCTTGGCCATGGCATCGACGATCGGATCGCCAACTTCGCCGCTCAATTTGCCACCCGCGAACACCAGGCGGTTCGCCTTGACCCTGTCGAAGCCGACTGCCTCCGCGATCGGGTTGGCGAACGAAAGGAACCCCCCTGACACGAGGAGGCAGCTCGCCCCACCGGCGCGCATGGTCTGGACGAGGGTTTCGGCGCCATCCGTTACCCGGACGCGTTCATCGAGGCAGCGGCGGAGCTCGCGCTGATCCAGACCGGCGAGCAACCGCACCCGCTCCCTCAAAGCGCCGGAGAAGTCGATTTCCCCTTGCATCGCTCGTTCGGTAATCTGGGCGACCTTGTCCTTCAGGCCCGCATAATCGGCGAGCTCGTCGAGGCACTCCTGCCCGATGACCGTCGAATCCATGTCGGCGACCAGCAGGCGCTTCCATCGCGGTTCGTCCGCCTGAACGATCGAATCGACGTCGGAGAGTGCGTCGAGCGTCCAGCGCGCGGCTTTGAGGTCCCCGTCGAATCTTAGGTCGGCGGCATCGCCCTCGTCGATCCAGTGGAGGAAGCTCGCCTTGGGGTCGATCTCACGCAGCAGCCCGAGCGCGCGATCGACCAGCCTGTCATCAAGCCGTCCCGCTGCTATCAGCGTCGCAATTGCCATGGCCGGGTCTTCGAATCCTCCTCTCGCCTTAATTGCCGGGCCGACCGCAAGCGGCAAGTCGGCACTTGCGCTTGCCCTTGCCCAGCGGACCGGCGGAGTGATCGTCAACGCCGACAGCAGCCAGGTTTATCGCGATCTCCCCGTGCTGAGCGCGGCCCCAACCGAAGACGACCGAACGCTCGCGGAGCATCGTTTATATGGATTTCTCGACGGGTCGGTTCCTTGTTCCGCGGCAGATTGGGCCGAACGGGCGAAAGCGGAAATCCACGGGATCCAAGCGAGCGGGCGATTGCCGATCCTGGTCGGTGGAACCGGCCTCTATTTGCGCACCTTGATCGAAGGGATCGCACCGGTTCCGCCGATCGATCCCAGGATTCGTGCAACAGTACGCGACAGACCGATCGGGGAGAATCGGGCTGAGCTTGCCAAGCTCGACGCTGGCGCTGCGGCCCGGCTCAACCCCGCCGATACTGCCAGAATCGCGCGCGCGCTCGAAGTCGTGATGAGCACCGGGCGGCCGCTTGCCGAATGGCAGCGGGAACGCGTCGGGGGCATGAGTGGTGCGGTCGATCTTCGCCCGCTGATCCTCCTGCCGCCGCGCGACTGGCTTTATGCCCGGTGCGACATGCGTTTCGCGCGCATGATCGATGAGGGCGCGGTCGAGGAGGTGAAGGCGCTACTGGCCCGAGACCTCAACCCGAGACTGCCGATCATGCGCGGGATCGGGGTGCCGGAAATTTCAGCCTATCTCAGAGGCGAATTGACCTTGGCTGAGGCCATTGCCGCCGGACAACAGGCGACGCGGCGCTACGCCAAGCGTCAATATACCTGGTTCGCGCACCAGCCGCCGGCCGCTTGGGCGCGGTTCTCGGAACCGCTCGAAGCCGAGAACCTGTCCACCGCGCTGGCCCTGCTTCAGCCGAACGGCTAGGCGGCCGCCATGGAGCTGACCCGCGACGCCGACATCGATCCCTCACCGCTCGCCGGCAAGAGGGTTGCGATTCTCGGCTATGGCAACCAGGGCCGGGCGCAGTCGCTGAATCTTCACGACAGCGGCATTGACGTGGTCGTCGGCCTTCGCGGCGGGTCGGGAAGTGCGCTCGAGGCGGAAGCGGCGGGACTCAAGGTCGATCTGATCGATAATGCGGTCCGTTCGGCCGACGTGGTCATGATGCTCGCCCCGGACGAGATCCACGCAGCCCTGTACCGCGAGATTGGGCCGCACCTGCGCAAAGGGATCGCGCTCGGCTTCAGCCATGGCTTGTCGATCCGCTTCGGTCTCGTCGAACCACGCGCGGACCTCGACGTCTTCCTTCTCGCGCCGAAGGGACCCGGTACGGCGCTGCGCTCGCTCTACCGCGAGGGCAAGGGCATGATTGCGGTCTGGGGTGTTCGCCAGGATGCGACCGGCCGAGCGCGCGATATCGCCCTCGCCTACGGCCGAGCGATCGGCTGCGCCCGGGCCGGCCTGATCGCGTCCAGCTTCGCGGAGGAGGCCGAAGCCGATTTGTTCAACGAGCAGGCGGTCGTCTGGGGCGCGGTCCCCGAATTGCTGATCGCCGGTTTCGATACGCTCGTCGCCGGCGGAATTTCGCCGGAGCTCGCCTATCTCGAATGCGTGGGCGAATTGCACCTTATTGCCGATTTGATCGAAGCGCGCGGAATCGCCGGGATGCGCGAGGTGATTTCGAACACCGCCGAGCTCGGGGCCCTGCTCGGCGGAACGAGGATCGTCGACGATACCGTCCGCGAGCGAATGGCGGAGGTCCTCGCCGAAGTCCGCGCGGGCCGATTTGCCGACGCGCTCAGAAGCGAAGAGGCGAGCGGCTACCCGCGCCTTCAGCAATCTCGCGCGAGCGCGCGAGCGAACCTGATTGAGCAAGTCTTTGCGAAGCTGCGGGAGACCGAAGGCTGAGGATCAGCCGATCGATTCAGTTTCTAATTGCGGGCGGTCGCCGACGCTGGCGCGCTCAAGATAGGCGCGTTGCATCCGGCGATGCGCGGTGGCAACGACGGGGTCGCTGGCAGCTACCGCCAGCTCCTCCTCTTCCGCAGCGCGCCGGGCGAAATAGACCCGGTCCTGTGCGTTCATGGCGCTGCTCCTTCCCGGAGAGTCATTCATAGCCCGGAACGGCTGAAAAGTCTCTCATTTAAGACAGTGAACGGCCGCGCTCGATTGCTTCGAGGAGCACCCTCTTTGCCTCCTCTGCATTGCCCCAGCGGCCCACTCGAACCCATTTTTCCGGCTCGAGATCCTTATAGTGGGTGAAGAAGTGTTCGACCTGCTGCCGAACGATCTCGGGCAAATCCTCGTGAGTCTCGACCCCGGCGTAATAAGGGAAGGTCGAATCCACGGGTACGGTCAGCAGCTTTTCGTCGCCGCCATGCTCGTCTTCGAGGAAGAGCACCGCGATCGGCCGAGCTCGAACGACGCTGCCGGGAATGAACGGCGAGCGCGCGACGACCAGGGCGTCGATCGGGTCGCCGTCCGGGGAAAGTGTGTGCGGAACGAAGCCGTAATTCGCCGGATAGCGCATCGGCGTGTGCAGGATCCGGTCGACGAATAAGGCACCCGATTTCTTGTCGAACTCATATTTCACCGGCTCGCCGCCGACCGGCACCTCAATGACCACGTTGATGCTTTCCGGCGGATCGTCGCCGATCGGGATCAGGTCGATGTTCACGGCAACGGTATCCGGCGTTCGAACAAAGCGAGTCCGACGAACAAAGCGATAAGGCTCGCGAAAACGGATCCAACGACATAGCCGGCGGCGCTGGCATAGGCGTGCCGTTCAATCAGCAGAGCCGTATCCAGGGAGAAGGCCGAGAAAGTCGTGAAGCCTCCGAGCAGGCCGGTCGTGAGGAATAGCCGCATATGCTGGCCGATGCCCGGCCGGAAGGCGAAATAGCCGGCAAAAAGACCGATCACAAACGACCCGAGCACGTTCACGATCAAAGTTCCGAATGGGAACTGGTACCCCAGGACCCTCACGGCCGCGACATTGACCCCGTGACGAAGGGCACCGCCAATTCCGGCCCCGAGGAAGACGATCAGGTAGAGCATGAGAAGCGCTTACTTCCGCCCGAACAATTTTTCGATCTCGCCGTGGCCGAGCTTCACCCAGGTCGGGCGGCCGTGATTGCACTGCCCGGAGCGCGGAGTCACCTCCATCTCGCGTAGCAGCGCGTTCATTTCGGCGACCGACAGCACCCGTCCTGCCCTCACCGAACCGTGGCAGGCGATCGTCGCGGCCACATGGTCGAGCTTGTCGCGAAGGGACAGCGGCCCGCCGAGCTCCGCGATCTCCGCCGCGAGGTCGGCAACCAGCTTGCCGACGTCAGTCTTGCCGAGCGCGGCGGGAAACGAGCGAACCAGGATCGCCGACGTCCCGAACCGTTCGATTTCCAGTCCCATCTCCCCAAGCTCCGAAATCGCGCCTTCGAGCCGGTCGCAGTCGGGCTCGTCGAGTTCAACGACCTCGGGGATGAGCAAGACCTGGCGAGCGACCGCCCCGCCCTCGCGAGCGGAACGCATGCGTTCGAGCACGAGGCGCTCGTGAGCCGCGTGCTGGTCGACGATGACGAGGCCGTCCTCGGCCTCGGCGACGATATAGGTCGCCGCGACCTGCCCGCGAGCGACCCCGAGCGGGTAGCTCGGCACTGGCTCGACAGCCGGCTCCGCGCGGGCGGCGGGTGCCTGGTCGAAGAGCGCTCGAGTTTCAGCCAATATCGTCGCCCCCGCGGACGCGGGGGTCCCGCTTCCTTCAAGAACAGCGGGATTCCCGCTCTCGCGGGGGTGACGGTTGAGTGCCTCATCGTACGTTGCGCCGCTCGTCCACATGACCGGCGCCGCAGCCTGTTCGCGGGCGGCGCTTCGCTGGCTTTCCTCGTCGAGCGCGCGCCTGAGGCCTCCAACGATCAGGCCGCGCACCGCACCCGGATCGCGAAAACGGACCTCGGTCTTGGCCGGGTGGACGTTGACGTCCACTTCCTCGAGCGGAACGTTGAGGAACAAGGCGGCGATCGGATGGCGATCGCGCGCGATGAGGTCGCGATAGGCGGCGCGCAGCGCTCCGACGAGCAGCCGGTCTTTCACTGGCCGCGAATTGACGAAGAGATATTGTTGGTCGGCCACCCCCCGGTTGAATGTCGGAAGGCTGATGACTCCCGTGAGCCTGAGACCGTCGCGAGCGCAATCGATCCCGACACCGTGCCGGTCGAGCTCATGGGCCAGGAGCTCCGCCACCCGCGCCGGAGCCGATGACGGCTGCAAGCTCAGGATCCGGCGACCGTCGTGCTCCAGGGTGAAGGCGACGTCGCTCCGCGCCATTGCGAGTCGTTTCACCATGTTGAGACAGGCGGCATATTCGGCGCGCGGGCTGCGCAGGAATTTGCGTCTGGCCGGCACCTTGTCGAAGAGTCGCTCGATCGCGATGCGCGTTCCCGGTGGAAGCGCGGCCGGTCCTTCCCCGCCCTGCGCTCCATGATCGACCTCGATCCGCCAGCCGTCGGCTCCGCGAACCCGGCTTTCGAGTCGCAGCCGGGACACGCTGGCGATCGACGGAAGGGCCTCCCCACGAAAACCGAAGCTCGTTACCCGGTCGATCGAATCGTCGGGAAGCTTGGACGTCGCGTGCCGCTCGAGCGCGAGCCGCATTTCGGCCGGGCTCATTCCGCACCCGTCGTCGGCGACCTCGATCAGCTCGAGCCCGCCGGCCGACAGCCGGACCGAAACCTGGCCGGCGCCGGCATCGAGCGCATTTTCGATCAATTCCTTGAGCGCGCTAGCCGGCCGTTCGACGACCTCGCCCGCGGCGATGCGATTGATGAGCTCCGGCGGCAGCCTTCTTATTGACATGTTAAGCATTCCTAGCCCATTCGGAAGCCGCCGGCGAAGCGCTGATTTTTCGCGGAAATTCAGGCCGCATTCAATGGGAAGTGTTTAATCGAGAGTGAAGCCGCGGATACGTGTTTCGCCGCTTTTCGTTCAGGTCGGGGATACGGGGATCAATGTTCTGGAATCGCTGGTTCAAATGGATGTCGCACGACATGGCGATCGACCTCGGAACCGCCAATACGCTGGTCTATGTTCGAGGCCGCGGCATAGTCCTGAATGAACCGTCCGTCGTAGCGATCGAGACCATCAACGGCGTCAAGAAGGTCAAGGCGGTCGGCGACGACGCCAAGCTGATGATGGGCAAGACCCCAGACCAGATCGAAGCGATCCGGCCCCTGCGCGACGGAGTGATCGCGGACATCGACGTCGCCGAGCAGATGATCAAACACTTCATCCACAAGGTGCACGGCGGAAAGATGCGCGCCTGGCGCTTCCCGGAGATCGTAATTTGCGTGCCGAGCGGCTCGACATCGGTCGAGCGCCGCGCGATCCGCGACGCCGCCTCGAACGCTGGGGCGAGTGCGGTTTACCTGATCGAAGAGCCGATGGCGGCTGCGATCGGCGCCGACATGCCGGTGACCGAGCCGATCGGGTCGATGGTCGTCGATATCGGCGGCGGGACGACCGAGGTCGCGGTCCTGTCGCTTCGCGGCCTCGCTTACACCACTTCCGTGCGCGTCGGCGGGGACAAGATGGACGAAGCGATCAGCTCCTACGTCCGCCGCAACCACAACCTCCTGATCGGCGAAGCGACCGCGGAGCGGATCAAGAAGGAAGTCGGGATCGCCAAGCCGCCCGTGGACGGCATCGGCAAGACGGTCCACATCAAGGGCCGCGACCTGGTGAACGGCGTTCCCAAGGAAATTTCGATCAACCAGGGGCAGATTGCCGAGGCCTTGTCGGAGCCTGTTGGAACGATCGTCGAAGGCGTCCGGATCGCGCTCGAGAACACCGCGCCCGAACTCGCGGCGGACATTTGCGACCAGGGCATTGTCCTGACTGGCGGAGGCGCTCTCCTCCAGGGGCTCGACGAAGTGCTTCGCGACGAGACGGGCCTTCCGGTCACGGTCGCCGAGGACCCGCTGACCTGTGTTGCGCTAGGCACCGGACGCGCGCTCGAGGAAGAGCAGTTCCGCGGCGTGCTCCAGACGGCCTGAGGTAAGGGTTCCGGACGGTGGCGACCGCGCGTCCCGGCTGGTCGCGCCGAGCCCAATACGGGCTGTTCTTCAGCTTTCTCGCGCTGATCGCCGGAATCATCGTCGGCGCTATCCTGCTCGCCCTGTCGATCCTCGCCCCCGCGCGATTCGAGAGCGTGCGCGGGGCCGCGCTCGATATCACCGGCCCGGTCGCGGGCGGCTTGCGTGAAGTTACGGCGACGGTCGAAGGGGTATTTACCGGCGCCGGCAATTATTGGGATGCGGCCGGCCAGAACGGCCAGCTCAGGCGCGAGCGCGACGAAATGCGCCGCCAAATCCTCCAAGCCCGGGCAATCGTCCAGGAGAATCGCGAGCTGAAGGCCGTGCTCCAGCTGCGCGAGCATCAGCGCGATACAATTGCCGTCGGGCGGCTGGTGGGCTCGTCGCTGAGCAGCCCGCGGCGCTTCGCGATCCTGTCCGTGGGATCGAGCGACGGTGTGCGAATCGGAATGCCGGTCCGTTCACCCAATGGGCTGGTCGGCCGGGTGATCGATGCTGGAACGATCGCCTCGCGCGTGCTGCTGGTATCCGACCGCGCCAATATCGTCCCGGCGCGATTGCTTCGGGGCGGCATCCCGGTGATTTCGCAGGGCCGTGGCGATGGGACGATCGACGTCCGCCCGCTCGAGGTAGGCCGCAACCCATTCCGGCGCGGCGACATCATCATCACCTCGGGGACCGGCGGCCTCTATCCGCCGTTGGTGCCGATCGCCCGGATCGTCAAACTCGACGACGATGGCGCGGTCGCAATGCCCCTCGCCGACCCGGCGGACACCAGTTTCGCGATCGTCGAACCGCCGTACGAACCGGCGGCGACAGCCGAAGCGAGTTCACCCTGATGGTCCGCGCCGCGCTCGCCACCAAGCGCAAGATCGGACAGGGGCCGAGACCCCTCGCCGCGTTCATCCCTGCGATCTCGATAATCGCGGCGTCGCTGCTCGCGGCCTTGCCGGTCGTGACAACCAGCGGCTGGTTCCCCGACTTTGGATTCCTGGCCCTCATCAGCTGGCGATTGCTCCGTTCGGATCCGTGGCCTGCCTGGTGGGCAGCACCAATGGGACTGGTCAACGACCTGTTCACGGGTTTGCCGATAGGATTTTCCGTCGCATTGTGGACTGCGACAATGCTGGCGCTCGACCTTGTCGACCGCCGTACGATGTGGCGCGATTACTGGATCGAATGGGTGCTTGCGGCAATGCTGATCGCAATTGACGAATGGCTTCAGTGGCGCGTCGCGGCAATGACCGGCGCCAGGGTTCCGCTCGTCGCCATGGCTCCGCCGCTGGTCATTTCGATCTGCGTTTTCCCGCTCAGCGCCTGGCTGGTCTCACGGATCGACCATTGGAGGCTCGGTCGATGAGCAAACCGACCCGGCTGACGACGGCGCACCAGTCGATCACCTTTTCGAGGCGGATGTTGCTGCTTGGCAGCGCTCAAGCAGGCGTCGGGGCTTTGTTGATCGGCCGGCTCGGCTGGCTCGCGATCGCGCAAAACCAGAAATATCAGCTGCTGAGCGAAAGCAATCGCGTTCAGTTGATCCCGGTGCCTCCGCGCCGCGGCTGGATCGTCGATCGCAACGGCAAGCCGATCGCGATCAACAAGGCCAGCTTCCGGGTCGACATCATTCCGCAACAGCTGACAGATCAGCCTCGCGTGGTCAGCCAGCTTACGAACCTCCTGAAACTGCCGCCCGACGAGGTCGACCGCATCAGTAAGGAGCTGGAGCACTCGCGCGGTTTCCAACCGGTCTCGGTCGCCGACAATATCCCGTACGAACAATATGCCGCGATCACGGTGCGGCTGCCCGAACTGTCGGGAGTCGCGGCCTCCCGCGGCTTCACGCGATTCTATCCGGGCGGAACATCAGTGGGTCAGCTCGTCGGCTATGTTGGGGCGGCCAACGAGAAGGAATATGAGGCGGAGGATAAGAACCCGCTGCTGCTCGTCCCTGGCGTCAAGATCGGCAAGGAAGGCCTTGAAAAGACGCTGGAACAAACTCTGCGGGGAGTGCCTGGTGGGCAACGCGTCGAGGTCACGGCCCGGGGCAAATTGGTCAAGGAACTCGATCCCAAGCCCGACCGGAGTGGAGGCACCGTCCAGCTGACGATCGACTCCGACTTGCACGAATATGCGGCGCGGCGGATCGGCGACCAGTCGGCGTCCGTCGTCGTCATCGACGTCACCGACGGCGACATCCTTGCCATGCCCTCGATGCCTTCCTTCAACCCGAACAATTTCTCCGACGGGATCAGCCAGAACGAATGGAAGATGCTGTCCCAGGACGACCATTTGCCACTTGTCGACAAGGCACTGGAGAGCCTCTACCCGTCCGGCTCGACGATCAAGCCGTCGATGGCCATGGCGCTGCTGAATGCCGGCATCGATCGCAAGCAGCGGGTTAATTGCACCGGCTCTTACCCCCTCGGCAACCACGTCTTTCACTGCGACAGGCGCCACGGTCCGGTCGATATGGACGCAGCCGTAGTCCACAGCTGCGACATCTATTTCTACGACATGTGCCGCCGCGTTGGCGCCGAGAAGCTGGCGCCCATGGTCCGTTCGATGGGCTTCGGTGAAAAGTTCGACCTGCCCGTCGACAACCAGCGCTACGGGACCATGCCCGACCCGCAGTGGATGATGAAAAAATATCACCGCGAATGGCAGACCTACGACACGATCAACATGTCGATCGGCCAGGGCATGGTGCTGATCAACCCACTGCAGCTGGCGGTCATGGCCAGTCGACTGGCGACCGGAAAACGCGTCATTCCGCGGTTGCTCAAAAACAAGCCAGTCGCGCCGCAGACGCAGCTCGAGGTTGACGCCGATCACCTGAATTTCATCCGCAACGCCATGGCGGGCGTCGTCGATCACGGCACCGCGGCAGGCGCGAAGCTGCCCCTCGATGGGATCCAGATGGCAGGTAAGACGGGCACCGCACAGACTCACCGCCTTAGCGCCAGCGAGCGCGGCAACTACACGAGCGCGATTTGGAAGCTGCGCGACCACTCGCTGTTCATGGCCTTCGTCCCGTTCGATAATCCACGCTACGCGGCGGCGGCGATCGTGGAGCACGGCGGCTTCGGAGCCGCGGTCGCGGCGCCCCTGATCCGCGACACGTTGACCTTCCTCTATGACAAGCAGAAGGCCGTGGCGGCGCTGCAGACCTTCGAGCAGAGCATCGGTGGGACGCTCGAGGAGCGCACCCAGCGTAGGGTCGCCCGGTGGCGGACAGCGAACGGTCTGCCGCCGCTAATCTCAGACCAGGCATGATCACTTCGGCGATCATTCCGCGGCCGCTCGCGCGGCTGCCCTGGCGCTTGATCTTTCTAGTCGCGGCGATCGCGGGATTCGGCTTGCTGGTCCTGTATTCGGCCGCCGGCGGATCAATGCAGCCTTGGGCGCTCAAGCAGGCGATCATTTTCTTTGTTTTCCTCGGCATCGCGGTCGGCATGTCGTGGATCAGCGAAGCGACGATCAAGGCCGTCACCTTCCCGCTTTATGCCGCAACCCTAGTGATGCTGGTCGGGGTCGAGGCCCTCGGTTTCGTCAGCAAGGGCGCGCAGCGCTGGCTCGAACTGGGGCCGATCCGCCTTCAACCGTCGGAGTTCATGAAACCGGCGATCGTTCTGACCCTGGCGCGCTTTTACGAGCTGGTCCCCGCCGGCGAGATCCGCAAGTGGCGCGCAATCTGGCCTGCCCTGCTGCTGCTCGGCGTCCCTGCTTTCCTGATCCTCGTCCAGCCCGACCTTGGTACCTGCATCATGGTGGTCTTGTGCGGGGTGACGGTGATGTTCCTCGCCGGCCTTCCGCTATGGATATTCGCCGGGCCCGCCATCGCGATCGCGGTCGCCGCACCTATCGCCTACAACATGCTGCACGGTTACCAACGCAAGCGGATCGACGTCTTTCTCAACCCCGAAAGCGACCCGCTCGGCGCGGGTTACCACATCAGTCAGTCGAAGATCGCGATCGGTTCGGGCGGAATTTGGGGCAAGGGTTTCCTCCAGGGCAGCCAGAGCCATCTCGATTACCTCCCCGAGGGCCATACCGACTTCGTCTTTGCGACTATGGCCGAGGAATGGGGCCTGATCGGCGGGGTCCTTCTGATCATCGCCTTCGCGCTCGTGATCCGCTGGGGGATGAGGGTCAGCGCCAACGCGCGCACCCGTTTTTCGCAGCTCGCCGCGGCGGGCCTGTCGGCCGCGATCTTCTTCTACGTCGCGATCAACCTCATGATGGTCATGGGTCTCGCCCCCGTCGTCGGAGTGCCTCTGCCGCTCGTCAGCTTCGGCGGGTCGGCGGTGATGACGGTCATGCTGTGCCTCGGCCTGTTGATGGCGCTTGAGAGGCAGCAAAGGACGGGATCGACCATCGCTTGAAACGCGGCGGTTGCGTGACCACTTAGCGCATGCTACCGGCGCCGCCGCTCCAGAGCGCGAAAGCCGCCGGAGCTTCGCCTCACGGCAGTGGACGCATAGCTCAGTTGGTAGAGCAGCTGACTCTTAATCAGCGGGTCCTAGGTTCGAGCCCTAGTGCGTCCACCATTCCTTCGGTTGCAGCCGCGCGGAACCGCGCTACCGTCCAGCGGATGGTGCGGATCCTCCTGGCGATTTTGGGTGCGATGGCGGCGCAAGCGGCCTCGGCGGCCGGAATTGGCGCGCTTCCGAACGGGGTCGAAGCCAGCAACGGCCAAACGGCAGTACGGGTAACGGCCCTCTCCGACTCGGTCGTGCGCATTCGGATTGCCCACGGAACCGCCTTTCCAGAGGACGCAAGCTGGGCCGTACCTGCCGGGGTCAGGCAGCAAATGAAGTCCGTAAAAGCGACGTCAAACGGGTTCAGCACCGGCGCAATTGCCGTCGCCATCGATCCGGACACGTTGCGGCTCACCGTCACCGACGCTCGAGGAAAGATCATCGTCGACGACGCGCCAGGGCCCGTCCGCTTCGATGGGACGCATTTCACGCTGCGCAAGCAGCTGCCGCTCGGCGAGCGCATCTACGGGCTTGGCGACAAGACCGGCAATTTCGACCGCCGCGGCCAGAGTTTCGTCAACTGGACCACCGACGCCTGGGGTTTCCAGCGCGACACCGACCCGATCTACAAATCGATCCCCTTCTATGTCGCCAGTGGCGGGGCCGGCGGCGCGTACGGGCTCTTTCTCGATAATAGTTGGCGCAGCTGGTTCGATTTCGGTCATCGCCAGGACCGCACGATCGAGATTGGTTCGGAGGGAGGGCCGATCGATTATTATTTGATCGCAGGCCCAACCGTTCGCGACGTTGTCCGCCGGTACACCGACCTTACGGGCAAGGCGCCGTTGCCGCCGCTCTGGTCATTGGGTTTCCAGCAGTCGCGCTACAGCTACATGAGTGCCGACGAGGTTCGATCGATCGCCGCTCGGCTGCGATCGGATCACGTTCCCGCCGACGTGATCTGGCTCGACATCGACTTCCAGGACCGCAACCGGCCGTTCACGACAAACCCCAAGACCTTTCCGGACATGAAGGGCCTGGCAAGCGACGTCGGAGCGCAGGGGTTCAGGCTTGTCGCGATCACCGACCTGCACGTCGCATATGCACCGAGCGAGAACTATGCGCCGTACGATAGCGGCGCCGCCGGCGGCCATTTCCTCAAAAACCCGGACGGAAGCACCTACGTCGCGCCGGTCTGGCCGGGACCGTCGGTATTCCCCGATTTCACGCGCACCGCGAGCCGCGCCTGGTGGGGCTCGCTCTACAAGCGGTTCGTCGTCGACGGCATCGCCGGCTTCTGGAACGACATGAACGAACCGGCCATCTTCGATACGCCGACCAAGACCATGCCGCTGGATACCGTGCACCGCATCGAGGGCGACGGCTTTGCTCCCCGCGCAACCACCCATGCCGAAGTGCACAACGTCTACGGCATGGAAAACAGCCGGGCGACGTTCGAGGGACTGGAAAAGCTTCGGCCCAACGTCCGGCCGTTCGTGATGACCCGCGCCAGCTATGCGGGCGGACAGCGCTATGCGGTGACCTGGACCGGCGACAACAGCTCGACCTGGGATCACCTGAAGCTTGCAGTCCAGCAGATGCTGAGCCTGGGACTTTCGGGTTTCTCCTGGTCGGGAGCCGACATGGCCGGCTTCATCGGTGGTGCGAGTCCCGACCTGATGACCCGCTGGTACGAGGTCGCGGCCTTTACGCCGGTGTTTCGCAGCCATTCGGCGAACGATGCACCGCGCGCCGAGCCGTGGGTCGACGGCCCCGAGCATCTCGCGATACGCCGCCGCTTCATCGAAGAGCGCTACAGGCTCCTGCCCTATTTTTATTCGGTCGCCGAAGACAGCGCCCGAACGGGCGATCCGGTCATGCGGCCGACCTTCTACGACTATCCGCAAATGCAGAATGCCCCCTGCGATCAGTCGATGGCCTTCACGCTCGGCCGCGACCTGCTCGTCGCCGCCTCGCCCAAGCCCGAGCAGCCGCGGGCCTATGACATCTGCCTGCCGGGCAAGGGCTGGTACGATTATTGGACCGGCCTTCCGGTCGCGGACCAGAAAATCACGGAGACTCCGCGCCTGGATCGACTACCCGTCTTTGTGCGCCCCGGTGCAATCATCCCCAGGCAACCGCTCGTTCAAAGCACTGCGGAAACGCCGAAAGGATCGCTCGAGCTCGACGTCTATCCGGGCGAAGACTGCCGGGGCGAAATCTACCTCGACGACGGGGTGAGCGTCCGCGGCCCAAGCCTTCGCCAGCATGTCAGCTGCGTCGTGACTTCAGACGGCGTCTCGCTGCGCTTCGAAAAGCGCGAAGGATCCTATCGGCCGTGGTGGACGTCGATCATGGTGACGGTCCACGGTCCGCGACCCGCTCGAAGAGTCATTTCCGACCAGCCGCGCGCCGCGACGATCCAAATCGCACGATGACTCATCCGTCAAAGCCGCGCCTCCTGCTGTTCGCCTTCGGCGACTTTGCGTTCAACCTTTACTGGCAGAGCGTCATGCTCTTCCTGCTCTTCTACTACACCGATGCCGTGAACCTGCCGATCGCAGTCGCGGCCACGATCTACATGATCGCATCGGTGTGGGACGGAATTGCCAACTTTCTCGCAGGGGTCGTCGTCGACCGCAGACAAGGCGTGATCCGCTACGGACCCTTGCTGGCCGCCGGCGCGGTTCCGCTCGGCATCGCCTTCGTGCTGGCCTATCTACCACCTGCCTTGCCGGGCCTGCTCGGCGCTGCGATCGTCCTTGCCGGGCAGCTCCTGTTCCGCACCGCTTATGCGGCGACGAACGTGCCCTATCTCGCAATGACGGCCCGGGTCAGTCCCGATCCCGGCGATCGCGCCCTGGTTGCCGGGCTGCGCATGCTGTTCGGGACCAGCGCGGCCGTGATCGTCGCCCTTGGAACGGTCCCGATCGGGAGGTGGCTTACCGGGTCGGCTGACGCTCCGCGCACCTACCTCATCGCGGCCGTGGTCTTCGCGGCAATCGGCGCGGCGATCATGATCCTGGTTGGAACGACATATCGCGATTGCTCGGTTGTCGAGCGGCCACCGCCGGGAAACGTGAAAGCCGCACTGCTTAGCCTTTTTCGCAATCGCGCCTTCGTCACGCTCAATTCGGCAATGATCGCGATGATCATCGCCGTCACGGTCCTTGGGAAATCGGTCCTCTATTATTTCAAATATGTCCTCAGCGACCCCCAGGCAGGGCAGCTCGCGTTGGCTTCGATCAGCGCAGTGAGCGCCATCGCCATTCCGGTCTGGATGCTTGCCGGGCGGTTCGTCGGCCTCAGGACCTTGTGGCTCGTCGCGACCACGCTGGCGATCCTCGGCCTCGCCGCATTCACGATGAGCGATGTGCGCACGCCGGCGGGCATGCAGCTCTTCCTGATCGCGATGCAGGTCTTCATTGTCGGACTTCACTTCGTCTTCTGGGCGATGCTTCCGAACACGATCGAATATGGCGAGCGGGAGACCGGCCTGCACGTCGAGGGTGCAGTTTTTGGGGTCGCCGCGTTACTGCAGCGGATCGCCATAGGAATTGCGACAGCCATCCTCGGCTGGACCTACGCTTCCTCAGGCTATGTCGCGAACGTCCAGCAGAGCGCCGAAATGCTGGCCAGCATGCGGACGACCGTTGCCCTCGTGCCGCTCCTGTTTCTTGCGCTTTCGAGCGTGGCGATGCTGTTCAATCCGCTCGGGCGCAGGACGGTCGGCCGGGTTCGGCCAGCTGCGGCCGTAACCTAGGCGGTCAGCTCGAACGTGCCGTGAATTCCATCGCTCTCGGCGGACGGAGCGACCCACACGTCGAACATTCCGGGTTCGACGATGGGACGGTTCTCCCGGCCGTAGAAAGCGAGGTCGGCCGCGCGCAGGGTGAAGCGGACGGTTTCCGACTGACCCGGCGCCAGCAAGATCTTTCGGTAAGCCTTGAGCTCGCGCACCGGGCGGGTCACGCTCGCGGTGCGGTCGTGGACATACAGCTGCACCACTTCCTCCGCTGCCCGCCTCCCTTGATTGGCGATGCTCGCGGTGATGACGATCTCGCCGTTCATCGCCATTCGGTTTGGAACATTGAGATCGACGTAGGCGATCTTGCCGTAAGTGAGTCCGTGCCCGAACGGATAGAGCGCGCTGTTCGGAAAGCCGCGGAAGTGCGCCTTGTAGGCCTCGAGCGGCCCCGGCGGGTTAGGCCGGCCGGTACTCTTGTGCGCATAATAATATGGCTCCTGACCCGATGCGCGCGGGAAGCTCGCCGGCAGCCGCCCGGAGGGGCCGTGAACACCGAAAAGGATGTCTGCGATCGCATTGCCGGTCTCGGTCCCCAGGAACCACGTCGCGAGGATTGCCTGCGCGTTGGCGATGGCGCCTCGGAGCGCGAGCGCCCGCCCGTGCTTCAGGACGACGACAATCGGCTTGCCCGTCGCAGCAACCGCTTCGGCGAGCGCCTGCTGCGGCTCGGGGATCACGATCTCGGTCCGCGACTGTGCCTCGCCAGACATGTTCTGCCCTTCACCGATGGCGAGTATGACTATGTCGGCCTGGCGGGCAGCGGCGACGGCCTGATCGATGCCGCCCGCTAGCGGCTCCTCGACCCCGGATCCCTGGGCGATGACGAGGCTGCCCTTATCCGAAAGCCCGCCGCGGATGCCCGTTGCCAGGTCCACGGCTTTCGCATCGTCGCCGTAAACGCACCACGGGCCGACGAGGTCGTGCTGGCCGCTCGCGAATGGTCCGATCAGCGCGATCTTCTGACCCGACTTCGGCAGGGGCAATAGATCACCGTCGTTTTTCAGGAGCACGATCGCCTTGCGACCCGCCTCGCGCGCCAGCGCGCGCGTCGCCGGCAGCATTGAGCGCGCGGTCTCGCGTTTCTCGTCGATCCGGCGGAATGGGTCGTCGAACAGCCCGAGCATGGCCTTCATCGCCAGCACTCGGCGAACAGATTGATTGAGAACGGCTTCGGGCACCTCTCCTTTGCGCACCAGGTCCGGAAGATGCTTTCGGTAGAGCCCGCTCTGCATGCTCATGTCGACCCCGGCCAGCAGCGCGAGACGGGCCGCGTCGCGCCCGTCCTTCGCGAAGCCGTGAGCGATCATTTCCTCATCGCCCGTGTAATCGGACACGACGAAGCCCTGGAAACCCCATTCGCCCCGAAGCAGGTCGGTCATCAGCCAGTGGTTTCCGGTGGATGGAACTCCGGAAATCTCATTGAAGGACGCCATCGCCGATAGCGCGCCGGCGTCGAACCCGGCCTTGTACGGCTGAAGATAAACTTCGCGGAGCGTTCGCTCCGACATGTCGACCGTGTTGTAATCGAGCCCCGCCTCCGCTCCGCCATAGGCCGCGAAATGCTTGATGCAGGCGAGCATATGTGCGCTCGACTTGAGGTCAGGTCCCTGGAAGCCCCGAACGCGCGCCGCCGCGAACAACCGACCGAGAAGCACGTCTTCGCCCCCGCCCTCGACCCCGCGTCCCCAGCGCTGGTCTCGAGCGACATCGACCATCGGCGAAAAGGTCCAGTCGATGCCGGCTCCCGCCGCCTCGAATGCGGCGGCCTCGGCGGTCCGGCGAGCCAGATCGGGTTCGAAGCTAGCGACCTCCGCCAGCGGCACCGGGAAAATGGTCCGATGTCCGTGAATGATGTCCGCGGCAAAGATCAGGGGTACCCTCAGACGAGAGTCTTTGACGGCTGCGGTCTGGAGGATTCGCGCCATTCGCGCGCCATTGCCGTTGAAGACCCCGGTCAACAGGCCCTGCCGCGCTTCCTGAACCTGCTGGGGGAAGCTCGAGCCTTCGCTCGGCGGGTTCAGGGCGGTTGCGATTCCGCCGCCCCAGGCCGACGCCATGAGGCTGAGCTGGCCGGCCTTCTCCTCCAGAGTCATGCGCCCAATGAGGTCGTCGACCATTCCGGGCACGGAAAGCGTGCCCGCGGCCTCGACCAGCGCGCGCGCCGGACTGGCGACCCAGGCGGCGACCGCACCAGCGCCCATCATGGCAGCCCGCCGAGAAATGCGCATGTCCAGCATGGCTCCCCTGCTATGCGTCGCCGAACCCGCAATTGTTAAGCGAAATGGTCCACTTGACGCTCGATGTAACCGGTTACATGGCCGAGCAACGAACCATTTGCAATCGGTCGTGATCGCGGTCTTGATAGCGCAAACTGGCCGAGGGAGACCATGGCAGAAGCGACCATCCGCGACGTTGCGCGTCAGGCACAGGTTTCCGTGGCTTCGGTCTCCCGAGTGCTCAACCGGCTCGACAATGTCAGCGAGGAAACCAAGGCGCGGGTTATCGCCGCGGTCGACGCGCTCGGTTACGTCCCTCACGCCGGCGCTCGAAGCCTCAGCCTGGCCCGGACCAATGCCATCGGGGTTGTCCTCCCCGCGCTGCACGGTGAGTTCTTCTCCGAAATCGTCCGGGGAATGGACGAGATCGCGAGCGCACGGTCCTATTTTCTGCTGCTGTCGAACATGCACCCGGAGTCGAGCGGCGGCACCGACGTGCTTAAGGCAATGCGGGGCCGCGTCGACGGTCTGCTGCTCATGGCGCCCCACGTCCACGACCAATTGTTGGTTGAGGCCCTTCCAAAGAACCTTCCGACCCTGCTGATCAACACACGCGGCCGCCCGGCTGAGCTTCCCGGCATTCACCTCGACAATGCCGCGGGTGCGCGGGCGGTCGCAGAACACCTGCTTTCCCTCGGCCGTCGCCGCATCGTTCACATCGCCGGACCTCAGGGCAATATCGATGCCCAGGAACGAGCAGACGCGTTTTGCCGAACGATCGCCGACAGCGCGGGGGCGATGGTCGAAATCCTGCAGGGCGATTTCTACGAGGAGTCGGGCGAGCGCGCGGTCGAGACTTTGCTGGCTCGACGAATCGAATTCGACGCGATTTTCGCGGCCAACGACAACATGGCGATTGGCGCCCTCGAAGCGCTGCGCAAGGCGGGCCTGCGCGTGCCTGAAGACGTGGCGCTGGCCGGATTCGACGACATCCCGCTGGCGCAGCATCTCGGGCTCACCACGGTTCGCGTGAGGATCGCCGAACTTGGGCAGCGCGCGCTCGGGCGGCTGCTCGAAATCCTCGGCGGCGCAGACAGCGGCGGCGATGAACTGCATGAGCCCGAGCTCGTGATCCGAACCACAACCGAGGGCCCCTGATGGATCTCGACCGACGCGAGCTCATCAAATCCGCCGCTTTGCTCGCCACCGGAGCGGCCGGGCCGTTGTGTGCGCGATCGCGACAGCGCAGCAAGCTTCCGCTCTTCTATGAGGAAATCGAACGCCGGACCTTCCGTTTCTTCTGGGATACGGTGAACCGCAAGAACGGACTCGTCCCCGACCGTTGGCCGACGCCTTCCTTCTCGAGCATCGCCGCGGTCGGCTTCGCGCTACCGGCCTATGCCGTGGGCGCCGAACGCAGCTGGTGTTCGAGGGCCGAGGCTCGCGATCTCACGCTGACCACGCTGCGTTTCTTTTGGGATGCTCCGCAGGGACCCGAACCAACCGGCACCACCGGGCACAAGGGCTTCTTCTACCACTTCATCGACATGCAGACCGGCATTCGCCACCGCGACGTCGAGCTGTCGAGCGTCGACACCACCATCTTGCTGATGGGCGCCTTGTTCGCCGGCCAATATTTCGATCGCGATCACTCCGCGGAACGCGAAATCCGCAAACTCGCAAACGCGCTCTATGCGCGTGCCGACTGGAATTTCTTCCGTTCGGACGGACGGCGCCCCGTCTCCATGGGCTGGCATCCCGGCGAAGGCCTCATCCCGGCCAATTGGGTCGGGTTCAACGAAGGCATGTTCGTCAACGTACTGGCGCTCGGATCACCAACGCATTCGGCACCGGCAGACCTATGGACGCAATGGACGAAGCCCTACCCTAAATTCTGGCGCGGCGACGGTCCAAGGCGGCGGATCGCTTTCGCGCCTTTATTCGGCCACCAGTTTAGCCACATCTTCATCGACTTCCGGGGCATTCGCGACCCGGCGATGCGCGCCGCCGGCTTCGATTATTTCGAGAACAGCCGGCGAGAGACTTACGCCAATCGCGCCTGGTGCATCGCAAATCCGATGCAGTGGGACGGCTATTCGAAAGACCTCTGGGGCCTCAGCGCGTGCGACGGACCCGGGTCGTTCAATTTCCCCTTTAAGGGGAGCAACCGAACCTTTTTCGGTTATTCTGCGCGTGGACCTCTGACCGAACCCGACGGGCGCGACGACGGCACGATTGCACCCACGGCGGCGCTCGGTTCGCTTCCCTTCGCTCCGGAAATCGTCATCCCCTGTGCGGAGGCGCTGCTGAAGCAACCGGGCCTGTTCGATCGGTACGGCTTCCGCGACAGCTTCAATCCCAGCTTCCGCTTCGCCGGCGCGCAGGTGGAATCCGGTTCGGTAGGCCCGAAGCACGGCTGGGTAGCGAGCGATTATCTCGGGCTCGACCAGGGCCCGATCCTGCTCCAGGCCGCCAATTATCAAGACGATTTTGTGTGGCGGCACATGCGGCGGGTGCCGGCCATTCGCCGTGGGCTGAAGCGCGCCGGATTCACCGGGGGCTGGCTCGGCTAACGGATCGGCACGACCTTGCTCAGCTTCGAAACTCCGCTCTCATTGAAGGCCTCGACCCCGACCCAATAGCGGACCCCGGCGTTTAGCGAGCGCAGCTCTTTCTGCAGTGTCTCAGCATTACCGAGTTCGTCTGCCCAAAGCTGATGCGTCAGCGTCAACCTGTCCGGGCGGATGCCGAAACGGATATTGTAACCGACCGCACCGGGCACCCGGGACCAACGAATCCTCGCATCGCGTTGGTCCGCGTCCCGTACCGCGCTGATCCGCGACGCAACCCCGGGCGGCTTACCTCCGGCGCTGCCGAACACACGGATGTCGCTGATGGCAAGATTCGCCGCCCCGACATGACCATGAACGTAGCGGATGAAGCGCGCGCGAACGGGATTGGACAATTCGAAATAGGCATTGGGGCGGTCGCGCCGCGTCGGCTCGGTGCGCGCCAATGGTTGCCAATTCCGGCCGTCGAGCGAGCTCTGCAGCTCGAACTCGGTGAAGATATCGGGCGCGTCGCCAAAGCGTCCTGACTTGTAATCGGCGAAATTGACCTGGACCGCGCGCACCGTCTTGGCCGCACCCAGGTCGACGGTCAGAGTCTCGCCGGGCCGGTTCGCATCCGCGACCCAGAAGGTCTGCGGGTTCTCGTCGGTTACCCTGTCGGCACCAAACTCACCCATCGTCGAGGAAGCCACGGCAGGTTTACGATAGGAAAGCAGCATCCAGCCGGTGAACAGGCTGTTCGGATCCTCGATCTTCTTGGTGGGGACATAATAAGGGAAGTCGCCGAAGCGCGACGACGACCAGAACTGGCCATCGCTTTCGAACCTGGCGGGAAACATGTTGATCCGCCGCTCGAACGTCCAATTATAGCCGATCCAGGGCGTGCCCGTGTTCCACCAATTGCCGTATCGATCCTCGAAGGTCGAACCGTGGCCGGCACCATGGACAAAACCGCCGGGCTTGTAGGCGATCGGATTGTAATCGGCATATTTGAACGGGCCGAGCGGCTTGTCCGAGACATAGGTGCCGTTCGCATAGACGTTGAACTCAGTCCCCGGCGCCCCGTATTGCAGGTAGTAGCGACCGCCGACCTTCGTCATCCAGGCGCCTTCGACATAAGGCTTGGTTGGCTGCCCGTTGGCGAGCAGGCCGTTGTGGTCCTGGCCGAACCGTTCCCAGCCGTGCTGCTCGGGGTGCAGGTTGAACAGGCTGGTCGCCTCGCCCTTGTAGATCAGCTTGCCGTCATCGAACGCGATCTCGATGCCGTAGATCGGGAAGACGTTGGAGCTGTCCCAGTACAGATACCAACGGCCGTCATCGTCTTTCAGAAGGCCGGGATCCCATGGTCCGGGCGGGACCTCGTTCGGCTTCATCTGCTCCGGTGGCTTGTCGACCATGCCGGGGAGCGGCGGCGTGCGCCGGACGAGATAGTCCAGCCGGCCGCTCGCCGGATCGGTGGTCACGTAAATCGGCCCGGGCCGGTTCATCGACGGCCAGAGGATCAACCGATCGCCGTCGGAGATGGCAGCTGGGGCGACCACTCCGTCGTTGGACCATTTGCTCGGAGTGACGAACGTCCAGTGGATGAGATCGGTCGAGCGCCAGTAACCGTCGGCCAGAGTCAGGAAGAGATAATAAGCGTCCTTGTGGCGAACGACCGCGGGGTCGGCCGCGGTGCGATAGCTGATGCCCTCGTAACGCTGTTCCCAATTGTAGCGGTAGTCGATGTCGAGCGGGTTGATGTATGTGCGCTGCTGGGCGTGCGCGGAACTGGCGAACAACATTGCGATGAACAGCGGCTTCCGCATGGCTTCCTCAGTGGCCGCGCACGAAGATGTTCGCCGTCAGTCGCCCCTCTTTGGGATCGGCGCTGAAGCTCATTTCGGGCGGGATGATTCCGGAATGGAGCAGGCTGCCCTGATAGATGATCATTCGGTCGGGCACCGCTTCGATCGAGCCGATTTGCTCGAAAAAGGCGTCGGAACCGTTGATGTAGCCGGAGTCGGGCCGAAGTTGCGCGGCTTCGGACTGGGCCATGCGGACGAAGCGATCAATGTTCGTTTCGGTCACCCGCTCAATTCCAGTTGAGCGTTGGCGAAAGAATGATGTGCCGCTGTCCGGCGGCACCCGCAAATAGTGCAGCAGCGCATAATATTTCTGGTCTGTGGAATCGAAATGTGGTGCCCGCTGCGGCGGCCGAAGTTCGGCCGGTTTCGATGTCACCATCGAAAAGCTACCTTCGATCAATTCGAATCCGTCGACATCGAACGCGCCGGCGATGAATTGCGCCGCTCCTTCGCAAGCTCGATGGACATAGGTCCAGGCGTAGGTGTCCGCTTCCGTGATCACTCGTCGCAAGCCCGGGTAATAGCCGCTGCTCACTTCCGGAAATGACCCAAGCGCCTCCGCAATCCGCGCGATGCGCTCGGCATCGCCGCTGAAGTCGTCGACGACTACGACTGGGCTCTCACTGTTGCCGAAGCGGCGAAGCTCGGGTTTCACGCGACTTCCCAACGAGAAAGGGAGGGAGACGCTTGCGTCCCCCTCCCGAACATCGGCACGCTGTCTAGAACTTGTATTTGAGACCGACCTGGAACTGGCGTTGGTCGTTCGCGACCTGGCCATTCTCCGTGAGCGGCGGAGGTTCGCCTCCACCGGCACCCCAAGTCGAATAAGTGCGATTAAGCCAGTTGAAGACGTTGAACGCAGCGAAATCGATCGTGGCCTCGTGACCGTTACCCCACGGCATCTTGAAGGTCTTGGCGACGCGCAGGTCCAGCCGCTTGTAGGCGATGTCCTTCTTCGGGTGGAGGGGACCCCCAAAGTTCCCGAAGCAGCACGCACCCACTGGGACCGGCCCGGTGAGCCCGTTCCACGGCGCGACGATATGTCCGAATGACGGGCCCGATGACAGGGTGAGGGTTCCCGACAAGGTAATTCCGAGCGGTGCCCGCCAGATTCCCGAAGTCACCGACCGCCATTTCTCCAGGCCATTGACGGGGTTCGAACCATAAGTTCCAAACGCCGGGGCATTGAACATCTCGTCGCTGTTAAGCTCCATCGCGACGTTGCTCTTGGTCCACTGAAGCGTCAGCGCCTGGGTGAAGCCCCATGTGCTCGTATTCGTGAACGGCTTTTCGACCTGCAAGAAGATGGCGTCGAGTTTCGCCCGACCGTTGTTCAGCCCGCGATTGAGCTTGCCGTTGAAACCAGGCAGCTGAGCAATGCTTGCCGAGCAATTGGGGAACGGCCCGTTCGGAGTGAAATCGATGATCCATTGGTCTCCGCCGTTGCTGCACCCGGTCGGCGTGCTGATCAGCGTGTACCAGCCATTCTCGTAGAAGTTCGCGCGGGCGAACATCGAGATGTTGTGCGATTCGACGTGGCTGTAAGTCAGCGTCGCGGTGATGTCTCCGAACCGCTTGCGGACGCCCAGATCGAACTGATCCGAATAGGGCATCTTGACCTTGTTCGGCAGCACCCAGACGGCGCCACCGGTAAAGCCAAGGCTCGCCACGTAAGTCCGCAGGGCTTCGGGGTCGTGGCAAAAGGCCGGCGGCGACCCGCTGGCACACGCGGCCGTGAAAGGAT
>Ga0207647_10000677_pt1 | contig 26730 bp, 30 predicted proteins | sample KBSCornC2_FD_184295 | JGI IMG/M metagenome (GOLD analysis project Ga0207647, IMG submission 184295) | Corn rhizosphere microbial communities from Kellogg Biological Station, Michigan, USA - C2 (SPAdes) (version 2) | ecosystem: Host-associated > Plants > Roots > Rhizosphere ... | reverse complement strand
TGCCGAGGATGTTGACCAGCACGTTGAGACGCCCGCGGTGCGCCATGCCGATCACCAGCTCGTGCACGCCCTGGTCGGCGCTGCGGCGGATCAGGTCATCCAGCAACGGGATCAGCGAATCGCCGCCTTCCAGCGAGAAGCGCTTCTGGCCGACGTACTTGGTATGCAGGTAGCGTTCCAGTCCGTCGGCCGCGGTCAGCTTCGACAACACGCGCTTGCGCGTGGCGTCGTCGAGGCCGGCATCGCCGCTGGCCTTTTCCAGCCGGTCGTAGATCCAGCGACGCTGGTTGTGGTCGCTGATGTGCATGAACTCGGCGCCGATCGTGGCGACGTAGGTGCGACGCAGGCGCTCGCGCAGTTCGCGCAATTTCATGCGCTGGCCGCCGCCGGCGAACGTGCCGCAATCGAATTCGGTGTCGAGATCGGCGTCGGACAGGCCGTGGAAGGGCAGGTCAAGATCCGGCGCGGGCCGCTTGGGCGCGATCGCAAGCGGATCGAGGTCGGCGGCGAGGTGGCCGCGCGAACGGTAAGCCGTCAGGAATCGCAGAACGCCGGCTTGCTTGCGTGCGTGGGCATCGTCAGTCGGCGCGGCGATCGCGCGATGACCTTGTTGCTGGGCGGCGACGATGCGCGCGATCGCGTCGGCGTGGGAAACATCGCCGGAACCGCGCAGGCCCTGGAACCACGTGCGCCACTGCGGCGAAACCGATTGCGGATTGCGCAGCCAATCGTCGTACAACTGGTCGAGATAAGCGGCATTGCCCCCGCCGAACTGGGAGGTTTCCGCCAATTGCTGCAACAAACTGCCGCCGTCGCTCACGATGGTCACCACGGAAGGGATGGATTGCTGGCGCAATCCCGCAGGAGCCGCGCCGCGACCCCAAATTATAACGGTTTAATGCTGCAGTGCGGGATTTGCGCGGACTGCTGTGACCCGCGATTCAGATACCCAGCGCACGCAACTCCGGCCAAGGCTCGGACCGTGCCCACACTTCCTCGAACAGCCGCATCAGTTCCGCGTGGCGGCCCGGCGCATAAGTCGAGCCCACCGCCACCATTTCGCTTTCCTGCGGGCGGAACAGGTAGCCGCAGGAATCGACGCACATGAAGGCCGAACCATAGGCGAGATCGGCGGGCTCGACGGGCCTGCGCATTTCGATCACGCTGGACAAACGCTGCGCGAGTTCCAGCAGCCGCGTGCCCTCCTGCAGGGCGCGCGTCAGGTCCTCGACGAGGATGCGGATGGATGCCCCGCGCCCGGATATCGCCAACCGCCGCAACTCCACCAGGCAGGCGGTATCGTTGAGCAGCAGCGGATGCAGTTCGCGCACCCTCACGCACATGCTGTGGCGCGCACCCGCGAGCAGATGCAGGGTGGCGTCGATCAACTCTTCGCGTGTCGTAGCGCGCAGCGTCACCGGATCCGGTGGCGTGGGCGGTGCGGGGCGCTCGGGACCGGGCATGCCGTCCAGCGGGCGCTGCATCATGATGTGCGGAATGCCGGCTTCTTCGAACTCTTCGCCCACGCTGGCGAAGCCGTGTTGCAGCCAGAACGGCACGGCGTCGCGTTGGGCGTGGAGGGAAACCGTTGTCAGCCGCCGCGCCCGCGCATGGTCCAGCAACGTCTGCAGAAGTGTCGTGCCGACGCCGCGGCCGCGCCAGGTGCGCAACACCGCCATGCGCCCGATGCTGCCGTCCGGGGTCAGCCGTCCGCTGCCGATGGGCGAGCCATCCTGTGCGCGCGCCAGCGCGTGCAGGCTGCGCGGGTCGTCGTCATCGATTTCCATGTCGCGCGGCACGTGTTGTTCGAGCACGAACACGGTTTCGCGGACATCGAGCAATCCCTCGCGATCGATTTCGTTCGCCCAATCGCAAACTTCGACTTGGAAGCCGCCTTCAATCGGCATGCAGTCAAACCCCCTCCGGGTTGCCGTGCAGTGTCGGGGGATTGTAAGCCAGTTCCGCGGACGATTTCTGCGCCGGGTTCACGACTTGCGCAAGCGCAGATGTCCGGTATCGATCAACGACGCAAGCAGCGCGATACCGGCTGCCTGCCGCGGCAATCCCGCAAGGTGCAAGCCGCCGAATTCGCGCGCACCCGATGCCAGCACTCGCGCCCAGGCGGTCGGTGCGTCGAAGGCACTGCCAGCCGCGTACAGCCGCGCATCCCGGCCGCGGCGGCGCCATGCGAAACGGCTCCACGGATCGCGTTCGAGCACGACGTGGGGAAGGCGTTCCGCGAGTGCCGCGCGGTCGATGCCGCGCTTGCGCGGAACCGCTACCTGCGCCGCGCGGTACCGGGTGATGAATGCACCGAACCAGTCGGCGAATGCGTCGTCGTCGAGTGCGTCGGCGGCGGGGCCGACCGCGCGACGTGCGCGGCGCAGCGCCGCGGCGTCGATTTCACCTGCGTTGCCGGCAGGCTTCAAGTCGGGGTCGGCAAAACGTTGTGATTCCGGCAGCGATTCGGCGACGTGCGCCGCGAAGTCGAACAGCAGTTCCCCGGTGGCCGGCGCGCGCATGCCGATCGAGAACGTCATGCATTCGCCGACGGCGATGCCGTCGTGCGGAACGCCCGGTGGCAGGTACAGCATGTCACCGGGATTCAGTGTCCACGCGTGCGTCGGGTTGAATTCGCGCAACAGCTTCAATTCCACGTCTTCGCGAAATGCGGTGGAAGGATTCGGGTGCATGTCGATGGACCAGCGTCGTTGTCCCGATCCCTGCAACAGGAATACGTCGTATTGGTCGACGTGCGCGCCGACGCCGCCGCCATCGACGGCGTAGCTGATCATCACGTCGTCGATCCGCCAGCTCGGGATGAAATCGAATGGTGTGAGCAACGCTGCCGTGTCGGCGTCCCACTTGTCGACGTCCTGCACCAGCAGCGTCCAGTGCGACTTCGGAAGTTTGGCGAATGTCGCATCGTCGAAGGGGCCGTTGCGGACCTCCCACTTGTCGCCATTCCGGTGCAAGCCGCAATGGGGAGGCAGGGATGCCGGGGCAGAACGCCGAAGGCGGCCCGAAGGGCGAGCCGCAGGATGCGGCGAGTAGCCCAGTGACTTTGCTTTCTCGTCATCGCGCAAGACGATTCTCGCGAGCGCGCCATCCATGCACGCGAGCCCGGCCAAGTCGTCGGGCGACAGCGGTGGCGTGAAATCCGGAAACGCGTTGCGGATCAGCAACGGGCGCTTCTGCCAATAATCACGCAGGAAACGCGCGGGCGGCATCCCGAGGCGATGGCGCGCATTCGCGCCGATCTCAAGGGGAATCCTTTCGACGGGAAAATTCTGTCGGGTGGTAGGCATGCCGCATTTTAGCCGGCACGGAATTTCCCGCACCGGCAACGCGCTTCACCTGGGCAACGCGAACGCGACGACGTAGTCGCCGCGCGGCGTGTTCAGTGTGCCATGCCCGCCTGCCACGATCACGAGATACTGGCGCCCGCCGATCGAATACGTCACCGGGGTCGCCTGGCCGCCGGCCGGCAGGTGGTACTGCCACAGCGGCTTGCCGTTGTGTTCGTCGAAGGCGCGGATGTCGCCATCCATCGTCGCGGCGACGAAGATCAATCCGGAGGCGGTGACGACCGGGCCGCCCATGCCCGGCACGCCGAGATTCCAATGATTCTTGACGGCGTTGCCCAGCGGCACCTGCCACAGGCGTTTGCCGCTGCGCATGTCGATCGCGCTCAGCTCGCCCCACGGCGGCTTGACGCAAGGCGTTCCCAGCGACGAGGTGAATGCCTTGCGGCGCATGCCGTAAGGCGTTCCATCCATTTTCGAGAAATCCCAGCCCTTGTATTGATCCGACATTTCCTGCGCCATGAGCTGGTCGCGCGGCACCAGCGCCACCAGCATCGCAAGATCGTTGGTATTCACCACGGCGACCTGATGCACCGGATCGAACGCCAGCCCACCCCATTCGACGCCGCCCGCGTAGCCGGGTTGCTCGATGCTGCCCTGCACGCTGGGCGGCGTGAAGATGCCTTCGGATTTGTAGCGCTCGAGATGGCAGCCGAACGAGACATGCGCGAGATCATCCTTGGTCACCGGGCCTTGCCGCACCAGCGGCTCGGGCGCGGCTGGAAACGGCTGCGTCTTCGACAGCGCCTCACCCGGGGCGCCATCCTGCGGCACGGGTTTTTCCACGATCGGGAAAACGGGCTTGCCTGTCTCGCGATCGAAGGTGAACAGCATGCCCGTCTTGGTCGGCTGGATCACCGCCGGGATCGTGCGGCCGTCGTGTTGCAGCGTGACCAGCGAAGGTTGCGCGGCGCTGTCGTAATCCCACAGGTCGTGATGTACCAGTTGATAGCCCCACACCAGCTTGCCGGTGTCGCCATCCAGCGCCACCACCGAATTCGCCCAACGCCCATCGCCGGGACGCAGGCCGCCGAAGAAATCCGGGCTCGACGAACCGGTGGGCACAAACACCAGATGTCGTTGTGGATCCACCGACAGCGGTGCCCAGGCGTTGGCGGCACCTGTAATCGCCGCCGCTTGCGGCGTCCATTGTGCATACACGGGATTGGAAGCGTCGTGGGGAATCGGATCCCAGCCCCACACGAACTTGCCGGTACGCGCGTCGTAGGCGCGCACCGTGCCGTGTTCCAGTTCCACGCCGCGGTTGTCGCCGATCGACGAGCCGAGGATCACCTTGCCGTCCAGGATCACCGGCGGCGACGTGACGAGGTAATTGCGGTAGTGGCTGCCGGGTTTGTATGTCGATCGGATGCCGGGAAGCAAATCCAGCACGCCGTGGTCGGCGAAGTTCGGACACGGAGCACCGGTTTTCGCATCCAGCGCCAGCAAGCGACTGTCGAGCGTAGGCGCAAAGATGCGCGCGTGGCACGGCGCATCGGCGGCGGATTGCGGATCGACCCACAACGTGACGCCGCGCGAGGCGGCATCCGAGTACCAGAGTTTCGGGGCGTGCGAATCGTGGCGCCAGCGCAATTTGCCGGTCGTCGCGTCCACCGCCACCACGTTGGTTTCGCTGGTGGTGAAGTACAGGGCGCCGTCGTAAAGGATCGGCGTCGCTTCCCAGGTCATGTGGCTTGTCCACTCTTCGCCGGGGAAGCCCGCGCCGTGCTCGCCACTGCGGAAGGTCCAGGCGACTTGCAGATGTTTTACGTTCGATGGCGTGATCTGGGCCGCGCTCGAGTAGCGTGTTCCACCCGCGTCGCCACCGTAATACGCCCAGCCGGCGTCGGGCGCGGGCGGCGGGGGCACGTACCCGCTGCAGCCGGCCAGCAGGGCAGCCAATCCGAAAGCGATGTACCCGGCAACCGACATGCGCATCACGCGACTCCCAGGAGGAAAGCACGGAAATTAGGCCGTGCACGGCGTGCCGACAAGGTTCCCGGTGGTGAGCGGCGCCATCCGGGGACGAGCGGCGCCGTCCGCGCCCCGAATCAATTGAACAACTGCGGCAGGCGGCTGCGGTAGCGGCGGCTGAAGTTCACGAAGCTGCCGTCGGCCAGCTTGATGCGGTAGTCGCCGCTGTCCCAGGGCTGGATTTCGCGGATGCGATCCAGGTTCACGATGTGGCCACGATGGACCCGCGCGAAACGGGCCGGGTCGAGCCGGCGTTCCAGCGTGGCCATCGATTCGCGCAACGGCCATGCGTTGCCCTGCGCGTAAATCGTCACGTAATTGCCGTTGGCATCGATGCGGTCGATGTCGGACGCGTTGAGGATGAATTCCCGGTTGAGCTTCTTCACCACCAGCCGTTCGAGCGGCGCGGCCGCCACGGGTTGTTCGCGCGTTGCAGGCGGCGCTTCCACGAGAACGGGCGGCGCCGTCATCTGGGTCTCCAGCCACAACCTGTAAGTCCGGAATGCCTGCAGGCCGCCAAGGATCAGCGCATACGCAACCAGGTCCTTGCGGTATTCGTAAAACCAGTTCGGCCACCACGCGCCGAAGTCGTAGTGCGCGTGCATCAGCACGTAACCCAGTTTGCGCAGCAGCACCATGCCGCCGACGTGGATCAGCGAAAATACCGACGTGACGGCGAGGTGCAGCGGCACGGCCCAGCGCCAGGTGCGCGCTGTGAACGGCGCACGCCGGTACAGCCACGCGATCGCCGGAACCAGCGCCAAGATCATCGCCCCGCTGGAATACTCCCACAGTGTCGGCTCCCACCACGCCAGCCGGATGCCGTCGCGCGCGAAATTGCTCAGCGCGGTGAACACGTTGGCCGTGCAGATGGCCAGGGTGATGCCACCAAACACCAGGATCTGGCGTATCAGGAGCCGGCGGCGGATATCGGCTTCGGTGAAACGCGGCGCGGGCGCGGCCATTGCCATGCGGCAATCAGATATCGCGCGCCAACTCGGCGGCGAGACCGGCGTAGGTGGCCGGGGTCAATGCCAGCAGGCGCTGCTTGTCGGCCGTTGGCAGATCCAGTGAGCCGATGAAAGTCCGCAGCGTGTCGCGGGTGATGCCCTTGCCGCGCGTCAGCGTCTTCAATTGTTCGTAGGGCTCCGGCAAGCCGTGGCGGCGCATCACGGTCTGGATCGCTTCGGCCAGCACTTCCCATGCATGATCGAGATCGGCGGCGATGCGCTCGCCGTTGACTTCGAGTTTGCCGAGACCTTTTTGCAACGATGCGAAGCCGATCAGCGCGTGCCCGAACGCCTCGCCCAGCGCGCGCAGCGTGGTGGAATCGGTGAGGTCGCGCTGCCAGCGGCTGATCGGCAACTTTTCGCTGAAGTGTCCGAACAGCGCGTTGGCGACGCCGAAATTGCCTTCGGCGTTTTCGAAGTCGATCGGGTTGACCTTGTGCGGCATGGTCGAGGACCCGACTTCGCCCTGTTTCAATCGCTGCTTGAAGTAACCCAGAGAAATGTAGCCCCACACGTCGCGCGCGAGATCGATCAGGATGGTATCGATGCGACGTTGCGCATCGCAAATTTCCGCGATGCCGTCGTGCGGTTCGATCTGGGTGGTGTATTCCTGCCACTGCAGGCCCAGCGACTCGACGAAGCGTTTCGAGAACGCACGCCAGTCGATCCCGGGATACGCGATCGCGTGCGCGTTGAAGTTGCCGACCGCGCCGTTGATCTTGCCGGGAATCTCGATGGCCGCGAGTTGCGCGCGCTGGCGTTGCAGCCGCGCGACCACGTTGGCCATTTCCTTGCCGAGTGTCGTCGGACTGGCAGTCTGGCCGTGCGTGCGCGAAAGCATCGGCACATCGGCATTGGCGTGCGCGAGGTCGCGCAGTTTCGCAGTCGTCTTGTCGAGTTCCGGCAACAATACGTGCTCGCGCGCATCGCGCAGCATCAGCGCCCAGGAAAGATTGTTGATGTCCTCGGACGTGCAGGCGAAGTGCACGAATTCCTTGGCCTGTTTCAGCGCGGCGTGATCGCCGATGCGTTCCTTGATGAAATACTCGACCGCCTTGACGTCGTGGTTGGTGGTCGCTTCGATGTCCTTGATGCGCTGGGTATCGGCGACGGAAAAGTCGTCAGCGATCTTTTGCAGTGTCGCGCGCGCGCCGGCAGGAAAAGGCGGCAGTTCCGCGATGCCGGGTTCATCTGAAAGCGCGACCAGCCAGGCGATTTCGACCGCAACGCGCCGGTGCATCAAGCCGAATTCACTGAAGATCGGGCGCAGCGCATCCACCTTGGAGGCGTAGCGGCCGTCCAGCGGCGAAAGAGCTGTCAGGGAATCGAGTTGCATGGCGGCGGATCCGTGGCGTCGCGAAGCGGCCATTGTAGCGGCGAGGGCTCGTTATAATGAGCGGCTTTCCCGCATGGATTTCCCGCAATGCCGAGCTTCCGCACCGAACACGACAGCATGGGCGAACTGAAAGTGCCCGCCGACGCGCTGTGGGGCGCGCAGACCCAGCGCGCCGTGGACAATTTCCCGATTTCGGGCCTGGCGCTGCCGCGCGATTTCATCCGCGCCTTGGGGTTGATCAAGGTCGCGGCGGCCGATGCGAACCTGAAACTCGGCCATCTGAAAGCCACGCAAGCGGCTGCGATCCGCAAGGCCGCGCAACGCGTGGCGGCGGGCGAGTTCGACCAGCATTTCCCGATCGACATTTTCCAGACGGGTTCGGGCACGTCTTCCAACATGAATGCCAACGAGGTGATCGCGCACATCGCCACGCGCGATTCGAAGGCGAAGATTCATCCCAACGATCACGTGAATTACGGGCAAAGCTCGAACGACGTGATCCCGACCGCGATCCACGTCAGTGCCTCGCTGGCGGTGCATGAGCAGCTGCTGCCGGCCCTGAAGCATCTGCAAAAGGCCATCGACAAGCGTGCGCGCGAATTGAAGAACGTCGCCAAGACCGGACGCACGCATTTGATGGATGCGATGCCGGTGACCTTCGGTCAGGAACTGTCGGGCTGGTCGGCGCAGATCGGTTCGGGCATCGCGCGCATCGAAGATTCGGGCAAGCGCATGCGTCGTCTGCCGCAGGGCGGCACCGCGGTGGGCACCGGCATCAACGCCGATCCTAAATTCGCCAAGGCGTTCTGCACCGAGCTGTCGAAGGCAACGGGTGTGAAGTTCGCTTCGATGGACAGTTTCTTCGAAGGCATGGCGTCGCAGGACGCGGGCGTGGAGTTGTCCGGCCAGTTGAAAACACTGGCGTGTTCGCTGATGAAGATTTCCAACGATCTGCGCTGGATGAATTCCGGCCCGCTGGCCGGTCTCGGAGAGATCGAGCTCGTCGCGCTGCAGCCGGGTTCGTCGATCATGCCGGGCAAGGTCAATCCGGTGATTCCGGAAGCCATGACCATGGTGTGCGCGCAAGTGATCGGCAATGACGCGACGATCACGATCGGTGGCCAGGCCGGCAATTTCCAGTTGAACGTGATGCTGCCGGTGATCGCCTACAACCTGCTGCAGTCAATCGTGATCCTCGCCAATGCATCGCGCCTGCTGGCCGACAAGGCCATCGCGGGATTCAAGGTCAACAAGGCGCGCGTCGATGAAGCGCTTGCGCTGAACCCGATCCTGGTCACCGCGCTGAATCCGGTGATCGGTTACGAGAAGGGCGCCGCGACCGCGAAACAGGCCTACAAGCAGAAGCGCCCGATCATGGACGTGGCGCTGGAAACGACGGGCTTGTCGAAAGCAGAATTGAAGAAGCTGCTCGATCCGGTGGCGCTGACCAGAGGCGGTATCCGCGGCAACAAATAGCGGCACGCCGCAATTGCGTGGGGGCCATGGAGGGTCATCTCGTATCAAATGGCTGGCGGCTGCACCAAAAAACGCGAAGTAGGGCGGGCATGGCCCGCCGATCGAGGCTGCTATGCGGCGAGCCGTGTTTGCCTTTACTGATCCGCCGGACGCGGCGGCGCCACCGTTAGGCACCCGTCCGTCGAATCACTCGCACAAAAGCGGGTCGCACGAGCAGCTGGAAGATTGCCGAGATTGCGACCCCGATCAGCGCGACAAGGGTCGGCAGCACCGCCCCGAAAACGAACGCCATGCCGAGCACGAAGCCGAACACGTACTCGGCGCGGTAGGTTGGCCACACGACGCCAGAAACGAGCACCGCGAAGAAGAGATCACTGGTGACCTGCTGGTGGGCCGTGACGAAGGCGACCGACATGGCGACACCGACCACTAGGGCGCCAAGGGCTCCCGCAAACGCCTTCGGAAGCGCGCCGGCATCCACGGCGGTTCGGCGCTGTGCGGACCATGCTGCAAGCCAGCCGAGTAACGGCAGAACCGCGAGGCTCCACCAGTTGGAGACCGCAGGCATATCCCTACGATCGAGGAAGTGATGGCTCACCACCCCGCCATGGGTGTACTCCCAGGCGAGCATCGCTATGGCAAACAGCGCGGCCAGTGCCACCACGTACCACTGCAAACCGTCGAGCTTTCGGTGCTCCATGGCCCGTTCCTCAGCTATCAGCAATGTTGATGTTGTCCATGACATCGAACCTCAGTTTTAGGCTACGGCCTTGTTTGCTGTGGATGAGCTGCACTCGACGCTGCCGCTGAAGGCGGCATAGGCTTGCCGGGCTGGCGAGCTGGCTTGGACCCGTTTTTGGGTGACATCCAATTGTTGCATCTCGTGGCAGTACCGCGAGCCGGCTGCGTTCAGTTCGCCGCGCGCGTTCTTGTCGGTTCTGGTTCCCGTATGAGCGAGAACCAGATTGCCGAGAAGTTTGTTCGCAACCTCTTCACCATATGCGGCCGCATTTTTGCTCACCGCGTCGATGGCTTTGTTCGCCGACTCGGCTTCTGCGTAGTAGCTCTTGAGCAGACCATGTTGCGCCGTTGTCGTCGCAATCTGCTTGTTTCCGATTCGAAGGTCACCTGCTGCATTGACGTAGGCTGTTACTCGACCGGGTGCAGCGAGTATCAGGCCGTCCTGGTCGAACGAGAGTCCCTGGTAAAAGATGACGCGCGAATTTCCAAAATTGAGTACGTCGGCGGCATTTGTCTCGGAACATACGGCCAACGATGCGGCCAAGACGCAACAACCAAAAGAAGACAACACGCTGCAGGCTGATTTGTTCATAGCGTCATCTCCTCAAGTTCGCTGCAGTTGAGTCCATCGCATGGGCATTGAAATGACCCAATCACGACTGGGGGGTTGTTTACATCGATGTCAGTCGTCGTTGTCCTTCAACGCATTCCGATGGCAATCGACAATGTCCTGCTGGGTCATGGTCGCATAAGGCTTGAATGCGGGGACGTCGGTCGCGAGCTTCTGCTGGGTTGCCATCATCGCGGGTAGGCGATCGCACAGCTTCGCGGCAGCCTCGCGAATGCCGGATGTCTTGGCTTCGATGTGTCGACGGATTTCCTGTTCGGGTTTGCCCGAGAACGCGCCCGCAATGGCTTCGCTCGCTGCGTTCATACCCAGCGCCGCGCCTTGCTTGCCGATCGCGATGCCTTGTGCGCCTATCTCGATGAGCTGTTGGCGATAATCGAGCAGCATCACGCGCTGTGCGGGCGTGATCGCGACGGGTTTGTCGCTGATCAACAGGTCACCCTGCGGCGTGATTTGCGCCATGGGCAACCTGGATGCGCGGTTGTCATCCGGGCTCGTGTCGGACAGGACGACGATGCCATCATTGCCCGAAATCGTGATGTTCTGGGTGCGCAGCTTGGTCTCGGCGCGGTCGAGCGCATGATCGACCACGTCGGCGATCAGGGATGGTGTCGATGACGCGCTGGCCTCCGACGAAGTAGGCGACGCAGGCGCGTTGCCGGAACTGCATGCGGTCAGCACCACAGCCGTGGATGCGATGCATAGCATGGAAAGTTTGCGCATGGTCATGGCTTGCCTCGAGTTGGGGCGTTGAATTCGCATCAGTCGTCGCGGCATTCGGAAACTTCGTGCGGCTTGATGGTGGCGTAGGAACTGAACCCGGGAATTGCCGCGGCCACTTGTCCCTGGTCCGCATACAAGCGGGCAAGGTCCTGGCACACGGCGTGCGCCAAGGTGTCAACCTTGTTGGCACGGCTGTTGACCTCGGAATCGATGGAATCGGCGCTGCCGCTTGCCAAACCCTTGGCCACCGCGTCGAGCGCATGCATACCCGTTTCCACGCCAGCCTTTCCGGTAGCGACCGCATCCTTGCGCAACTTCATGGCGTCAGCGTGATAACTCTGCAGCAATTCGCGTTGCGCAGGCGTTACGGCAACATTCTTTCCCTGGATGTCGAGATCGCCTGCAGCAGTGATCCGGGCGTCGCTGCCATCGGTGGCGTGAGCGATAACGTCACCATTGTCGGCGATCGAAATATGTTGGAACGCACTGTTGGTGGTGCCGGAGTTGCCGCCAGCCGCGCAAGCGGCAAGCATCGTGGCGAGCAGCGCGGCGGATGCGAAGGCCAGGATTCTGTTCATCGTCGTCTCCCGTGTGCTCAGACTTCATCGCGCCAGCGGCGGAACCAGGTCGCGGCGACGATCAGGGCGATGCCCACGATGGCGCCGATCCAAAGCTCGGGCGTCGTGAACACGTGGGCCATCTGTGCGTAGCTGCCGAAGTGGCGGATCGTTTCCGGCGCGTCCGAAAGATTGCCCGGATTCATCGCGGTGACCCACCCGGCCGGAACGACACTCAACAGGGAACGCGCAACGAGCTGGCTCCAGAAGAACGCAACGTTGATGTGCGGGATGCCGAGCAGCGCAATCCACGAGTTGAGCGCGCCAGCCGCGATCGGGATCACGACCGCCCACAGGAAGGGCTTGCTGCGCACCGCCGCCGACCAGAACAGCAACCAACCGACGGTCGGCAGCGCCCAGAAAACGTACAACGGCACCATCGCGAGCATGTGCAGCCAGACCTGGAACGGTTCGATGTGCGCCCAGATCAGGGTGAACGGGTTGAGGCCGTGCGCGGCGAACCAGAGACTGTAGATGACCTGGTTGCAAACGTAAGCGGCCAGTACGACGCCGACGGTAATCAACGGCGCGATGAGCACGCCCGACACGACCTTGGAACCGACGGTGGCGGTATCCGAAACCGGCAGCGATTTCCAGAACAGGATGCTGCGGTCGCGGCGGTCGTCGTACAGCGCGCCGAGGAAGTAAAAGAACACCACGAAAGTCATCACGATGCCGCCGATGGTGGCGAAGCTGAGCATCGAGGCGTCGAGCCCACGCACGACCAGCGACATGTTGTGGCTCAACGCATTGTTCAACAGCGCGTTCATGTCGGTGCCATTGGCGCCGACATTGATGCTCACGCCGAGGCGCGACCGGAACACTTCGAGGGTGATGATGCTGAGTACGGTGATCGCCAGCAGCACGACGGCGGTCCACACCTGCGCCAAGAAAAACCCCTTTCGAGATTCCCAGTACTCGCGCTTCAGCAACCAGGCAAACGGCGATTTCACGATCGCGTTCATGCGTAGGTCCCTTTCATGATGGCGACGAACAAGTCGGACACCGACGGCCGCTTGACCTCGCCCAGTTGCGCCAGTTGTTCCGGATCGGCGCTGTCATACATGAAGATGCTCTTGCCGAACACCGCGGCGCGCTCGTCCAAGGGTTTCAGCGCGCGAGCAGCTTCGATCTTGTCGGCGTTCACCAATACTTCGGCAAACCGCGCGCCCATTTCTTCCATGGTGGACGAAAGCGTGATCTTGCCGTCGCGGATGAACATCAGGTCGGTGAGGATGTGTTCCACTTCCTCGACCTGGTGGGTGGTGATCAGGATGGTCTTGTTCTCGTCGAAATAGTCTTCAAGCAGGCTCTGGTAGAACTGTTTGCGGTAGAGGATATCCAGCCCGAGCGTGGGTTCGTCCAGTACCAGAAGACGTGCATCGATGGCCATCACGATGGCCAGATGCAACTGCACGATCATGCCCTTGGACATCTCGCGGACTTTCTGGTTGGCCGTCAGCTTGGTGCGGCTGAGGAAACGCTCGCACTTGGCGCGGTCGAAGCGCGGGTGCACGCCGGCGACGAAGTCGATGGCTTCGTGCACGCGGATCCAGCGGGGCAGGGTGGCGACGTCGGCGATGAAGCAGACCTCGCGCATCAGCTGCGGGCGTTCGCGGCGCGGGTCCATGCCCAGCACCGAGAGCTCGCCTTCGAAATCGGTCAGGCCCAGGATCGCCTTCAGCGCGGTGGTCTTGCCCGCGCCGTTGGGTCCGATCAGGCCGACGATGCGGCCGGGGCCGATCTGGAAATCGGTTCCATCCAGCGCGACGGCATTCTTGTAGCGCTTGGTCAGGCCCCGTGCGCGCACGACCATTTCCGATCCGGCCGCGTGCTTGGAGGCGGGTTGTTCCGCGATGGCTTCGGCTGCGACGTTCATCACGATTCCCTCTTGTGTGATTCTTGCACTGGCGTGGCCAGCAGTTTCTGGAGATCAAGGTTCATGCGTTCGATGCGCGCCCGGATACGGGGCCATTCTTCGCGCAGGAAGCGTTCGCGTTCGCTGCGGAGCAAGGCGTCCCGGGCGCCGTCGGTGACGAACATGCCAAGGCCGCGGCGTTTCTCCACCAGTTGCTCGTCCACCAGTTCCTGGTAAGCCTTGGAAACGGTGAGCGGGTTGATCTGGTAGTCCGCCGCGACCTGGCGCACCGAGGGCAGGGCATCCCCCTCGTTCAACGCGCCGTCCAGGATCATCGCCACTACGCGTTCGCGCAGCTGGCGATAGATCGGGACGTTGTCGTTCCAGGTAACAGTCATGGTTCGATCCTGCCGGTGCTGTTCCGATCCTCGCACGGATTGCGCGAGGCTCCTTTCTCCGGGTCAGGCGCCGGCACTGTCGCTGGCGAACGAGTAGTACGGCATCCGCAGGCTGGCGGGAGTCGCGCCGGCCCGGTTGTCGCGGAGCTCGCGAATCTGCTCCGGGGTCGGGTGCACGTTCACGGTGGGCAAGGTGCGGATGATCGTGGCGGAAGCATCGGTTCCGCGGTTGGCACTCGCGGCGGCGGCATTGCTGTAGCTGGCGATGGCGGACATCCCGGCGGCTGTAATCAGCATGGCGGCGACGATGGCGGCGGGTTTCTGGACGTTCATGGCGGGCCTCCTTAGTGACCTCGTTGACCAGTGTTGTAGTGAACTATAACACCAAAAAATCACCCGTCAATACCCCCTGCCATCAGTCATGGGTGTGCGGCGAGGCGACGGCCTGGTTTCATCGTGCAATCGCCCGATTGGCATCGCCGTATCTGCGCACGTGAGCGTGAATGAACCCTGTCGACGGCACGCTGTCTCAACCCCACGCGTTGCCATTCCGCGCGCGAACAAGCAGAATGGGCGACTTCATGCAGCACCCACGATGCACGTTCGACGCGCATCCCCTTTGACCAGAGGAATACATAGATGAAGCAGATCATGCGGCCGAGCCTGGCCGCCGTTGCCGTGATCGCGGCGCTCGGCATTGCCGGCGTTTCGCAGGCGCAGACTCAATCCACCACGGTCAACAAGGCGCAGGCCAGCGAGATCGTTGGCTACGAACTGGCGGGCCGGTATCCGGACTGGGCGCGCAGTCTGATTGATCCGCAGCAGGTGGGTGCGGCGGTCACGCGCGCGTTGCAGGGCCAGAAGCCCAGTATGAGCGAGACGCAGGCGGAAAGCGTTGCCAAGGCGTTCGGCACCGAGTTCCAGGCCAAGGCCAAGCAGCATTACGACCAGGTGTCCGCGCAGAACAAGACCGAAGGCGCCGCGTTCCTGGCCAAGAACAAGTCGCAGCCAGGTGTGCATACCACCTCTGACGGTCTGCAGTACCAGGTGATCACGCAGGGCACCGGCGCTAAGCCGAAGGCCACCGACACCGTGCAGGTGAACTACACAGGTTCGTTCGTCAATGGCCAGGCGTTCGATTCGTCTGCGCAACACGGCAGCGGCCCGGCCAAGCTCGATCTTGCCAACGTGTTCCCGGGCTTCAAGGAAGCGTTGATGATGATGCCGACCGGCAGCCACTACAAGTTCGTGATCCCATCCGACCTGGCTTACGGCGCGGATCCGAAGAATGGCTTCCCGCCCAATGCGACCCTGGTCTTCGACGTGACGCTGGTGAAGATCGGCGCGCAGTAATCGCGGCGATTCGCGTTGCTACAAAAAACGCGGCCTTCGGACCGCGTTTTTTATAAGGGGACGGAGGGAATTAAGTCGCGGCTTAATTCCCTCCGTCCCTTTTTTTACGCGTGCGCGATCGCCTCGACGCGGGCGGCGCAGATGAAATCGTTCATCGACAGTCCGCCGACGTCGTGCGTGGACCAGTGCACCACGCAGCGGTTGTAGCCGACTTCGAGATCGGGATGATGGTCCTGCCGGTTGGCCATCCAACCGATCGCGTTGACGAAAGCCAGCGTCTCGTAGAAGTTCTTGAAGCCGAAGGTCTTCGCGATCGACTTGCCATCCAGCGCGACTTGCCACTCCGGCAACGCCGCCATCAACTCGCGGACGCGTGCTTCGCTGAGCGCGTGTTCCTTGCCCTTGCGGGGTTCGCAGTGCAAGCTGGCGAGTTCGTCGCGGGTCATTGCCAGTTCCGATCAGTCGCCGCCGTTGACCTTGCCATGCAGGTCGGACAGCTTGCTCGGCAGGCTTGAAAAGTACGCGGCCAAGTCGTCGATGTCCTGGTCGCTCAACGGCGAGGCCATTCCATTCATGATGGCATTGGTGCGCTGGCCATCCTTGTACTCGTGCAGCACCTGTGCGATGTAATCCTGGTATTGGCCGGCGAGCGCGGGGTAGTTCGGCGCGATGCCATTGCCGTCGGCGCCGTGGCAGGCTTCACAGGCCGCAGCCTTGGTCTTGCCGGCGGCGGCGGTGCCCTTGGCTGACGCGGTGCCGAAGCCGAACACCAATGCCGCGGCGAGCAGGGAAACGAGGATGGTGCGTTGCTGCATGGTCGATCCCCTCAATTCTTGTGCAGTTGCGTGGGCGCGAGGCTGGACAGATAAGCCGCGATGTTCTCGATCTGCTCTTCCGTCAGGCTGTTGGCCTGCGCGTTCATCGTCGGGAATTTGCGCGCGCCGCTCTTGTACTCGTTGAGCGCGTCGATGATGTATTGCTCGTTCTGCCCGGCGATTCGCGGCACGTGGTACTCCGGGTACATCGTTTCGTAACCCGGGATGCCGTGGCAGCCGTGGCAGGTGTACACCTCGAGCTTGCCCTTGGCCGGATCGCCCTTGGCGAAAGCCGTGGACGCGAAACACACGAATCCCGCCATCAGCGCGACGGTCAGCATCGATCGGATCATGTTTCTCTGGTTCCCTGCAGGCGGCTCACGCCGCGGTAGCAAAGTTCAAAGTATAGCTTGTGACCCCGCGGCACTGGCAAGCGGCGGCCGGCGCAACATCAGGCGTCGTGCGCGTGCTGCATGGTGTCGATGGCCAGCGCCGAGTGCGCGTAGGCACCTCCGGCGCGCATTTCCGCCGCCACCCAGATGGCTTCCATGATCTGCTGCTCGGTCGCGCCGGCCTTCAACGCGGCCTTGGTGTGGCCCCTGATGCAGTATGGGCACTGCGTGGTGTGCGCGACCGCGACCGCGATCAACTGCTTGGTCACCGATGGAAGTGCGCCGTCGGCGAACACCGCGCGGCTGAAGTTCTGGAAGGCTTCCAGCGGGCCGGGCGCAAGCTCGTGGCGCTTGCGTGCGATGTCGGCGCTGGATTCGGGATACATGGAATGCTCCATGGCGGTTTCCTTGCAATGCAAAGTCCCCACTCTACGCCGATCACCCGTGCAGACATTGTCGATGGTCAGGGCGCGGCACTGGCAAGCGCGGATGATGGACCGTTTGCCAAGTCGTGCGGGTAATGGTCTGATGGCGTCATGAGGACGTGGCGCGCCATGCTGTGGGGTGTGATCGCGTTGCTGATGACGGCGAGCTGCGTAGCGGCGTCCCGACCAAATCATCCGGCAGTCGTCGTGTTGCGTGTCGATGGCCCGATCAGCCCGGCCAGCGCGGATTACGTCGTGCGCGGCATCGAGCAGGCCGATTCGAGGCACGCGGCGGCGGTCGTGCTGGAACTGGACACGCCCGGCGGTCTTTCCAGCTCCATGCGCGACATCATCAAGGCGATTCTCGCCTCGTCGGTTCCCGTGATCGGCTATGTCGCGCCATCGGGGGCGCGCGCGGCCAGTGCCGGCACCTACATCATGTACGCCTGCCACATCGCGGCGATGGCGCCCGCGACCAACATCGGTGCGGCGACACCGGTTTCGTTGACAAGCGGCGGCAGCGTGCCGCTGCCGCCGTCCAGCAGCGGCAAGGCCACGTCGGCCGAAAGCACCGAAATGCGCAAGGTCACCAACGATGCCGTTGCCTACATTCGCGCACTGGCCGAGCGCCGCGACCGCAACGCGGACTGGGCGGAAAAGGCGGTGCGCGACGCGGTAAGCGTGCCGGCCGACGAAGCGCTGAAACTGCACGTGGTCGATCTGATCGCACCGGATATTCCGGCCCTGCTTGCCGACGTCGACGGTCGCAAGGTCGAAACGGCCGCGGGGTCGCGTGTGCTGCAGACGCGTGGCGCAAGCCTCGAAACGATCACGCCCGGCGTGCGCAGCCAGTTCCTCGGCGTGATCGCCAACCCTTCGGTCGCCTACATCCTGTTGTTGCTCGGACTCGGCGGGCTGGTGATGGAAGGCATGCACCCGGGCGGCGTGTTGCCGGGTGTGGTCGGCGCGATCTGTCTGCTGCTGGCGTTGTACGCGTTCCAGTTGCTGCCGGTGAATTTCGCGGGCCTTGGGCTTATCCTGCTGGGCGTGATCCTGATCGTCTCGGAAGCGTTCGTGCCGGCGTACGGTGTGCTCGGCACCGGCGGCGTGATTTCATTCGTGATCGGTTCGGTGATCCTGATGGATACGGGTGTGCCGGGCTACGGCATTGCGCTGCCGCTGGTGGTCGGCATCGCGATCGCGGCGGCGGGCATTCTGGCCGGTATCGTGTGGATGGCCATGCGTTCGCACAAGCGTCCCGTGGTGAGTGGACGCGAGCAGATGGTTGGTGCGATCGGCGAAGTCGTCGCCGATTTCGAAGGCCGCGGTACGGTGCATGTTCACGGTGAGCGCTGGCAAGCTCGCTCGGACGTGCCGTTGAAGCGCGGTCAGGCTGTCGCCGTCACGGGCATGCACGGGCTTGTTCTGGACGTGAAACCTGTGAGCGGCACCCAGGAGGTTTCTTCATGAGCGTTTTCCCCGTCATTGTCGTCATCGTGGTGATCGTGCTGATCATCCTGCTTTCATCCATCAAGATCCTGCGCGAATACGAGCGTGGCGTGGTCTTCCTGTTCGGGCGGTTCCAGGCGGTCAAGGGGCCAGGCATCATCATCCTGATCCCGATCATGCAGCAGATGGTGCGGATGGACCTGCGCACGATCGTGGTGGAGGTGCCGCCGCAAGACGTGATCTCGCGCGACAACGTGCCGGTCAAGGTCAACGCGATGATCCTGTACCGGGTGATCGACCCGGAAAAGGCGGTGATCCAGGTCGAGGATGCACGCGAGGCCACCAGCCAGCTCGCCCAGACCACGTTGCGCTCGGTGCTGGGCCGGCACGAACTCGACGAGATGCTGAGCGAGCGCGAGAAGCTCAACGCCGACATCCAGGGCATCCTCGACCAGCACACCGACGCCTGGGGCATCAAGGTCTCCAACGTCGAGATCAAACAGGTGGACCTGGAAGAAAGCATGTACCGCGCGATCTCGCGCCAGGCCGAGGCCGAGCGCCAGCGGCGCGCCAAGATCATCAACGCCGAGGGCGAACTGCAGGCGTCCCAGAAGCTGATGGAGGCCGCGCAGACCCTGATGCAACAGCCCCAGTCGATCCAGTTGCGCTACCTGCAGACGCTGGTCGAGGTTGCAGGCGACAAGACCACGACCATCGTGTTCCCGCTGCCGATGGACTTGCTGGAACCGCTGCTAGGGAAACTTCGCAAATCGGCCGGGGAAACGCCGTCCGCGCCCTGAGCGCGGAGCGGCGCGTTCAACCGCGTGCGGACTTCACCAGCAGGTGCTTGGCGAAAGCGCCGTGCGCGCGCCCGATGCCGCGCACCAGGTGCAGCGTCCCGAACAGCAGGAAGAAGCCGACGACGAACATCGCGATGGCGTCGCCCCAACCCGGAATGTGCGCGCCGAAGCCCCAATCCACGGTCACGTGGCCGCCGACGAAGTTGTGGCCCAACCCGAAGAAGTCAAACGCCATCGCGATCGGCGTCAACATCAGTGCCAGCGACACGCTCGACAACGCCACCACGATGATGAAATAGGCGATACCCAGCGGCAGCATCAGCAGCATGTATAGCAAGGTCGCCCAGGTACGCGGATCGGTCAGCATCGCCGCGATGCGCTGCAACCACGGCCGCTCGCGACCGGTGTAGGGCGGTCGGCGCGGCATGCGCACGCCCAGCATGCCCTCGACGATGCGGCTCTCGATCAGCGACAGGCCGCGCACCGACGCCATGAACAACAGGAAGAACGGGGCGCCAAAGATCAACACCGCGAAGCCCGCCGACATCGACAATCCCGTGACGGCCCAAGTGAAATAGAAAATGCCGGTGGCGAGCGAGAGCAGCATGTAGAACAGCGCGCCGTAGGTATGCGGATCCGCCAGCACCCCGAAGAAGCGGCCGAATGCGGAGCCTCGCGGACGTGGCGGCGGCGTGCGCAAGGCACGTGCGACGGTTTTCTCGGTGGTGCGATAAATGTCGGCGACCTCATCGGGTGCGCCGTAGGTCGTGGCGATCTTCGCCAGCAGTTCGGCCTCGCTCATGCCGGGGTTCTCCGCCAGCTCGGAGCGCAGGTGTTCCTCGGCGTCGTACAACGCATCCTGGATCATCGCCGGATCGGCACCGGCCAGCGCCGTACGCAGTTGCGCCAGGTATTCCTTGATGGTTTGCGGCGTGGTCATGGCTTCATTCCTTCAATATCGAATCGACGAAACGGCGCGTGGAACCCCATGCATCGGCCCATTCGCGCAGGACTTTCCTGCCCAGCGGGGTGATCCGGTAATAGCGGCGCGGCGGCCCGGCTTCGGACGGTTCGACGAAGGTGTCCAGCAACTCCGCCGCGCTCAGGTTGCGCAACACGGGGTACAACGCGCTTTGCTTGCCGACCAGCACGCCGCCGGCGTCGCGTTCGAGGCGCTTGGCGATCTGGTAGCCGTACAACGGTTCGCGCGCGGCCGCCAACACGGCCAGCAGCACCAGCGACACCGTGCCGGCCGCAAGTTCCTTCTCGAATTTTTTCAGGTGCGCTTCGGTGTCGCTCAACGGCTTGCATCCCTCATAGTCGCGAGTACACTATAGCGCAGTTGATAATAGCGGCATGGGCCTGAAGTCATGGGTCGTCAGTCATGCTTCCGGTGCCGGTTCGGGCGCGCATACTGTGCGTGCAGGTGAGTGGATGACTGGTCCGCCACAGGGTGGCGAGGAGGTTGCGATGCTCAAGCTTGGCGTGTTGGTGGCAGCCGTGATTGGCGTCTTCTGGTTGTTGACGGGCGGCTTGTTCAAGCTGATGTTCGGATTCGCGGGCGCAGTCTTCGGCGGGCTGCTCGGATTGTTCGTGGCCGGAGTGCTCGTGCTGCTGGTGATTCCGATCGTGTTGCTCGCCGTGTTGCCGCTGTTGTTGCCGGCGCTTTGCGTTGTGGCGCTGGTGTGGATCGTCGTGCGCGCGTCGCAGCCGGCACCTCCGGCACCCATCGCGCACTGATCGTTGCGATGCACGCGGCGTCCAGGGGCGGATGCCGCGTGCGTCGGGCCACTTTCAACCCTGGCTCAGGTTGAACTGCACCGGCACCAGCGCCCACGCTTCGATGGCGTGACCGTCGCGCATCGCGGGGTGGAAGCGCCATGCTGCGAGGATGTGCTGGCGTGCGGCGTCATCGAGAATGCGCGAACCGCTGCTGCGTTCGATCGCCACCCGCACCGGTTTTCCGCTCGCATCCACCAGCACTTTCAACAGCACCGTCCCTTGCACGCCCGCGCGCAGGGCCTCGCTCGGATACGCGGGCGGCGTCGCGGTTTCGTAGGCGATGGTGGCCTCGCTGTCAGCGGCCGTCGCGGCGGTGTTCGTGGTCGTCGCGGTCGTGCTGACTGGCAGCGACGTGACGGGAGTGATCGCGCCCATCGCCGGTATGGAGATTGGTGCGGGATGGGCGACGGCTACGCGCGCGCTGGGCGTCGTTGCGTGTCGTGCCACGTGCAGCGTTGGCACGGGTGGTGGCGGTACGACGGCCGGCGGTGGCTGCAGGATGGTGGCCTGCAGCGAGAGCGGTATCGGCACCTGGATGGGAAATGGCGTGCTCGGCAGCAGCGCGAACAACAGGATCGCCAGGTTCAAGCTCAGGGTCAGCGCCATCGCGAGCGAGCGGGTCGCATGCGGTGCGCATTCGAAGGAACGTGTGACGGCCATCGACGTCATAAGCCACCTCCTTGTAGTGAGGAACGTGGCCAAGGGCGCCGCGGCGCGACGCCCCGGTCGATTTCCACGCTACGCCTGGCGTCTTGTCCGGACAAGTGCCGCCCCCGCGACAGGTGCCGATCGGAGGCGGTAACGTTTCTACGGAGTTGGCGAACGATCGATCAGGCTTGCAGTGATTTCGATCGAGCGCAGCCGCGCCGCGTGGTCATGCATGTTGCTGGTGAGGATCAGTTCGTCGGCGCCGGTGCGTTCGATGAACGCTTTGATCGCGTCCGCCACCGTGACGAACGCGCCGATCGCGGAACACGACAGCACGTGTTCGAGCAACTTCCGGGCCTGCGGCGGCAGCGATTCGGCATAGCCTTCCACCGGTGGCGGCAATCGGCCCGGATGGCCCGACCGGAGGTTCACGAAAGACTGCTGCCATGACGTCGCGAGATATCGCGCTTCGTCATCGGTGTCGGCCGCGAACACGTTGAAACCCAGCATCACGTGCGGCCGTTGCAGGAAGCGTGACGGCTTGAACTGGGCGCGGTACACCGCAATCGCGTCCATCATCTGCGCCGGCGCGAAGTGCGAGGCGAACGCGTAGGGCAGCCCCAGCATCGCTGCAAGCTGCGCGCCGAACAGGCTGGATCCCAGGATCCAGATCGGCACATCCTGGCCTTCGCCGGGCACCGCGCGCACGGGAGCGTGTCCTTCGAAATATGCGATCAGTTCCAGCACGTCGCGCGGGAATGCATCCGGGTCGCTGTCGAGATTGCGGCGCAGTGCGCGCGCAGTGGCTTGATCCGAACCGGGCGCGCGGCCGAGGCCGAGATCGATGCGGCCGGGATACAGCGCCTCCAGCGTGCCGAACTGCTCGGCGATCACCAGCGGCGAATGGTTCGGCAGCATGATGCCGCCAGCGCCCACGCGAATGCGCGAGGTGGCGCCGGCCACGTGGCCGATCAGCACCGCCGTCGCCGCGCTGGCGATGCCCGGCATGCCGTGGTGTTCGGCCATCCAGAAACGGTTGAAGCCCCAGCCCTCGGCGTGCTGCGCGATGTCAACGGTGTGCGCCAGCGATTCCGACGCCGAACCACCTTCGGTGATCGGACAAAGATCGAGGAAAGAGAACGGGATCATGGCAAAGGCAGTTGGTGCTGGTCGCCCAAATAATCAAGGCGGCCGTCCGCGACGTGGGCTGCAGACGTGTAGGGATGTTCGGCCGGCGCGCCCGCACCCATGATGTGCAGCACGCGCGTGCCGTGCAGCTTGAACACGTCGGAAATCAGCCCGCGGTGGCAGCGCCACCATACCGCTTCGGCGCACATGATCGCGGTTCGTTGCTTCGATGCCTGCGCTTTCAATCGTTCGATGCCTGCGTGGAAAGCGTCGGTCTGCATGTAATCGGCGTAACCGCGAAACGCGGGATGCCGCCACCCGGTGTTGGGTGAATCGGGTTGTACCTTGCGGCGTCCGCCGAGTTCGGTGAACGCTTCGTAGCGGATGCCGGCGTCATGCAATCCTTTTTCCATGGGCTCCACGTTGAAGTGCGGATACTTGCGCGAGCCGGGAAAGTGGCGCACGTCGGCCAGCACTTCGATGGCGTTGCCCTTCAGCAGCGCGATGAATTCATCGAGGTTGCGTGTCGAATGACCGATGGTCCAGAGTGTTTTGGGCCATGGCGTGTCGCTGGACTTTTTGCGTGCAGTCATGCGATCAGCATACGCGTATCGACCGGAATGAACGCTATTGCGTATCTATACTGATGCGATGAGCACATACACCACCGCCAACACCGTCGACGAATTCCGCCAGCATCTTGCCGACCTGCACGCGCGCATCGTGGCCGCATGCGCGAAGGTCGGACGCGATCCCGCCAGCGTGCGCCTTCTGCCGGTCAGCAAGACGGTGCCCGAAGCGCGGCTGCGCAACGCCTACGCCGCGGGGTGCCGCGCGCTGGGCGAGAACAAGGTGCAGGAGGCGCATCGCAAGTGGCAGGTGATGTCGGACTTGCCGGATCTGCGCTGGGCGATCATCGGCCACCTGCAGACCAACAAGGCCAAACTCGTCGCCGAATTCGCGTCCGAGTTCCAGGCGCTGGACAGCCTGCGCGTGGCCGAAGCGCTGGACAAGCGTTTGCAGTCGCTGGGCCGTTCGCTGGACGTGCTGGTGCAGGTCAGCACTTCGAACGAAGAAAGCAAATTCGGCCTTCCGCCGGATGAAACCGAAGCGTTCGTGAAACAACTGCCCGCGTTCTCATCGTTGCGGGTCCGCGGCCTGATGACGCTGGCGCTGTTTTCCGATGACGCCACGATAGTGCGGCCGTGCTTCGTGCGCTTGCGCGAACTGCGCGATCGTTTGCGCGAATCCGCGCCGGACGGCGTCGTGATGGACGAGCTTTCGATGGGCATGTCCGGCGACTACCAGGTCGCGATCGAGGAAGGCTCAACCATTGTGCGCGTGGGACAGGCGATCTTCGGTGCGCGCAAGGTGTCCGACAGCGCCTATTGGCCGGAGGGCGGCGCGCCGGAAGCGCAGTGAGTCACGCGGAAAGATCGAGCGAGTAGAACCGCGTGCCGGGCAGGTGCGCCGTGTTGTAGGGCGGAATCTCGACGAAGCCGATGCGGCGATACAGCGCCTGTGCCGAGGTCATGCTCGCCAGCGTGTCCAGGCGCAGCTCGCGATAGCCGATTCGGTGCGCCGCGTTGATCACCGCTTCCACCAGAGCCTTGCCCAAGCCGGATTTCCGGTACGCCGGCCGCACGTACAGGCGTTTCATTTCGCCACGATGCGCATCGAGCGGCCGAAGCGCGACACAGCCGGCGATGCCGGATTCGAATCGTGCAATGAGCAACGCGCCGCGCGGCGGCACGTAAGGCGCGGGCAACGCCGCGAGTTCCACGCTGAATCCCTGGTACTCGAGATCCGTGCCGATGGCCTGCGCGTATTCGCGGAACAACTCGCGTGCCGTCGCGACGAGTTCGGCGCTGTCGGCCTGGTCGAACGTGAATTCCGATCCGGTCATGGCCTGCGATGTTGCATGGACGCCTGCCGCATTTGCAACCCGCCGCCAGAGGGCTAAGATCAAATCGGCGGGTCACGTCGAGGCGATGGCGATGGCATCGATGACGAAAGCGCGAGTTGGTTGCATTGCATGCCTGCTCGCGTGCTGCTGCGGAACCAGCCTCGCTGCGACCGGGCGTTTCGGCAAATATCCGCACGAAACGGTGACGGACCCGACCCGCACCTATTTGCCGGGCAAGTACTACGAACGCGTCGCGCTGGAAGACATGCGCCACAAGGATTACAGCGGTGCACTCAACGCTTACCAGCGGGCGGCGTACTGGGGCAACAAGGTCGCGCAATACGATCTTGGTGAAATCTATCTGCATGGCCTGGGCAGGATTCGCGCGGACCCTGCGCGGGGCGTCGCCTGGCTCGGCCTTGCCGATGAAGAACGCCAGCCCGATTACGACAAGGCATTGGTTGGCGCGTACAGGGCCTTGAAGCCGGAAGGACGCGCGCGCGCCGACGCCATCTGGACACGACTCCAGGCGACGTATGCCGACAAGCTCACCCTCGCACGCGCGACCCGGGCTTTCGAAGACGCCTACCATTCCGGGCGGGCGGGTTCCGCCACTACGGAGGGTGACCCAAATACGTACACCTTCGCGATCGACGGTTACGATCCCTCGGGCAACATCCAGGACGAGGCGGCACTGGTCTCCGAATTGAACGGCCTCGGCATGCAGAACGGCGCCGTTTCATTGGCGGGTCACTGGCCCGCGCGCAAAAAGGAATTCGCGAAGTTCGTCACCAGCCAGTTCGGGCAGGTCGAAATCGGGCCCCTCCAGCAGGTTGCGCCGGCGAAAAGCAAGCCGGCACACTGAAGGCATACGGGTGCGCGCACTCGACCGTGTCGCGGATTTACAGCAACCGGCTGAAGATGCGGATACCGGCCAGGTATTCGCCGGCGATCGTACCGAGGTTGCTGAGCATGAACACCAGCAGCGTGCGCGCGACGCGGTTGCGCCACCAGCCGGAGACATGCAGCAGATCCTTGCGCAGCGACTGGAAATCCGCGACACGCGGCCTGCGCAGCCAAGCTTCGACCATGCCCGAGAATACGCCTGACGACAGCCCCGGTGGTCGGAACGGTTTGAGTGGCCCCATCACACCTGCGGTGAGTATCGACAAGGGATGGCCACCCGCGATCGCGGCGCCGATGGCGCTCAGCACGGCGGTATAGATCACCCAGTCGCGCAACGCGTGCCAGCCCATCGTCGCATTGCGCCAGAAAAGGAACCCGATCGCGGCGAAGATCGCCAGCATCACGCCGATCGCGAAATACTTCGGCCATTTCGGCGCCGGCAGCTTTGCGCCCAACGGCTCGACGATCGCGCGCGGCGGTTCCTGTTGTGCGCGAAGCTCGCGTTCGGTGCCGGCAAGATGCCCGGCGCCGATCACCACCAGCACGCGTTTTGCGGCGGGGTGCTGCGTGGATTCCTCGCGCAGACGTGCGGCCATGAAGCGGTCGCGCTCGCCGATCAGCGCTTCGTACAAGGGTTTCGATTCACGCGCGAATTCGCCGAACGCACCTTCCAGGATGTCGCCCTGTTTCAGCTTCTCGATTTCGGCTTCGTCGATGTCGTCGCTCGAAAACACGCTGGCGATCAGGCTGCCGATGATGCCCATGCGGTCGCGGAAGCGCACGCCGCGATAGGCGTGATTGAGCGTGATGCCGATCTCGCGATCCACCAGCCACAAGGGCAGCCCGCGCGCGTCGGCGGCGGCCATCGCAGCTTTCATTTCCGCGCCGGGTTCGATGCCGTACTGCTCGGCAATGCGTTGCTGGAACGACGACAGCGCCAGCGACGCGAACACCATCCCGGCCTTGCCGGTGCGGATGACCTGGAACAGGTCCATCTTCG